>Ga0316207_10000369_pt1 | contig 78355 bp, 72 predicted proteins | sample 6weekpyrite_MG_FD_204943 | JGI IMG/M metagenome (GOLD analysis project Ga0316207, IMG submission 204943) | Microbial mat bacterial communities from mineral coupon in-situ incubated in ocean water Damariscotta River, Maine, United States -... | ecosystem: Environmental > Aquatic > Marine >... | reverse complement strand
AAGTATTCACCGGTGCAGAAGGTAAATACGTAAGCTTAAAAGAAACTTTAGCTAGCTTTAAAGCAATCCTTGATGGTGAACTGGATGATATTCCAGAGCAGGCGTTCTACATGGTAGGCGGCATCGACGAAGTTAAAGAAAAAGCGAAAAACATGTAAGGAAAGCTCATTATGGCTATGACAACACATGTAGACATCGTTAGTGCAGAAAAAGAGATCTGGTCTGGTGAAGCCACTATGGTTTTTGCCCCAGGCGTGATGGGTGAACTGGGTATCGCACCTCGTCACACCCCACTACTTACCAAGCTTAAAGCGGGTGAAGTACGTGTTCGTGCACAAAACGGTGAAGATGAGTCTTACTTTATTTCCGGTGGCATGCTGGAAATACAACCACATGTTGTGACGATTCTATCTGATACAGCTATTCGTGCAGATGATCTGGACGAAGCTGCAGCATTAGAAGCTAAAACACGCGCTGAAGAAGCCATGCAGGATAAAAATTCTGAAATGGACTTTGCAAAAGCAAGTGCACAATTGGCTGAAGCCGCTGCAATGGTTGAGACCATTAAGAAGGTTAGAGGCCGCAAGTAAATTTGTTGCTGATAATCATCTTGAAAAGCCGGACTTAGTTCCGGCTTTTTTTATGGGAAAAGAAAAAAGCAAATAAGCATAAATGTTGTATGATGTTAATTACGAATTACCCAGCAGTAAGCTATAGCAACGACCTTCAAGTTGCAATGAATGACGTAAATGTTAAATATTAATAAGGAACAAAAATGCCCCTAAGTGTAGTAATACTGGCCGCCGGTAAAGGCACCCGCATGAAATCCAGCATTCCTAAAGTGCTGCACAGATTAGCCAACAAACCTCTGTTAGAGCACGTATATGACACGGCAAAAAATTTAGGTGCGGAGGAAATTGTTGTTATATATGGGCATGGTGGAGAGCTGGTAAAGGAAACCTGCAAACACTTCGATGCTAAATGGGTAGAACAAAAAGAGCAACTGGGCACAGGCCATGCGGTGAAGCAGGCTTTTGATTCTGTTAATCTTAAGAACAATGTTCTGGTCTTATACGGAGATGTTCCATTAACGAAAAAAGCAACCTTGCAAGATCTGTTGAATGACTCTGAGGGTAAAGTGGCCCTGTTGTCAGTTAATCTGGATGATCCATTTGGTTATGGCCGTATTTTAAGAAATAATGATAATCAGGTAACAGGCATAGTTGAGCAAAAAGATGCCTCAGACGAACAGCAGCAAATAAAAGAAGTTAACACGGGTATTCTGGCCTGTAATGGAGAAACATTAAAACAACTTCTTAATAATATTGATAATAAGAATAGCCAGGGTGAATATTATTTAACAGATATATTTGAATTAGCCGCTAAGGATAAGATTAAAATAAAAACGGCACAGCCTGATTCAAGTTATGAAGTAGAAGGTGTTAATAACCGATTACAGCTTGCAGCATTAGAACGTATTTTTCAGAAAAATTTAGCAGATGAGTTAATGACTAATGGTGTAACACTTGCAGATCCTGCACGTATCGATATACGAGGTAATGTAAAAATTAGCAATGATGTTTACATTGATATAAATGCGCTGATTGAAGGTGATGTGGAAATTGGTACTGGAACCAATATTGGTCCAAATTGTGTCATCATAAACACAACAATTGGTGACAATGTAAATATAAAAGCTAATTGTGTATTGGAAAATGCAGTTGTTGAAAATAATTGCGAAGTGGGCCCATATGCTCGCTTAAGACCTGAAGCACATTTAAGTACAAATGCAAAAGTCGGTAATTTCGTTGAAATTAAAAAAGCCAATATAGGAGAAGGTAGTAAAGTGAATCATTTATCCTATATTGGTGATACACAAATGGGTAAAAACGTAAACGTAGGAGCGGGCACTATTACCTGTAACTATGATGGAGCGTATAAACATAAAACAATCATTGGTGATAATGTATTTGTCGGTTCAGATACTCAGTTAGTTGCCCCTGTAACAATATCAGATAACGTAACCATAGGTGCGGGTGCAACAATAACAAAAAATGTAGCAGAAAATATGCTGGTTATAAGCCGCTCCCCGCAAAAAAATATATCTGGTTGGGAGCGACCAAAGAAGAAATAAAAAATAGCTGCTTAAAATGTATTAATGAACTATGACTAAAAATCACTATGATGTAATTATTATTGGAGCAGGTGCTGCTGGACTTTTCTGTGCTTTTAATCTGGCACTCAAAAATGAGAGGAAGCGAGTTCTAGTACTCGACCATGCAAATAAAGTAGGTAAAAAAATTTTAATGTCAGGAGGGGGGCGTTGTAATTTTACAAATCTAAATACAACTTATGATGACTTCATCTCAGAAAATCCACACTTTGTAAAATCCGCATTACAGCAATTTACAGCATATGATTTTCTCGCCCTGGTTGAGAAGCATAAAATAGAATATATTGAAAAATCACCTGGACAATTATTTTGTAAGCATAGTTCAAAAGATATATTGAAACTTTTATTAGATGAGTGTGCTAATTCCGGTGTAAAAATTTATAAAAAGTGCAGTATACACAAAATCAATAAAATAAATATTTTTGAAATAGACACTTCAATGGAAAAATTTACAAGTGATGCTTTAGTAATTGCGACTGGAGGTTTATCAATACCAACATTAGGGGCTACAGGTTATGGCTATGAAGTAGCAAAACAATTTGGCCATGATATAGTTAAAACAACCGCATCACTGGTTCCATTTATACTGTCTAATAAATTATTAGGTCAACTAAAAACCTTGACAGGAATTTCTCAGTTTGTATCTGTCAGTACTCAAACAAAGACCATAGAAGACGATCTGCTATTTACTCATCGTGGCTTGAGTGGGCCCGCTATTCTTAAGTTATCAGCTTATTGGCATTATGGTGAAGAAATAAAAATAAATTTACTCCCGGCAATTAATATAGTGGAATATCTTAAAGAAGAAAAATTAAAGCATCCAGAAAAACGAATTCAAAACAGCTTAAGTAATATAATGCCAAAAAAATTAGCATCATATGTATGTGGTGAATCATTCAGTGAGTTAAAATTAAAGCAACTTGATAAACAGATAATTGAAGAGTTAAATAAAAATATTCATCACTGGTTATTAACACCCGCAGGCACAGAAGGCTATAAGACTGCAGAAGTAACTTCAGGTGGAGTTAGTACAGCGCAGATATCATCTAAGACGCTTGAATCCAGGTTAGTTAAAAATTTGTATTTTATAGGAGAAGTCCTGGATGTTACTGGGCAGTTAGGTGGTTATAATTTTCAATGGGCCTGGTCCTCTGCCTGGTGTGCATCACAGTCAATTAAAAAGGTTTATGAGTAATTGCCGTTTATTAGTTGAGCTTATGGTTTTGGTTTTTAATCTCACCGTTCATCTTGAATATAGACGCTATTAACGAAAAATAATTGATTAAGCTAATATATAAAGTAGCATTTAAGTAATAGTTTTTAAATACTATTCTCTTTAATATTCTCAGTTCTTGAGATAATGATGTAGTAAATTGATAATCAGATAAGTATTTCACATAAGAATGTGTGAAGTTATTATTACTCAAAATTGGTAACTGGATTATGGTCGATTTGGGTGTTTGAATATTGGCTTAACTATGTCTACAAAAGCGCTTGAATTTATAGAAATACTTTTCACAGCGATATCAGAAGATTCAGGCATTCCGAAAGAAATTAAACCCTGTTTAATGGGTTTACAAACACCTGTTATTAAGGCATCTACTGATAAACAATTTTTTACTGATGCGAATCATCCGGTTAGAATAACGTTACTTTTATTAGCAAGCATTAGTAGTTCAGGTAAGAGTGTTAAAGAATTATCAATAAATATAAGTAAAATAACAGATAATTTAATACACGCGAGTGAAATATCAACAGAAGATTTTGTAGTTACTAACAGGGCATTATTAGCACTTATGAGTGAGTCTAATAAAAGCGAAATAATAAAAAACTATGAGGCAGCAGATAAACAACGGAAACTTAATGGCAAAAATGAAGAGTTAAAACAATTAGTAATAACAAAATTACAGGAAATTATTTCTGATAATAGAATACCTATTTTGGCACATGAATTAACACTGAAAATATGGCCTCAATACATGTTTAAAAAATGTGTTAGATATGGAACGTCTAGTAAACAATGGAAAGAAGGTATTAATACGTTTGAAATAATTATTGAATATTTGCAACCTGTAAGCGATGTTAGTAGCTGGCAAAAAATAAACAAAAGCTATGAACAGTTTGTGCAGTCGGTTAATGTTTTATTAAACGATTCGGAAATTAATGAAAAAAGAATAATAATTACTACAGATGCATTAAGAAAAGCAATTAGTGTGAATTTACAGAAGTACAAAAGTGAAAATAAAAATTTATTTAATAGTACTTTTGATGATGAAAAAACAGAAAATAAATTGGCCATGCTTCCAGAGTCTGTAAAAGTAGGTGAGTGGTATGATTTATATACAGCAGAACATTGTGCGGCAAACAGGTTGAAACTTTCTCTTATTGTTGAAGATCAGGGTGTTTTGGTTTTTGTGGATCATCGTGGAATTAAAGGAATGGTAAAAAATGCAGACGTATTTGCTGAGGAATTATCCAGGTATTTATCAAGACCCGTAATTCGAAAAAAACCCAGGCTTGTAGAGTCCTGGAATGAATTAGTTTCTAAACTTCTAAAATTTAAACGTTGAACCTGAATAAATCAGTTGATCGCACATTTATAGCGCATAAAGAGCATACACTCTAAACGTACTTTCAACTGATTTTTCCCATATAAACAATACCATATTTTTACTTTAGGCAGATAAAGTAAAAAAATTTTAGGAATGTTACTGAATTTAATTATTATTAGGCAAGGTTACATTTAATTCAAGAATAGAGCAGCCGTCATTATTATCAAGCGTAACAGACACCTGATCATTATCAATAGGAATGTATTTTTTAATTACTTCAATAATTTCCTGTTGCATTTTTGGTAAATAATTTGGCTGATTACGCATGCCTCGCTCATGTGCCACGATAACTTGCAGGCGCTCCATTGCTAATGAAGCGGAGTTGGTTTTATTAGATTTAAAATAATCAAAGATGCTCACTATTTGGCTCCTAACAGTCTTTTCAAAAGCCCTTTCTTTTCAACTTCTAAAAAGCGGAATTCAATTTTTTCACCGAGCAGGCGGGCTACTGCATCATGGTATGCATGACCGGCATCAGCTGTTTCATCAAATATAACAGGTATGCCCTGATTAGACGCTTTAAGTACCGCTTCTGACTCTGGAATAACACCGAGAAGGGGGATGGCCAGAATTTCTTCAACATCTGTTACACTTAACATTTCACCATCAGTAACACGCGTTGGATTATAGCGGGTGAGCAGCAGGTGTTCTTTAACAGGTTCATCACCTGTTTCAGCCCGTAAAGACTTACTTTGCAAAATGCCAAGTATACGATCTGAGTCTCGTACTGATGAAACTTCAGGGTTGGTAACTACTATAGCCTGATCTGCATAATACAATGCCATTTGCGCACCTTTTTCTATGCCAGCTGGCGAGTCACAAATAATGTAGTCGAAGGTTTCAGCAAGTTGGCTAAGTATTGTTTGAACTCCATCCAGTGTTAACGCATCTTTATCACGAGTTTGTGAGGCAGGTAAGATAAACAGGTTTTCATTGCGTTTATCTTTAATCAACGCCTGATTTAAATTAGCTTCATTATTTAATACGTTAACAAAATCATACACAACACGACGTTCACAACCCATTATCAGATCGAGATTTCGTAAGCCCACATCAAAATCGATTATTACGGTCTTATGTCCGCGGAGTGCCAGACCACTACCAATCGCTGCACTAGTCGTGGTTTTACCAACACCGCCTTTTCCAGATGTAACAACAATAATTTCAGCCAATGCGTGGCTCCTTTAGATTTGCTTAAATATGTGCAAAGTATTAATTAAACTGGCTCTACTTGCAAGATCTGTTCGTCGAGGTAAATCTGTGCGGGCTGTTTCCAAACTTTTTCACGCAAAGAGTCACTGAGCATAAAATGACCTGCTACTGAGATCAGTTCAGCTTCCATTTTTGTACAGAACACACGTGCACTTGTGTTGCCTTTGACACCGGCTAATGCACGTCCACGTAATGTGCCGTAAATATGAATATTTCCATCGGCGAGCACCTCGGCGCCTTCACTGACCTGGGATAATATTATTAAATCCCCACCTTCTGCATATATTTGCTGGCCAGAACGAACGGGTCTTGAAATTAGCTTACTTTTATGGAGTTGTGTGTTTTCTTTCACATCTGTACTTTCTATACTGCTTGAGATTTCTGGTGTAACAGGTGTTTTAGTTAAATTGCGAGATGCATTTTTCGATAAAAGTGTCAAGCCAGTTGCCTTGATCGCATCTAAAAATCGTTTATGTGAACATTTGAACGCCATTGGTTGGAGATTAAACTGGCGGCATGTGGTTAGTAATTCATCTAAATTTATTTCAGTTATATTATCATCGATCTTATCAAGGCTGATAACAACAGGGGACTGTTTAAAAAACATTGGTGCCTGGTTTATTTTTTCTTTAAGCTGTAAGGTAAAGTCATCTAAAGAAAATTGATAGAGTTCTAATATAAAAGTTGTAACTACACTGCCTTTTAACTGGAAACAGGTGTCGGACATAGAGAGTTGGCCTTTTAAGGTGCTAAGATGTATAGCTATTAATATGTTATTTTAGCATTATAAAAGATGAATGTTTATCTAAGGTTCAACCCACCCACCGATTACCTGTAATGGTTTTAAATTATCGACTGAGTTTATCCAGATGGCTAAAGCATAACGTTGAGCATTAAACTGACTAATGGTTTTAACAGGTAAATTCCATTGGCCATCTTTAGAGAAGACGGTTTTTTTATCTATAACAATAAAATTTTCTATAAATGTTCGGCCCGCGTTTTCACCGTATTGTACATTTGTTTTAATACCAAACCCGAGTAATGCAATATTAAGGTTTAAAGGTATTTTACGACTAAATTTAACCCGTAAATTTGAGTCATTTAAAACAGCAGATAGAACCCCCGGAATAAGATGGGGCTCAGGCAAAGAATTTCCACGGTACCAACCGCGCCATTCTTTACCATTTACTAGCATACCCGGTGTGTAAACGGAGCTGATAGCACCCTGGGAATGATAAGTTCTTTGTCGTTGCGAGTATTGTTTCATGGAAAAAGGGTCTTTCCAACTGAGATAGTCCCAGTAATCAACATGAAATACAATGGGAATAAAATCCTGCCATAAGCCCGGGTGATCAAGTTGTTTAGAAACCCAGTGTTCTGCGGGAGGACAGCTACTACAGCCCTGAGATGAATACAGTTCAAGTAGTTGAGTTCTGTTAGTTGTGCTTTGAAATGTTTGTGCGTTACAGGTGTTTGAAAAGCCAGTTGCCACACCGAATGACAGGCCGAAAATCAGGTATAGCCCAGCTACATAATGGTTCATAATCTCTCTCCATATAATTAATATTAGGATAATAGAGTGAGTAAAAAAACAGCGAGTTCGATGATGTTAATGTTTTGTGATAAATAGAGTAGAAGACAGTTAATCAATTAACCAGCAAGAAGTATTAGGAGCGTCCTCCATTCAGGCATTGTTCAATAGCATATTCAGGGGTGTCATGTAGGAATGCGCCATGAAGTGGATAAAGCGCATTGAGTTTCTCTATATATTGGGCCTCATCCTTCATTACAAATACAATGGTTTTTGTAGCGGGTGAATATTTTGGCAGGGATGATAATAGAACATCAAGATTACTCACATTCACCCCCGCATAGTTATTTCCATAACCATAGAAGAACTCTGCAACAATAAAATCAGGTTTATGGATTTTTAAGGCTTTAATTGCATTGCGACTGGAATTAACCTTTATCTCACGAGCACCCATCTGCGAAAATAAGTTCGACAATTTTGGATGTGTGGGTGACTCAATAACTGAAAGTATTGTCAGGCTCATGGTAATACTATATTGCGAAAAACCCAATAATACTATCAGGCTCTGATAAAATACATGACAATTAAACAGCATGAAGCTCAATAGCACCTATGGCACTTTTAACTTTACGAAATATTAATCTGGGCTTTGGCGGCCCCAACTTATTTGATTCACTTAATCTGCAAATAGAGCCCAGGGAGCGCCTGTGTTTGCTGGGGCGTAATGGTGAAGGAAAATCTACCCTGATGAAGCTAATCGGTGGCATGGTAAAGGCTGATGAGGGTAGTATTGAGCAGCAGCAAAATCTTAAAATCGCCTATCTGACACAGGATATTCCTGATGATGTTGAAGGCAGTGTATATGATGTAGTGTCATCTGGCCTGGAAGGTGTGGGTGAAATACTTAAAAATTACCATCATTGTAGTCTAGAACTAGCCGAAGACTACACTGATCAGAAGATGGAAGCGTTGTCGCGTATTCAACATGAATTAGAAGCGGTTGATGGCTGGAGTTTGTCTCAACAGGTTGAAACGACCCTTTCACAATTAGAACTACCCGCTGATGATGAATTTAGTTCATTATCTGGTGGACTTAAACGTCGAGTATTACTGGGAAGAGCGCTTGTAACAGAACCTGACTTGCTGTTACTGGACGAGCCAACTAATCACTTAGATGTTGAAGCCATTCAATGGATTGAAGAATTCCTGCTTAACTGGAGTGGCAGTGTGCTGTTTGTAACCCACGATCGCTCTTTCTTAAAAAGGCTTGCAACACGAATTATAGAGCTTGATCGTGGCAAACTCACTTCCTGGCCAGGAAACTATGAAACCTATTTACTGCGCAAGCAGGAAGCACTGGAGAATGAAGAAAAAGAAAATGCCTTGTTTGATAAACGACTGGCCCAGGAAGAAGTGTGGATACGACAGGGCATAAAAGCCAGGCGCACCAGAAATGAAGGGCGAGTACGCGCACTGAAAGCCATGCGAAATGAGCGCATGCAAAGACGTGAGCAAAAAGGCCAGGTTAATATGCAGGTATCAGCACAGGATCGCTCTGGTAAAAGGGTGGTTGAAGTTAAGAATATAAGTTATAGCTATGTTGATCTGCCGATTGTAAAGAATTTCAGCACCCTAATAACCCGTGGTGACCGCATCGGCATAATAGGCCCAAATGGTGTAGGTAAATCAACTCTGATTAAATTGATGCTAGGTGAAATTGCACCGGACGAAGGTAAAATAGAACTGGGTACAAAACTGGAAATTGCCTATTTTGATCAGCTACGTTCAGAATTAGATCTAAAGAAAAGTGTCAGGGATAATCTGGCTCCGGGCACAGATAAAATAGATGTGGCGGGCAGGGAAAAACATGTAATGAGTTATCTTAATGACTTCCTGTTTTCTCCGCAACGGGCTAACTCACCGGTGAGTACATTGTCAGGTGGAGAGCGTAATCGCTTAATGCTCGCAAAGCTGTTTGCAAAACCCTTTAATCTGCTGGTGATGGATGAGCCGACCAATGACCTGGATGTAGAAACCCTGGAATTACTTGAAGACTTATTAATGCAATACGAAGGCACATTAATTTTGATAAGTCATGACCGTGCGTTCCTGGATAATGTAGTAACCAGTACACTTGTTTTTGAAGGTGGCGCGCAGGTTAATGAATATGTTGGAGGTTATGAAGACTGGTTAAGACAATCTCAATATAGAAAAGTAAAAGAAAATAAGGCCAAAATAACAAAGAAAGAAACTAAGCCAGCGCAGCAACAAAAAACGTTTAAAAAACTTACCTTTAAAGAGCAAAAAGAATTAGAACAGCTACCAGCACTGATAGAAACGTTAGATACTGAGCAGGAAGAGATAACTGAAAAAATGGCGGATGTTACATTTTATCAGCAGGATAAAGAAACCATAACAACAATAACATCACGTCTTTCAGAAATAGAGCAGGAATTAAAGGAGGCATATAAACGTTGGGAGCAACTGGAAGAAATGCAATGACAGGAGGATATGTTAAGGCACGAGATATATGTATACGTCGTTTATTGTTTAGTGTAATGCCCGTGGACTAGATAAACTACAAGATATTACCAAACCTATTTTAGATCGTTATCGTCGTTATTTATTTAACTACCGAAAGACAAATGGTGCACCACTGAGCTTTAGCACACAGCACAGTCATTTGGCTCCGATTAAGGCTTTCTTTAAATGGTTAAATAAAGAAAATTATATTATTTATAACCCTGCTTCTGATTTCGAATTACCCCATGTTCCAAAGCATTTACCTAAACATATCTTAACGACTGAAAAAATTAATGATTTGCTAAATCAAACAACCATCTATGGTGATATAGGGGTACGTGACAGAGCTATTATTGAAGCGTTCTACTCAACCGGTATACAGAGAATGGAATTAGTAAATTTAAAAATTCATGATTTAGATCTTGAGCGTGGTACGTTAGTTATTTTTGAAGGGAAATTTCAAAAAGATCGTTATGTGCCTATTGGTGATAGAGCCTGTGCCTGGGTTCATAAATATAGGGAAGATGTTCGCCCTGATCTGATGAGAGGTGAAGATACAGGGCATTTATTTTTAATAGAGTACGGTGAGCCGTTCATTCGCAACCGGATATCAGACCTGATTAAGAAATACATGTTGGCTGTCGGTATTGATAAACCAGGTTCCTGTCATTTGTTTCGACATGCTATGGCAAACTCATATGCTGGATAATGGGGCCGATATTCGTTATATCCAGATGATTCTGAGACATGTGAACCTATCATCAACTGAGATTTATACTCAGGTGTCGATTAAGAAGCTTAAACAGGTACATACAGCAACGCATTCAGCAAAATTGGATAAGTAATGGATTTTCTCACCCTAGAAATGACAAAGCCGCTCAACACTTTTGAGCGGCTTTGTCGCCCTGATGCAAAACAAAAGGGTGAGCATAGTACTAATATAATATGTTTTTTTAATGAAAGTGAGGCGCCTGTATACTTCCTTAATTTAAAAAATAAACACTATAGAGGCTCTTCTAGATGTTCGCATAAATAATTGCTTTTTACCTTCCAAAGATAGCTAAAACAGTTTAGACTTGTATTTAGTCCATTTTTATGGATTTTAAATAACATAAATATCAATAGGTTATAAATGAAATGGGCGATAATAGAATATTAGAAGATGATTTAGCCCAGGTGGTCAGGTTGGCTTTGACTGGGCAAGATGAGGATATTCGCTTATTTGTGGCACGTTTAGTTCGCAGGTACCGTGATACTGAGCCAGCATTAGCTAAGCAGTTAGATTTATTTCTACGGAATAAACCTGCAAAAGCCCGAAGCCCACTTAGAAAAGCGAATAAACCAAGTGTGGCAGATGAAGTTTTACCTGTTGATGATGAAACTCGCCTGTCGTTACTTAAAGAGTTCACTGATAACACAGATTTTGCTCCACCACTCATGTCTGATCAATTGAATGATAGTCTTTCTCAGTTGATTTTAGAGCGAAACCAGATAGATAAATTGATTGCACTTGGGCTTGAGCCTACTAGATCTGCTGTATTTGTTGGGCCGCCTGGCGTTGGTAAAACACTTACGGCTAGATGGATAGCTGCTCAATTGCATGTGCCACTTTATATTTTAGATCTTACTGCGGTTATGAGCAGCCTTTTAGGGCGTAGTGGAAGTAATTTGCGAGCGGCCCTTGATTTTGCAAAACGAACACCGTGTGTGCTATTGCTTGATGAAATTGATGCAATAGCTAAACGACGTAGTGATGATTCGGATATTGGGGAGCTGAAGCGATTAGTTACTGTTATATTGCAAGAAGTTGATGAGTGGAAAGCAAGTGGTCTTTTGCTTGCTGCAACGAATCATCCTGAATTAATTGATCCTGCTCTATGGCGTCGTTTTGATATGGAAATTAAATTTGAATTGCCTGAAAGCGATAATGTTAAAGAGGCAATTAAGCGTTTCTTTGGGCCTGACTATGCCATGTTTGATCTTTGGATTGATGCGCTCACCCTTGCATTTAAAGGTCAGTCTTTTAGTAATATTGAGCGCACAATTCAGCGCTTTAGAAGAGCACTGGCTTTAGGTGTGTCTACTGATAAAGAACTTGTTGAAGAATTTGTTAAAGCAAGTGTTTGTGAATTAGAGCATAAGGAAAGAATTGATTTAGCTAAACATCTCGCGGCTCAATCAATGTTGTCTCAACACGCTATTTCAGATATTACGGGTGTGAGTAGAGATACGATTCGGAAGTATTCAAAATTAAAAATGGTTAAATAAAAAGGAGTAAAGAATGAGTCAATCTAATTTTCTTATAGGGCGAGGTGAATTACTGACTCACGATATACCTGCACCAGGTGGTGGTAGCCCTAAAGCCGAGGTGTATACTTTTACCGAAGCAAAACAAACATTAAAGCCTCAATTTATTACAACAGCTGCAGGTTTAGATCTACTACCAGATAACGCATGCCCTAATGATTTCGCTGTTGCTCGATTAACCCTTAATCCAGGGTATATAGCAAAGTCATTTTTTCCTGCTGCTATTTTACGTTCAAATGGTTTGGAATCAATTGGTAGTCGCAACGTTTCAGTTATTCCAAGAAAATGGACTAAAAAAATACGCCGGTTGAATGTTCAACAACAGAGTTATTTATTGCAGGAAAGCGAGACGTATTCCGCTCTTTAAATCAATGGGTAGATGAGATTAAAGAAGCCTCAAATGAGGCGTTAGATCTAGCGCATATTGAAAATTTTTCTATTTTTTCACCTGAGAGTCGTATTAGACAATATGATTCAGAGGAAGCAATTTTTTTTGAAGTTGGTATTCATTTATTACCTGATGAATCACCTGAATTTATTCAAGTTGCATTTTCAAGTTATGCGAACGAGTTAAATATAATCGTACATTCAGATCTTAGTTTTCGCGCTGGAAATTTATGGTTTGTTCCGATAGAAACTGATAGCAAAGTGCTTGAAGCTTTATCTGCTTTTACATTTATTCGGGTTGTACGCCCTGTTCCAAAGTTGAGAGGACTTCGCCCTGTTATGAGAACAGGTGGTATTTCTGTTGGGTGTGATTTACCTGTTGAGCAGCCGTTATCATCTGAGCCAAAAGTTGCAATATTAGATGGAGGGTTACCAGATAAACATCCTATCGGCCCGTGGCTAAGTGCTTATCGGGAGCTTGATCAAGAAGCAGATCCTGAGCCAGTTTATACTGGGCATGGTTTAGCAGTAACATCCGCTTTTCTCTTTGGTCCGATTAAACCTAATGGTGTTGCTGAGCGGCCTTATGCTTATGTAGATCATGTGCGTGTTTTAGATAATGACTCAGGTGCTGAAGATCCCTTGGAGTTGTATAGGACTTTAGGGTTTATCGAGCAGGTACTGCTTTCACGTCAATATGAGTTTATAAACCTTAGTTTGGGTCCTGATTTGCCCATTGAAGATTCAGATGTGCATGCATGGACATCAGTTATAGATGATCTGCTAAGTGATGGCGATACATTTATGACAGTCGCGGTCGGCAATAATGGTGAAAGAGATCATGAGTCAGGGAATGCCAGAGTACAAGTGCCATCAGATTGTGTTAACGCTATAGCTGTAGGTTCTGCTACAGATAATGAATCAATATGGGAGCGCGCATCATATAGTGCTGTTGGTCCAGGGCGTAGCCCAGGCGTTATTAAACCTGACCTAATGGCATTTGGTGGTGATGCTTCCAAATATTTTCATGTTTTAAGTTCTCAAGATGAACCTGCGCTAGAGCCTCAGCTTGGCACTAGTTTTGCCTCTCCATATCTTTTGAGAAGCGCAGTAGGAATACGCTCTATATTAGGGGTAGACCTTACTCCATTAGCTGTTAAGGCGTTGCTTGTTCATAGTGCAAATCCATCTGAGCATCATGCACATCATGTAGGCTGGGGAAGAGTTCCAGAAGACATAATGACAGTTATTACTTGTCCATCTGGTGTGGCCCGTGTGGTATATCAGGGGGAATTAAAACCTGGAAAATATTTACGCGCAAGATTGCCGCTACCTGATGATGGGTTAACAGGAAAAATAAATCTAAAAGCTACGTTTTGTTATGCTTGTCCGGTCGATCCTCAAGATGCTTCGGCATATACTCGTGCAGGTTTGGATATAGTATTTAGACCAAAATTTAATAATATAAAGAAGGATAAAAATAATAAAGATAAAAAGAATGCGGAAACAAGAAGCTTTTTTCGTTTAAAAAAATATGCAACGGAGCAAGAGCGTCGATCAGATATGGGTAAATGGGAAACTGTAATGCATGGTGATGAAAATATGTTTGGTAAATCACTTGATAAACCGTTCTTTGATATTCATTACAATGCACGTGAAGCCGGAGGTAAGCCTTCTGGAGCAGATAAAATTCGATACGCGCTTATTATTACCATAACTGCACACAAGCATGCAGATTTATATAATGAAATCTTACGTGCTTATGCAAATATATTAACGCCTATACAGCCACAGGTTTCTTTACCTATTCGTACATCATAAATTTTTCAGAGAATAAGAAACACGAAAAAAGTGACGAAGCGAGTAGTAAATTATCAACGAGATTGTTAAAAATGCTTGTTCATAAAATATTCTTTTCGAAACATGATTAGGGTCAGTCATTAGTGGTTCCTAGTCAACAGGAGAATGGTACCAGAAGAGAATGGTAAAGAAGAGAAGAAATGATTGGTGATTGGTGCCAGGTCTTTCCATGCCACATTTCAAAAGATAAAAGCACACTCAAACCTGCTAGATAAGTTGCCGGTAACGGCGCACGACCTGACCATCTTTCCGTATTTTTCTGTCTGCTCCTTGTGTGAAAAATAAACACCATAAGACAAATAATAAGCACACAGAAACCAATAAAACCAACCACGTGTCAGTCCTTGTAAACAATCAAAACAGGTCAAATACTATATCTGTAATGTATGTTAAATAATGGTAGAATTTTACCCCAACATCAAAGCTATAAACTCAATAACTCTGTTAAAAGGCCTATATTAAAATTGCCAATGAAAATCTCCCTCGACCACTTACCAGCATCCAGAAAGAACGATATAGCCCATATCGTAGTGGTGTTGCGTGATGAGTTTGAGCAAATCACCGGCTTTACCAATGGTAAGAAAAAACACAGCCGAATACTAAAAATCATCCTCTTTGGTAGCCATGCTACGGGCAAATGGGTAAATGACCCAGCTCATGGCTATGTCAGTGATTATGATATTTTAGTCATTCTAAACAACGATGATTTAGTTGAAGAATATAAAATATGGCATACTGCTGAAGACCGAATTGCCTTACGGGTAAAGCCACCGTTAAATATATTGGTGCATTCACTCGGTGAAGTAAACTCAGCGCTCTCAGAAGGACAGTACTTTTTTACTGATATTAAAGAGCAGGGTATTGTGCTATATGAAGCTGATCGACGCGAACTGGCAAAAGTTGGTATTTTAACACCCGCTGAAAATAAAGTGATTGCTGAGAAGCATTATGCGCAGTGGTTTGAGAAGGCAAAGGGTTTTTTTGATGGGTATGGTTTCTATTTACAGCGAAATGAAAACAGCTTAGCAGCATTTAGTTTGCACCAAGCCACCGAACGTTTCTATGCCTGTTTGCTATTAGTTTTAACCAACTACAAACCCAATACCCATAACCTGGTGCAGCTTAACTCACTGGCCATTTTACAGAATGGACAAATCGCCAATGTTTTTCCCCAGGATACTAAACTGCAACGCCGACGCTTTCAGTTATTGAAAAACGCCTATATTGATGCCCGTTACTCCGAGCATTTTGATATCACGACAGAAGAACTCAACTGGCTTGCGGAGCGAGTGAGTATTTTACAAAAACTGACAGAAACACTCTGTAAAAAGAAGTTATCGAATTATAAATAACACGGATTAGGGTCAGATACCGCCTTAAAAATCAAGCATAATTCGCATTAAAAGGTAAATTGTTTTTCAATACACCATAAATAATATGCACCAATTTCCTCATGGCTGCAAAGATAATTGTCATCTTGAATTTACCCGCCAGAGTTAATCTTTTATTCATCTCAATCAAAATAGGACTATATCTTAGCGCAACCATTGCAGGCATGAAAAACGCTTTTCTCAAAGCCGAGCGCCCCATTTTAGATAACCTTGCTCTGTCATTTAATGATGTCCCTGACTGCCTTATTTTGGGGGTGACCAATAAAGGCTGCCAGTGCTTTTGCGTTCTTAAATTGTGTAACTTGACCAAATTCAGACAAAATCAGATTGATCATAATAGGACCAATACCAGGAATCGATTCTAATAAAAGCTTCTTTCTTTTTAAATCTGAGTTCTGATCTATATGATTTTTTATCTGCTGCTCTATATCTTTAATTTCATGCTTCAGATACTCAATGTGTTTATTTAAACTGCCCATGACTAAATTAGAGCTGGCTTCTAACCGGTTTTTTTCTTGCTGGATCATTTCCTTAAGGGCTTCAAGTCGGCGTGATAAATCCCGTAACTGCCTGATTTCTATGACTTGTGGTTGCCAAAGAATAGGTGCATCACGGCACAAAAACGCGCGATTAAATCAGCATCAACTTTATCTGATTTAGAAAGAAAATAAGGTCAAAATAGCAAAGAAGGAAACTAAGTCATCGAGTCAGGAAAAAGCGGTTAAAAAACTCACCTTTAAAGAACAACGAGAATTAGAGCAGCTTCCAGCATTGATAGAAACCCCCGATGCTGAGCAGGTAGAGATAACGGAAAAAATGGCTGAAGCTACATTTTATCAGCAGGATAAAGAAACCATCGCCGCAACAACAAAACGTCATGCTGAAATAGAGCAGGAGTTAAAGGCGGTATATATACGTTGGGAGCAGCTGGAAGAAATACAATGACAGGAAAGTCATGGAAAGTATTTATTGTCGTTCTAGTTACTCTATTTATAAATCAGGCTCGCCCGGTTTTAGAAAAACGTTGAATCGTTTGTCACGGATGTTATGACGCACCATGTCAATTAAAAACGAATATTTGCTGCAGAACCAGTTAGAGAAATTGCAACTGTCAGGCCATATGATGATCCACAAATTGATAAATTTTATTATCGATTATGCTATGAAAAATCCTCTATTGTTGATAAATCACATGTGGTTTATGAACTTTCTGGGCAACGTATGTTGCGCTACAAAGAACTGTTTTTCAAAACTGAATATACGGTTGATAGCTTACAGGGTATGAAGTTAAACTAGCTTCTAATCCCATCAAAACTTTTCAGGTATACCAGTAGACTACGTAATTTTTGATTTGTATCGCTATAATAACCGTTTATAATCAGGCACATTTATGCAGGAATAGTCGTTGAAAATAGTCTATTAATACAGTAATGAAGCTTAACCTGCATTCCAGATTATTGATCAGCCTGCTAGCATTATTGGTAGCAGGTTTTGTGTTATTGGCTGTGGTATTACTGGGCGATGCTAAAAATCAGATTGATGAATTTCGTTAGACACAGGCAATATATCAGGCTAAAACCCTGGCAAAAGCCAGTTTAGATGGACTGGTTTCAAAAAGTTATGAACTTCTGGAACGGTGGCTGCAGTCATCCATGTCCTCTGCAGATTACGCCTATGCAGCCCTGCTCCGCCCAGATGGTATGGTTCTTATTCATACTGAATTAACACATACAGGTAAATCCTGGCCAACTATTTTAAATTCTAAACGTGAAACCGTGCGCAAACTTAGCTTTAATGAGCGGCCGGTTGTTGAGGTTATTTATCCTGCGATAGTTGGTAATAAAACTCTAGCAAACGCCCATGTCGCTTATTATCTCGATACGGACTATGTATTTCAGAAGCAGACAGTTACTCGTATCATTGGTGTGCTAGTGGTTATATTTATATTGATAATTATAGCGTCTCATTTTGTGACCCGAAGTATCGTTACGCCAATTGAATTATTAAAAGAATTTATAGCTAAAGCATCACTTGATAAGGTAGTCTCCTTCAATCACAAACTGCAGCATCGTACTGATGAGGTTGGTGAGTTAAGCCGTGCCTTTAAAGACATGTCAGAAAGACTAACAGAATCCCATAAGGAGCTGACAGCTAGCTTAATCTCTAATAAGGCCATTGTTGAAAGTGCTATTGATGGGGTTATTGTAATTGATTCGCATGGACAGATTGAGTCAGTTAATCCTGCAGCGGAAAAACTATTTGGTTATAGTGCCGAAGAATTAATCAATAAAAATATCAACATACTTATGCCAGCACATTTTCATAGTAAACATAACGAGTATATGAAAAATTATAAAAGCAGTAGTCATCGAAAGATCATAGTTCTCGTCGTGAAATTGAAGGGCAATGTAAAGATGGTTCCAGATTTCCCATTGAAATTGCAATTGGTGAAATAAATATCAATAGTGAGAAGAAGTTTGTGGGCACCGTGCGAGATATCAGCTTACGATATGAGCATGAAAAAGCGATACTCTTAGCGAAAGAAGTGGCGGAGGAAGGCAATCGAGTAAAGTCTGAGTTTTTAGCTAATATTAGTCATGAATTGCGCACCCCTATGAATGCAGTTATGGGTTATGTTGATTTGCTGGATATTATTAATAATATACTTGAGTTCACTAATTTGGATAAGGGAAGTCTGGAACTGGTTATCAGTGATTTCAGTATTCAGGAAATGGTAAAGGCGATAATTAACAAAAATGCAAAAGAATATTCTGCTAAATCAATTAAACTCGTTAAAGAGATTGATCCGGAAATACCAGATCAACTGTTAGGTGACTCGACACGTATTTATAATATTCTTAATTATTTTTTAAATAATGCGTATAAATTTACCACTGATGGAGAGATTAAACTAGCAGTACAGTTTGAAAATTTAAAAAACTAAACTGCCCAGGTTCGTTTTGAGGTTTCAGATACGGGGATTGGTATTGAACCCGATAATACAAAGCGTATTTTTGAGTTGTTTACCCAGCTTGATGGTTCATTTACACGTTCATATGGTGGCACTGGTATCGGTTTAACACTATGTAACAGGCTGGTGGAGATGATGCAAGGTCAAATCGGCGTTAACTCCATACCAGGTGAAGGCAGCACATTCTGGTTTAGCTTACCACTTACTGTAATCGCAAGTGTTCCTAAATCTGAAGTTAGGCCATAGAAAATTAAGGCTGTGAAAAAGTCAGAAAAAAACAAGCCTGACAGCGAACATAAACAAATTCTGGTAGTAGAAGATAATCCTTATAATTAGAAGCTGATAATCGCAATGCTGAATCATCTAGGGTATGAAGCCGAGGTAGTAGATAATGGTTTACTGGGTGTTGAAGCAATTGAAAATGGGCATTATGATTTAGTCTTTATGGATTGTCAGATGCCGATTATGGATGGTTATGAAGCCACTAAAAAATACGTAAAATCGAAGAAGGGCACATTCCTATTGTTGCAGTAACGGCTCATGCTCTGGATGGAGATCGTGAAAAATGTATCGATTCAGGTATGGATGATTATATGTCAAACCTTTCAGTAAAAATGACCTGGAACAAAAGCTCTCTAACTGGTTAGCTTAAGATAAATTTTTTAATCATAGGGTGATTCTGAGTTGCTTAATCCACTCTTTGCAACACAAATCAATGTATTCGGTACCAATATACAATTTGAATCACCTATTGTTACACGCTGACATTAAACATTATTAATAATCCAATGAAAATACCTTCGTTTAAAATTTTATTACGATCAAATTATTATAGTAATTCACTGCTGCCCCGTTAACAGAAATGATTTTATGTTTAATGCGTATTGTGGCTAGATTAACTTTCATTTTATCCTGTTCGAGGCATAAATTGGGGATATCTGCCGCCATATAATCACAGGACACACCGTAAAACTCTCCCTGGTGGCTCGTCACCCGCGTCCATGCGGGTGACGGTCTTAGGCAGGCACCCCCAATTCATGTCTCTAGCTGTTAACGGGAGTGCGATGATAGTAATTAAAAAATAAGGCTCAGTTAGTCTGTAGGCTTTGTAAATAATAAATTAACGATTCAAGCTCATAATCAGTAAGTTTTCGGTGCTTTTGTTTTAATTTGAAACTTCGTTCGGGGAGTTTTCCCTTAATTTCATCATCACCTAACACCCAGTTACTTAGCTCTTGAATAGAGAGTGAACCCACATGGTCGAGTGGATAGCGTGGATTGCCTTTACCCTGTATTGAATGGCATAGCGCACAAGCCTGTTGAGTGTAAATTTTTAAGCCATGTTCAATTCGTTCTGCCATGATGGCGTCTGGCTCTAGTGGCTGTATATCTTTAGCTTGTTTTTTAACATCAGTTATCTCAGGTACTTTGGGTGGGTTCTGTATAAAAGCAAACATGACAGATAATAATAGAACCAGTAGCCCTGTGAGATATGCAATTCGTTTGGCCCATTTTTCGCGCATTGTTACTCCCTATACCATATCGAAAAGTTCGAAGTGAATTTTGCTCAGTGGTATCTTAAAAGAATGCAATGCATGTTGAATACAATCACTCATAAGCTTTGGGCCGCATAAAAAATATTCATATGGTTGATCACTATCAGGTAGCACTCTAGAGAGTAATTCTTCGGTTATGAAACCAGCTTCGCCTACCCAGTTATCATGTGGGTATTTTATGACATGTATTAAATTCAGATTAAGGCGTGTTTTTAACGTTTCCAGCTCTTCTCTGAAAAGAACATCTTCCCAGTAATTATTTGCGCAAATAAACACCAGCGGGCGCTGGTCATTTCGATCAGCAAGAGTACGTAACATACTAACAATTGGTGCAGATCCAACTCCACCGGCTATAAAGACAAAGCCCTTTGCATGCGTATACTGATCCACAGTAAAAATTCCGTAAGGGCCGTCAACAAAGGCAATATCGCCAATTTGTGTGTCTTTAATTGTGCGAGTGAAATCACCAAGCTCTTTAATTGTGAACTCCAGTCGATTATTTATTTCAGCGCTACAGGAGATGGAAAAGGGGTGTTCTTTAATACGCCAGGGGGAGGTCTTTAATGTGAGCCAGGCGAACTGTCCGGGTTTAAATTTCATAGCTTTATGGCCGTCTGGAGTCATCGTCAGAGTCCAGCTCTGCCCCCTTTCCTGCCTGACTTCACTTACTCGATAAGGCCGCTTGTAAATGGCCCAGGGTTTGAGTAAGCGAATATAAACAATCAGTGTAACCCAGATAAGAGTGTAACCACTCCATAACCAGAATTTAGCAGGCGCACCAGTATAGTAACCAACCCCCTCAATATGCCCTAGAGCAAGTAAAAAAGCAGATACAGCCAGGCTAATATGTAATAAACGCCATTCATCATAGTGAATGTGAAGTTGCTTACGCCATAGAGATGAAATAATCATCAGTGAAAAAAATAGCAGGGCAAGACGACCCGCTGTCATATATAAGGGGGCCTGTAGAGGGTTAATTGTTCCGAGGGCTTCGGGGTGATTAATTTTTAGAATTATAAGATGCAGAAAAAGAAAGCTCACAGCCATGATTGCGAGATAACGGTGAAAGTAATAAATAATATCGATGCCGAAAGGTGCTGTCACTCGCCGAAAACGGGCAGTAAGCAGAAACTGAACCCCCATCATTGCCATACCCGTGAAACCTAAGGCGATAGAAAAGTCCCACCAGAATCCGGAGCCGGAAGGAATATTTCCAATCAGCAGAACGAACAACGGTGCCAGCACCAGCATAAGATAAGCACAAAGCCAGCTGATTACAGAAAAAGCTGTGTTCCAGTGTTTGCTCATTAAGTGCACCTCAAAAATAGCTTACGGGCTTTACGAAATCTGTATCGTAAAGTTACCAGCAGTGACTCAGTAAGTATGCACTGATTTTGAACAGGGTGTAAAGTCAGATGCAAATAACCAGGTTAGATATAATCGAGTGATAATAAAACAAGAACAACTGAAGCGGCTCAGGAAGTCGGATGGTGGCGTAGTACCGTTGAAAGCGTGCAAACAAAACTACAACGCATAGCGTTAAAAGCCAGCAAAGCTAAACGCTGTCAGTTCACCCGTTTATTTCATCTGATGAACAAAGCACTATTGCTGGAATGCCTCATGCAGCTAAAAGGAAATAGCGCATCAGGCATAGACAATATAACCAAAGAAACGTATGCCCAAATGTAGATGCAAATCTGAAATTTAATAGAATTTAATAGGACACCCCCCCTTGGAATTTAATAGGACACCCCCCCTTGAATAAAAGCCCAGTGGTTAAAGCAGCGGCCTTTAATTTTTAGTTAGCGATAGAGCATTACTTTTCATCACAACCTTCACTAAATTAACCGCCATAAAATGTAACAATTTTTATGATGGTTTTGCTACGTTAAAGGTAGACTTCAGGATCAGGTCTATTTATCCTCTATAACTTTAGCGCTAAGCTATCAAATCAGATAAATATAATTGTTATATATTACATGTTAGTATATTATAATATGCTTATTCTGATATATGACAACTTTCATTTTGGGTTAAGTTATTGAAAGTTATAGATAAAAATTACTAGATTTGTTCCTGATCTATCAGGCTCAATATAATAAAAATAATTTTATAAGCATTCATATTTAACAAAAGAGATGAATTCATGCCTAATTTCGTTCACTATAAGTTCAATTCACCCCTGTTTTATTTAATTACCCTGCTATCTTTCTGGACGATAAATTCTACTGCTACTGCTCAGGAGAAAGATTTGTCGTCAGAGCTTAAACTAGCTCAGGTACAGTATCGGGAAGTAGAGGAGGAGCGAGTGCTGGACGCTCTGGTTGAAGCGGTTCACAAAGCGACTGTTTCTGCTCAGACCTCTGGACGCGTGAGTAAAATTTATTCTGATGTAAACGATTATGTAAAAAAAGGTGCGGTATTGTTACGCATGCGTGACAAAGATCAGCAGGCAAAGCTGAATGCTGCACAGGCTGATTTTCAACAGGCAGAAACTGAATATAATCGGGTTCAGGAACTGTATTTAAAAAAGTTAATGGCAAAATCTCTGGTTGATAAGGCTGAGTCACAATTGAAGTCGGCCCGGGCCAGGTTTGATCAGGCACAGGAAAACCTTGAGCGTACCGTTATACGAGCACCTTATAGTGGCATAGTGGTTAAACGCCATATAGAAGTAGGTGAAACGGCGCGCACGGGGGTGCCTTTATTTACGGGCCTGTCATTAGAGACCCTGAGGGTTGTGGTGGACTTACCACAGGATATTATCAATGTGGTTAGACAGCAAAAGCATGCGCGTGTGTTATTGCTTAATGATAAAAATAAAGGTATTAGCGCAAGTTCAATGACAATTAGCCCCTATGCGGATGAGCATAGTCACACCTTTCAGGTGAGGGTTAATTTGCCTGCGGGTGACCATGGGTTATATCCTGGAATGGCCGTAAAAGTCGCTTTTGTAACAGGCAAAGCACGAAAACTTCAGGTTCCGTCTTCAGCGGTGGCGCATCGCAGTGAGGTAACTGCGGTGTATGTTATGGAAGAGCAAAATATTTCAATGCGTCAGATACGTGCTGGGCACTATCTTGACAATGGAATGATAGAAGTACTTTCAGGCTTGCAGGAAAATGAACAGGTTGTTACTGATCCTGTTTTAGCGGCGAGTTATCTTAAAGAACAAAACCAGATTAATATTAAATAAAATTAAAGCTAAAAAACAACCATCTTGATAAGCACCAGATGTGTACCCCTATTTAAAAACTACTCTAATAAGATAAGTTTTAAACGAGAATTTAAATTATGAAACCGGTTTTAGGTATTTCAGGTAAGACTGCAAAATATTTTCTGGATACAGAAATTACTCCGTTACTGGCAATTCTCGGCTTTTTAATGGGTGTGTTTGCCGTAATTGTAACCCCACGAGAAGAAGAACCTCAAATTAACGTCACCTTTGCGAATGTGTTTATCGCATTTCCTGGTGCTTCTGCCAGTGATGTTGAGCAGTTGGTCAGTATTCCGGCAGAGCAAATTCTTTCTGAAATAGAAGGCATCAAACATATCTATTCTGTTTCAAAACCCGGCATGTCTGTTTTAACGGTGCAATTTAATGTAGGTGAAGATCGAACCCAGGCAATCGTGCGTTTGTATAATACGGTGTATTCCAATCAGGGCTGGTTACCGCCAGGTTTAGGTGTTGCACAACCTATTATAAAACCTAAAGGCATAGATGATGTACCGATTATAAGTCTTACACTATGGTCACAAAATCAGGAATACGGACGGCATGAATTAACCCAGGTTGCCCATGCGATTGAAGCAGAGCTTAAACGAGTACCCGGTACGCGAGACATATATACCCTGGGTTCAGCCAATGATGTTGTGCAGGTCTTACTTAATGCATCTGCACTGGCGGCCTATAATTTATCGGTGGACGATTTACGAAATGCTTTACTTGTGAGTAATGTTTCACAAAAAGCGGGCTATATGGTACGAGATAATCAACAAATGGAAGTGCAAAGTGGTGAGTTTTTTAGCACCGTTGATGAAGTGCGTAATTTAGTTGTAGGGGTGCAAAATAATAAGCCGGTTTATTTACGCGATGTAGCAGAAATTAAACGGGGAGCTGATCAGCCAGAATTATATAGTAATTTTGGAATAGGCGCGGGGACACAACTGGAAACAAATATTCGTGGCGAGTATCCCTCTGTAACAGTAGCAATAGCCAAGCAACCTGGCACAAATGCAGTGGAAATTGCAGAACAGATTATTGAGCGGATTGATCAATTAAAAGGTATTTTTATTCCTGTAGATGTTGAAGTTACGACCACACGTGACTATGGCAAAACAGCCAATGCAAAATCACAACAGTTAATTGGCAAGCTTGTTTTTGCGACTGCATTTGTTGTGTTACTCGTATTATTTGCACTGGGCTGGCGCGAAGCCATTATTGTTGGCCTGGCTGTGGTTATCACTCTTGCGATCACTTTATTTGCATCCTGGGCATGGGGTTTTACCTTAAATCGTGTGTCATTGTTTGCGTTAATATTTTCTATTGGCATTCTGGTTGATGACGCTATTGTGGTGGTTGAAAATATTCATCGCCATTTGCAACTGGGGGGTAAATCTTTTAAAGCAGCAATACCACTTGCGGTTGATGAGGTTGGTGGGCCAACCATTTTAGCTACCTTCACCGTTATTGCCGCCCTGCTACCTATGGCATTTGTTACCGGGTTGATGGGGCCCTATATGAGTCCCATTCCAATTAATGCCAGCATTGGTATGTTAATTTCATTATTAGTGGCCTTTGTGGTTACACCCTGGTTGGCTTATAGAATTCTTTCACACTCACATACGACTGAAACAGATGAGCTGACTGCAAATCAGGGGCTTTATAATTTTTTCAATAAGTACCTCACACCTTTCTTAAGGGGAGATTCTGGCCAGAGTAATCGCAGAAAATTGTTAATGGCAATTCTGGGTTTACTATTGCTTTCAGTATCACTTGCCGGCATAAAACTGGTGGTGTTAAAAATGTTACCGTTTGATAATAAATCTGAATTTCAGGTAATCGTTGATATGCCTGAAGGAACGACGGTAGAACAAACTGCTCGGGTACTTAGGGAATTGGGTCGGCATATTGCTAAGGTTCCTGAAGTAACGGATTATCAAATATATGCAGGTACTGCGGCACCGATCAATTTTAATGGACTGGTGCGTCAGTATTATTTACGTCAACAAGCACACGAAGGTGATATACAGGTTAATTTGCAGGATAAATCTGCACGGGATAGAAAGAGTCATGAAATAGCCAGTGCCCTGCGTTTACCTTTACAGGAAATAGGTAAAAAATTTAATGCCAACGTTAAAATTGTTGAAGTGCCCCCGGGGCCCCCGGTGCAGTCACCATTAGTTGCAGAAATTTATGGAATAAATTATGCCGGACAGATGGATGTGGCTCGAGATGTACGTAAGATTTTTGAAAATACGCAAGATGTAGTCGATGTCGATGATTCCATTGAAGCAGAAGCGGACAAATTAATTATTAAAATAGATCAGCAGAAAGCAGCATTGCATGGTGTCGATCAAAAACAGATTGTTAACGTAATAACAACCGCATTAAATGGTGAAGATATAACCTATTTGCATGCGGGTAATATGAAATATCCGTTGCCGTTACGTCTACAGTTTTCTGTGGCAGACAAGGCACGTGAACAAAGTTTATTGTCATTAAGGGTGCGCAGTAATAACGGGGGCCTAGTTCCCCTGGCCGATGTGATTCAGCTTGAAAACTCCAAACGTGAACACGCTATATATCATAAAGATCTTCTGCCTCTGGTGATGGTGACAGGTGATATGGGCGGCGATCTGGATAGCCCCTTATATGGTATGTTTGATATTTTTGCCGAGTTAAGTAAACCACAGCAACCAATGGAGCAGTATTTAATTAACCAGCCAGATAACCCATATAAATACAGTTTGAAATGGGATGGTGAATGGCAAATAACCTATGAAACGTTTCGTGATATGGGCATTGCTTATTCGGTGGGTTTAATCCTGATATATTTTTTAGTGGTTGCACAGTTTCGTTCTTATCTGGTGCCATTAATTATTATGGCACCCATTCCACTCACCATTATTGGAGTCATGCCAGGTCATGCATTATTGGGCGCCCAGTATACGGCTACCTCGATGATAGGGATGATTGCTTTAGCCGGAATAATTGTGCGTAATTCAATTTTACTGGTTGATTTTATTAATCAACAGGTTGAAGAAGGTATCGACTTTGAAGAGGCGGTAATAAGAGCGGGTGCGGTTCGAGCTAAACCCATTGTACTGACGGGTATGGCAGCAATGCTTGGTGCCTTTTTTATTGTGGGCGATCCTATTTTCAGTGGCCTGGCCATCTCCCTGATATTCGGGATACTGGTATCAACCATACTAACTCTGGTGGTGATACCAGTTATGTATTATGCCTTTATGCGTAAAAGAATGACTTTATAGCCATTCTTTTGATTTTACTGGTTTTCTAGATCTATACGATAAGTTTCATGGCAGGTTACACAATTATGCATTAAAGCTGATAGCTGAGATAAGGAATGGTTTGCATCACCCAGATCCTCTAAATCCATTGCCAGCTGATCAAATTTCGAATGGGTAGCAAAACCTAATTGTTTAAATAGCAGAGGCAGCTTTCCAATGAGGGTGCCTGGAACTTCACCCTGTGCCGCTTTGCCAACTTTACGGGCTGCCTCTGCGGCAAGCGGCATATTGTCCTCAGCAATAGCGGTGTTTATTTTCTGGACACTGATTAAAAATAACCTCATTTCGGCTAAAACCAGGTCTCTTTCATCAGCACTCAGGAGTATTGAGGTTCGTCCATCGGAACTTTTTGATACATTACCCTGAAAAATAAACTTATAAGTTCCACCTGCAATGATCATCAGGAGAAGTAAAATAATTGCGAAACATTTTTTGTTCATATGAGAGAATCTGAAGTTAATAATATTTATTGAGGCAGTATTATATTGAAAGTGGTCAATTGTAAAATGACAGTAGTCAATTTTTGGGTAAATGGAATATATTTGAAAGATGATGGCTGAATTCTTTTTGATATTTTCATCATTTAACTAATTCTTTCACAAAAATAAGAGTTATCAAGCATATCCAGAAACCATTGTAATGAACGTCCAGTTTTACCGGTGCGCCACGCCAGGCAAGTCGTCGTCGTGTGATGTCCACTCTCTACATTTTTTTCTATTAATACGCCCTGTTTAAGTTCGTTAATGACTAGATAGCGGGGTAAAAAACCGACACCCATTCCCAGAATATGAGCTTTTATTTTAGTTTTGAAATCAGGCACGGTAAAAATATCCTGACCTGTATAAATGCCGGCGGTACGGGGAGGTAAGTTCCGTGATGTGTCCGCAACTGCAATTACCCGATATTTTGAAATGATGTCTTCGGGTATAGGGTGTTGATAACTGGCTAGTGGATGGTCAGGGGAAATGACAAATATCCAGTCAATTTGACAGAGTTTTCGTAGATGATACCCACCCCCGGAGGGGCCAGTTTCAGGGGCACCAATTACCAAATCGGCCCTATTACTCATGAGGGCATCCCAGGTTCCTCCATAAACTTCTGTTTGTAGCTTAATGCGTGTTCCACTTTGATGTTTGTAAAATTCATCTATCAGTTCAAGTAATCCATTAACTGGAAGCATATCCGATATGGCTATAGAAAATTCAGCCTCCCAGCCTTTAGAAATTTTTCTAAGCTGATTTTCCAGTTCAGAAACTGCACCCAGTAAATGGCGACCCTCAAGTAATAAAAACGTGCCTGATTCGGTGAGGATGGCCCTGTGACCTGCTCTATCGAATAAAGTGGTATCAAGATCCTGTTCTAATTTTTTCATGGTATAGGTAAGGGCAGATGGAACACGGTGTAGCTCTTCAGCTGCTGCAGCAAAGCTTCCCTGTCTGTGTATGGCGTCAAGTACGCTTAATGCATCTAGAGTTAATTTCATTCAAATATATTAAACAAAAAGGACGAAAATTTCCAATATTAATAATGCAACTGTCTAACTATTATAGGGTCATAACATTTGATTTAAGGCTAAGAAGACTACTACAGATAGTTAATAAATATATAACTAGTTGTATATAAAGGATTTATTAGTATGACGTTTAGTAAAAATTTTAAAAATGATAATAAATTTTGTCAGTATCTTAGATATATATGTATCAAATTAATTGTATCAATTTTTGTCAGGGTATTTTTCAGTACGTTTCTACTCTTATCAGTTAGTCAGTTGCAGGCGGAAACATATTCGCCTGATCCATATTGGAAGGGAACACTGGGTCCATTAAATATTCGATCTATGGCACCGGGGCAGGCTTTGCGACTGGCTCCATTACCACGTTCACCCTATGGTTTGCCTGAGGGTGAAACCGAGGTGCTGGTTAATTTTGCAGCAGCAAGTGTTTTTTTACAGTTGAAGGATGTTTATCTAGTTGACTTTAATTTTACGGATACACGTATAGCGTTTAACCATGGCTTTGCAAATGGCTGGTCAGCAGAATTTTCATTTAATGATCGACGTATTCAAAATTTATACCTTGATGAGGTTGTGAAGTCTTTCCATGATGTGTTTGGCATTGAGCAAAATGGACGTGACAAAAATTTAAATGAAACTCATATAGTGATTCCCCAGTACTCCGCCAATTTTGGTAATGAGCTAGATGGTGCGTTTTCACAAACCCTGGGACTGTCGATTCAAAAAGTATTAATCGATAAGAGTATAGAGTGGCCCGCGGTCGCAGTGCTTCTTAATACAAGCATAGAAACTCTTTCTAATGGGATGATAGAAAAAGATTCTGTTGATTATGGTATGCAATTGAGTTTGGCACAAAAACAACCAACAGGTTATTTTTATGCAAATATATCCTATACACGTTTTGGCTCAGATAAAACACTGGATGTTATTCCACTAACTGAAACACAGTTTTCAGGTATGCTGGGGTATGAGTTTACACACTCAGCTAATGAAGCTTTTATAGTACAGTATTTATTTAGTGATGGTGTGTTAAAAGGCCTGGGTGCACTGGAGGATGTCAGTCATGAAATTCACCTGGGTTATAAATGGCGTACACAGAAGAATATGATAGAAGTAGGTTTAGTTGAAAATATTGTAAATTTCGATAATGGTCCCGATGTGGCATTTACCTTTGGTGTGACTCATAGAATGTAAGTAATTATTTAAGAATAATGGCTTTATCAACTAAAAGAGTTGATAAAGCTGCCATAGTCTGATCAAAGTTTTTTTCAAGTACAATAAATTTTAAACTGGTTGATTCATCGCTATATAAATCAATAATGAAATATTTATCATTTAAATCACTTTGATTACATACTGGGAAATAGGGTAACACCAGAGGGTCATCATATATGTTTATACTATTTATGTTGTTAAATTCAAAATTATATTTATAGTATTGTTTTTCAAAAACCACGACTCCACTAAAGCCCTTTTCAACTTTCTTTAATTGTTTACCTCGTTTATGAGACAGCATAGATATTTTGTCGATTTGTACTTTCATGTTAGACGCATCGTCATGCCAGAATCCGCGGGTGCCACATATACCCTCAGGCTCATTATTTTCCCAGATTGCTTTCTGTAAAATTTCTACAGCCTGTTCAGCGGACATGTTTTTTTTGTAGGCTAGCATTTTTTCACTAGGGGAATAAGAGGAAGAGCAGCCCGAAAATAGAATTAAAAACAGGAATATGTTGATATTTTTCATTGCATTTCACCGTTTATATTTATACAAATCATTATCCATAAGCTGGAGATTATAGCCAACAATAATTTGTTTTTTCTCAGCTTAATGTAATGCTTATGCTAAGTGTAAACTTAAGTAAATGACCGTGATCTTGAGGAAAGGAAGATAAGCCTGGTTAAAAGAAATTTGGAGGGAGTATTAAATTTTAATGTTTCTATCGGTTGTGGTTTACAGTAGAGATAGTGATAAGGCTTCTCAGGGTATAGTATAGATAAGATAGTCAAAAAAAGGGGGTTATAACCCCCCCTGTTTTTGTATTCGAAATACTAAAATTAACTACAACCTTTAGGGCGTGGTAAGCCTGCAATTTTATTTGCACACTTAATCAGGCCAGTTGGAAACAGCGAGTAGATATATTTCTGGTCACTCTTATCTTTGCCGTATTCTTTCTTCATCAACTTAGAAAAAGCGCGGGGTTCGCACACTGTGCCGTTAGCCTGAAAATAATCACGAGCCATTTTGATAATATTCCAGTGCTCTTCAGTTAGCTCGGGCACCTTTTCATTGATCGCAATTTGGCCTGCGAGTTCTTCGCTCCACTCATCCAGGTTTAGCAGCCAGCCTGCTTCACTTAATTCAATTGTTTTACCGTCAACAATCGCTTCCATTACATCACCTCGTAAAAAATAAATAATCTTGACTAAATTAGTCGGGTATTATCCATGAAATAGACACGGGTGGCAAATATATTTAGACGTTTTTGTTAGACAGCCCTTATAGACGGTGATAATGTGAAATTCTTCGCGTTCTTTAATGAGTTCGTCTAAGCTTAATATCAGTATCAGGTAATTTCAGATTAAGTTTGATTAGATTTAGCCAGCATAAAATAATCAGGCCTGATCAGAGATTCCCTGACTCAATCTATGTGAGAGAGCTTATGTCTGATCAAAATATTAATATGTTTAGTGGTGTGGTTCCAGGGGAGCCACTATATAAGCTCGCCCCTACACGTGATGAAAATGGAATTTCATTTGTCGATTTTATGTTGATAATTCCAAAATTGAAAAAAAAGCCAAAGAAATATATTGATCGCACCCTGAAAGATATTCAGATGGTATTAAGTCGATACAGTTCAGACGTGGTTTTTGCAAATATGGACTTAAAAATCAATTGTTTATGGGTGTCACATAAGCCCAGACCCGGTTTATGTAAAGAATTAACAGCAGCCATTCGTCAATATGTGCCAGAAGCCATGTTGGTGGGCGATATGTCCCGATAATCATTTAAACCTGATAACATTATGACTGAATCTATAATTGACCCCCTGGTATTTAATGAGATTGTTGAGCTAATGGGTGATTCCATGGGTGAATTTATTGAAACTTACCTTGATAACTCGCCTAAATTAATTGAGCGCATGAGCACTGCTATTCCTGCTGGGGACTGTGATGTGGTGGCACATAGCGCCCATCAATTGAAAGGGGGTAGTGGAAGTATCGGTGCAATACAGGTATTTCAGTTGGCCATGCAACTGGAAGAGGGTAGCAGGGACGGTAAGCTGGATAATTTGGCGAGTATATTTGAAGAGCTTAAAGCAGCTTATGAGCAGGTTGATGCTGAGTTAAGAACTCATTTGTAGGCTTTTCGGTTTCTTATGCCTGGGCTGTTCCTGAGCTATTCCCATGAAATAACCATTAAAATCAAAAGATAACCGCAAATGAACGCAAAACACGCAAATTATTATGTTTGTACGCCTATGGCGTACAATACCCTATTAATGATTTTGCTTTTATTTGCATAATTTAGCGTTCATTTGCGGATAAAATGCTTTTGACTTTTAATATCATTCATGGGAATAGCTCAGGAACAGCCCACGATGGAGCGGTTATTTATTTAATTCGTTCACGTCCATCTTTAACCGCTTTCAACACCTGTTCAGGTGCAGTGCCGCCAATATGATTACGTGCTGCAACCGAGCCCTCCAGTGTCAGTACATCAAATACATCAGTCTGGATAATGTCCGAAAATTTCTGTAATTCATCTAGTGACATCTCACTTAAGTCTTTCGTGGTTTCAACGCCATAGGCTACGGCCTTACCGACCACCTCATGGGCATCACGAAAGGCCAGGCCCTTGACGACAAGGTAATCGGCTAAATCAGTTGCGGTAGAAAAGCCCTGTTTAGCCGCCTTATACATATTTTCTTTTTTTGCTTCAATAGCGGGTATCATGTCAGCAAATGCGCGTAATGAGCCTAAAATTGTATCGATTGTGTCAAAAAGGGGTTCCTTATCTTCCTGGTTGTCCTTGTTGTAGGCCAGGGGTTGTGACTTCATCAGGGTGAGCAGTGAAATTAAATGCCCATTAACGCGGCCTGTTTTCCCGCGCACTAATTCCGGTACATCCGGGTTTTTCTTTTGCGGCATGATGGAAGAGCCTGTACAGAAACGATCGGGCAAATTAATAAAATCAAACTGTGCAGATGACCATAGCACCAGTTCTTCTGAAAAGCGTGATAAGTGGGTCATTAAAATAGCTGCATCGGCACAGAATTCAATGGCAAAATCTCGATCACTCACCGCATCTAATGAATTTCGGCAAACATCGTCGAACTTGAGCAGCTCCGCAGTTAAATGCCGGTCAATAGGGTAGGTGGTGCCAGCTAAAGCGGCAGCGCCAAGCGGTAAAACATTTAAGCGATTAGCGCAATCTGTCAGGCGAGAGGCATCCCGGTGCATGTTTTCAAACCAGGCTAACAGGTGATGGCCAAAGGTAACGGGTTGCGCCACCTGAAGATGGGTAAAACCGGGCATAATAGTTTGGGCTTCACGTTCCGCCAGGTCTAGTAAACCAGATTGCAGGCGGCGAATTTCAGCTATCGCAAAACTAATTTGTTCGCGCAGGTAAAGGCGAATATCCGTAGCCACCTGATCATTACGAGAACGACCGGTGTGTAAGCGTTTACCCGCATCACCCACCAGCTCAGTAAGGCGTGCTTCTATATTCATATGCACATCTTCACGGGCTATAGACCATTTAAACTTACCATCAGAAATTTCCTGCTCTATCTGGTCAAGGCCTTTTAGCAGGGCATTTAAGTCATCATTTGTGAGTACGCCAACTCTTGTAAGCATGTGGGCATGGGCACGGGAGCCTTCAATGTCTTCTCGATACATGCGTTGGTCGAACTGAACAGAGGCGGTAAAAGCTTCAACGAAGGCATCGGTGGGCTCTGAAAAGCGCCCACCCCATAATTTATCCTGAAATTTATTTTTATCTGAAGCTTTGCTCATGGTGAAAGTGAGTCCTGAAACTGGTTTTGAATTAGCGCGAAGTATAGCAAAACCCTTACAGCTAACCAATTGTAGGGGTGAATAGGTATTTTTTAGCAATTCTTGTTAATAGCCAGTAGCGGAAGTTAACCGTTTTATTTACTCGATGCTAAATTGCCCTGTTATGGAACATCTCCATCAGGGACAGTCCGCTGCCTTTTAGCGCCCTGTCCCATGTGGTAATTCCGATCAGATGGGCAGTGCGATGAACGACCCCGCACAACTCTTGGTGGTTTCAATAAGGGGACAGAGCGCCAAAAAGCAGCGGTCTTTCCCCGAGGGAGATGCTCCACAGCAGTGTGTATTTTCACCAGCAAATTGAACTGAAAAAAGTCTGCTTCAGGTTGTTAACAGTCATTAGCTTATGAGTAAAAGGGTTCAATTCGTTTATTTAACAAATACACAGCAAATCGTCTAAACTGCCTAACATGGATACGGAATTGAATTCAAATCAGGGGTTTATCCCGAACCTGTGCGAAGTTTCAGCAGTTTTTATGCTGATACTTATGGTTGAGTTGCTATCAGTGGTATTGGCACTGGCCCCATCAGGTCAGCCGGGCTTTTGGCAGCGTCTGGCATTTATTTCATTTTTTGCGCAATGGCTGGGCCTGATTAATGCGGGTTTATTATGCTTGCTAAAAAAATGGCTTAATAAACAAACCCTGTTTTTATGTGCAACTTCAAGTTTTGGCCTGATGTTGCTGGTGACGGTTCTGCTTAGCAGTTTGGTCATATACTTGAGTGATTCGATAGGCGAGTCTAGCGCTTTTGATGAGCCTGTCATTTTTTATTTTATTCTAAGAAACCTGGCTATAAGTGGAATTATCTATGGGGTGGTGTTACGTTATTTTTATGTACAGCACCAATGGCGATCAAACATTCAGGCACAAAGCCATGCTCAGGTGCAGGCACTAAAAGCACGAATTCGGCCACATTTTCTGTTTAATAGTATGAATACCATTGCTAGTCTGGTGCATATCGATGCAAATAAAGCTGAGAAGGCGGTAGAAGATTTATCCGATTTGTTTAGAGCCAGTTTACAGGAAGAAACCATTCATACATTACGCGATGAGCTAGCCCTTACAGAGAGTTATCTGGGTATAGAGCACCTTCGTCTTGAGCAGCGGCTTTCGGTAGAATGGCAACTAGATGAGGCAGCTATGGAAATAGAAGTACCTTCATTATGTTTGCAACCTTTGGTAGAAAATGCAATTTATCATGGGGTTGAACCACTTTCTGGGGGTGGAAATATAAAAATTTCAGCGCAACTCGAAAACAATCGACTATGCTTAAGTGTAAGCAATCCGGTATTAGGGCATAGTGTCATGAGCCGGCATAAAGGAAATCATATGGCGCAAACAAATATACGGACCCGTCTAAAATTAATGTATGGAGACGAAGCCGAATTTAACATTAATGCTGAGTCAGATCTGTATACGGTTTCTATAGGAATACCTTTATAAACATGAATATTTTGATTGTAGATGATGAGCCATTAGCCAGACAGAGACTAATAGGCCTGGTGCAAGAATTGAATGGCTCTGAGGCCTGTGCTAATGCATCAAATGGTAAAGATGCCCTGAAATTAGCACAAGAGTTAAAACCTGATGTGGTGTTGCTGGATATTCGTATGCCCGGTATGGATGGCATAGAAACTGCGCATCATATGAACAGGTTAAGTAAGCCCCCCGCAATCATTTTTACAACGGCTTTCAGTGAGCATGCGTTAAAGGCTTTTGAGACGCATGCGGTGGACTACCTTCTTAAGCCCATTAAGCAAGAAAGACTATATGAAGCGCTGGATGCTGCATCTCGTTTAACAAAGCCGCAACTTGAACAACTCAAATATATAGATGAACAACCTAAAATACGCACCCATATCTGTGTTAAGACACGGGGAAGCCTGGAACTGGTGCCGATAGACGCTATTCGATATTTTATGGCAGATCATAAGTACGTGACACTGCGTACCGATGACCATGAATGCTTGATAGAAGAGTCATTGAAATCACTGGAAAATGAATTTGATCACGTCTTTACACGTATTCACCGTAATGCTCTGGTTGCAGATCAGTTTATGAGTGGTCTGGAAAAAAATTCAGAAGGTCATTGCGTGATTACGATTGAAGGTATTGACGATCGACTGGAAATTTCTAGACGTCACCTGCCCCATGTGCGTAAAAAAATTAAAAATATGGCAACTTATAAATAGCCGAGTTATTGATGAGCATTAAAATTATAGCCATAATCTGAGGTCTGGGTAATGACAGAGGCTTATACCCCTACGCATCACTATTAATCTGCGCTAAAATAAGCGGTCCTTAATGTCTGGATTTATTCATGTCGCAAACCATTCGTATCGCTACACGTAAAAGCCCCCTGGCCCTCTGGCAGGCTGAAGAAGTTTCACGTCAGTTAGCGCTTTTGTACCCTGATCTTAATATAGAGCTTGTTAAAATTGTCTCAAAAGGCGATAAAATTCTTGATGCCCCATTGGCAAAAGTAGGGGGTAAAGGCCTGTTTGTTAAAGAGCTGGAACAGGCAATGCTCGATGGAGAGGCAGATATCGCCGTGCATTCGATGAAAGATGTACCCATGGAATTTCCAGAAGGGCTGCATTTATCTGTAATTATGGAGCGAGAAGACCCAACCGATGCATTTGTTTCGAACCACTACAGCCGTCTTGAAGAATTGCCAGAAAATGCCCGCATCGGTTCATCCAGTCTGCGTCGACAGTTACAAATAAAAGAAGTGATGCCAAAAGCACAAATGCTTAATTTACGGGGCAATGTGAATAGTCGCCTGCAAAAGCTCGATAAGGGTGATTATGATGCGATTATTCTAGCCACTGCGGGTTTGCTCAGGCTGGAATTTGATGAGCGTATAAAAACCCGAATTACACCAGAACAAAGCCTGCCATCTGTAGGCCAGGGGGCAGTAGGTATAGAGTGCAGGGTAGGTGATGAAAGAATAGAATCCTTGATTGCACCATTAAATCACCAGCAAACCCATACTCGTTTAATTGCTGAGCGTGCAATGAATCATCGTTTAAATGGGGGTTGCCAGGTACCAATAGCAGGTTTTGCCATACTTGAAAATAATGAGCTTTATCTACGAGGCCTGGTGGGTCGACCTGATGGTAGTGAAGTGGTTCGTGGAGAAATTAAAGGTTCTGCGGATAATGCAGAAGCACTTGGCAGGCAATTAGCAGAACAGTTACTAGATGATGGTGCTGATGTAATTTTGCGTGAAATGGGAATGATTGATTGATAGCATCGAAATCTAATCAGCCATTAAACCTGCAATGAACAGGAGTAATAATGTTGTTTTAGTGACCCGGCCACAAAAACAGGCGGCTGAATTTATCGATCTATTAAAAAGTAAGGGCTTTAATGCGCTGGCCTTTCCCTGCCTGGAGGTTCAGCCGGTTATGTTAAATACGCAACTTAAAGAGTTAATTAATAGACTTAATGAACTCGATTTAATCATTTTCATAAGCGCAAATGCGGTCGAGTGCGCTGCAAAATTGATGCGCCAACAAGATGTAGCACCAGCTTCGATAACAACAAAAATTGCGGCCATTGGTAAAGCCACATTATCAGCCGCAAAGGCATTGGGTTTTGAGGTTAGCCTGAGCCCTGATAACGGTTTTAATAGTGAATCACTATTAGCGTTAAAAGAATTGCAGGCAGATTATATCAATGGAACTCAGTGCCTTATTTTCAGGGGTGTTGGTGGGCTTGAAAACCTGGCAAATGAGTTACAGAAAAGAGGGGCGCAGGTACACTATGCAGAGGTATATCGGCGTAGTAAGCCACAAAATGATGTGAACATAAGTCGCCAACAACTGAGGGATAACTGGGGCGGGCTAAAAATAAACGCCATAACAGTGACCAGTAATGAATCACTGCAAAACCTGTATGATATGCTTGAGCAACCGGGAAGAGCTGCAATGTTAGATACTTTGTTAATAGTTGCTTCTCAGCGGGGTGTTAAACTGGCCCAAAGTCTTGGCTTTAAGTCTATAAAGCTTGCGTTATCGGCTATAAATCAGCATATGCTGGAAGCGGTCGCAAGTGAATTGACAGGCGAATTGAATTAATGTCTGAATAAATCAGACAACCGAATTTCGGGTTTATAAAGAAATATATTAAAGTAATTAACTATGCCAAAAGAAGAAAATGCAATATCAAACGCTGAGCCTGAAGATGAAAACATCAGCGTACCAGAGAAGGATAAAAAACCTGAAAAGAAATCATCCGGTAATGGTTTTGTTTTGTTTTTATTGTTGTTTGTTGTAGCTGCAGGTGGTGCCGCATCGTATTATTTTTGGGAGCAGCTGCAAAAACAAACAGACGAGTTGCAACTGCAGCAGCAATCTATTCTAAGTTTACAAAAGCAATTGAAAAAGACAGTATCAGATTTTAACGACAACATTGTTATGTCGACTAACAATACAAGTCAGTTAGAAAATTTGAGTGAGCAAATTCGACAGACCGAGACCATATCACAACAGGCGATTGAGGTTGTAAATCGAAATCAACGTGACTGGGCTTTAGCTGAGATAGATTACCTTTTGCGAATTGCTCATCAACGTATTGCGGTGGCTAGTGATATTGCGGGTGCAATTGCAGCACTAAAGGGTGCAGATGCGCGCATAGAGCAGCTGGGTGATTTGAGCTTATTTAAAATTCGTAAACAACTGGCAAAAGATATCGCGAGTTTAAATGCGATTCACCAGGCGGATGTGAATGGTATTTCATTGGCTTTAGATCAGGCCATTACCTATTTACCCGAATTACCCTTTAAATCTGTAAAAGATGAAATTAAGGTACAGTTTACTGAAGACAAAGAAAATGTAATAGAAGATGACACGTTTGTGGGCTCGGTTTTAGAAGCGGTGAAACAAATTGGTGACATAAAAGTTCACCAACGTAGTATAAAAGCGGCAAGCAGTGCCGATCAGCAAAACAGCATTGAGCAATTACTTCGCACGTATTTATTAGGCGCCCGCCTGGCGGCTCTTCGTTTTGATCAGGTTCAGTTTCTACATGAAATTAATCAGGCCAGTGAAATTGTCAGGTTACATTATGATGCAAGTGATAATCGTATACAGCAATTACAGAAAACATTATTAGAATATTCAGCATTGCAGCTAAGTCCTGACTTGCCAGAATTAACTAAAGCGTGGGCAATGCTACAAGAGGAAATGAAAAGCCCTTCAAGGAAAACCGAAAATTCAATTGCTATTGAAGCACAGTCAAAAAAAAACCAGGGGGCTGAATAATGAAGGGTTTTATTCTAGCAATATTACTGGTAATCACTTTTTCCGTAGTTATAGGAGTAACGGCTTATTATAACGGGGCTGGTTATGTGGTGTTTAGCTTTGCGGACTTTACGATAGAAACATCATTTATTTTTATGATGGGTTTTCTAGCGATAAGCTTTTTTGCTTTTTATTATTTTTTGCGCATCATTTCAAGAATATTGTATTTTCCTAACTACATGAGTCGTCGTCACATCGAACGTCAGGCTGAAAGGTCTAAAAATGCCTTGATTAAAGGTCTTATTGAAATGTCAGAAGGACGTTTTGAGCAGGCAGAAAAAATATTAATTAAACAGGCCGGGTCGAGTGACACATCACTTTTAAACTATTTAATGGCAGCAAGATCTGCACAACAACTTGGTGAGTATGATCGTCGCGATGAGTATTTAAGATTGGCCCATGAGGAAACACCATCGGCTGATATCGCAATTGGTTTAACCCAGGCTGAATTGCAATTAAGTCACAAACAGTTTGAGCAGGCACTGGCAACTTTAAATCATTTATCTAATGTTTCACCCAGGCATGGCTATGTTAAAAAATTACAGGCGCGTGCTTATCAGCAGCTAGGAGACTGGGACAGTTTGGGGCCCATTCTTGAAGATGTTCGTAAGATGAAAGCGGTAGAAGAAACTAAACTTGAAAAAGACGAGGTAGAAGCTTACTACGGCATGCTTAAAAGCAGCATTAAGCAGGTAGATGGAGAAAAGACTGACCGAATCTGGAGACAAATACCTAAGCGACTAAAAAACAATCCTGAGTTAATACATATTTATTGTAGTTACCTGGCAAAGCTTAATAAGGATGAAGAGGCTGAGATATTAATAAGAAATCATTTAAGTAATAGCTGGAATGATGAGTTGGCCTTACTGTATTCTAATTTAGTTATAGGCGACGGTGCTAAGCAGTTAGAAACAGCGGAAACCTGGTTGCATGGCCAGTCGCGTAATGCGGTTCTTTTGTTGGTATTGGGTAAGCTGTGTTTAAATTGTAAGCTTTGGGGTAAAGCAAGAAGTTATTTTGATTCGAGTATTGGCATTCAACCGACAGCCGAAGCTTATTTGAAATTAGCTGAATTACTTGATAGTAAAATGGATGAGCATGAAGAGGCGCAAAAGATGTATCAACTAGGTTTGTTAAAAGCCGTTGATAGTCAATTTGAAAATAATTTATTGAATGCGCCCAGTGAAAATAAATCCGGAAGACCATTGCTTAAAGTGATTCAGTAAATGCCTGCGGTAGAAGTTAACTTGTTTTATTACTGATGAACAACATAATACCCAAAAAACTTCACAGCATTTTTCCCATTAAATAAAATATTAACCTGTAATTTAATGCGGGCCTGGCCTTTGCGTTGAGCTGTTTTTACAAAACGTTGTAAAGCATCAGTATCATTTAATTCACAGGTTGCCCTGATCTCGCCATCAACGGGTAATAAATAATCTACTTCACTATGCTGAATAACAATATGACCGGAAAGCTTATTGAATTTCATTTGTTGAAAAACAAAACTCCAGCCACATAACACAGCAATAGAATACAGGCTGCCGCCAAAGGCAGTGCACTTATGGTTTAAATTGGGTGCTAAAGGTGCGCAAAGTTCAACCTTGTTTGCACTACAGTTGGTAACAGAAATTTCCATTGCCCGCGTAAGTGGTATTTCATCGTGCAGAACAGATTCCAGGAGTTTGCAGTCTTGCATGGGGTTTATTTCTTTGCGGCAATTGCCTGTGTCGCATCAGCAGAGTACTCAAAAGCATCTGAGAACATATTTTCTTTTGATGCGCCCTGTTGGGTAAATAAGTCAACGGCAGCATTAATCATGGGGGGTGGTCCGCTCATATAAATGTCAAAGTCAGACATATCAGGGAATTTTTCGGCGACTATTTGATGCACAAAGCCAGTGTTACCTTGCCAGTTATCATCTTTCATCGGTTTTGACAAAACAGGAATAAAATTAAGGTTCTTATTATGTTGCATCCACTGATTTGCCATATCATTCATATATAAATCACGTAGGGCCCTGACCCCCATAAAAACATGTATTGGTTGATCAAAACCTACATATTCAATGTGCTCGATCATGGCTTTCAGGGGGCCGAAACCCGTTCCTCCACCCACCATAATGATTGGGCGGTGTCGGTTTTCACGTAAATAGAAGCTGCCTAGTGGCCCCTGAAGTTTCAGGCTGGAGTTATCAGGCATGGATTCGAATAAAAAGTCAGTAAACAGGCCACCACTAACATGGCGAATGTGTAGTTCAATTAAGTCATCATTATGGGGTGCATTTGCGATAGAAAAAGCACGGCGTTTACCATCATCAAGCATAAATTCTATATATTGACCGGCATGATATTGAAGCCGTTCGTCGTTATCCAGTTTAATTTTAAGTGAAATGACATCGTGGCAAAGATGGTTTTTCGAGCTGACATGGCAGCCTATTTGCTTAATCTCTAGTGGTGCAGTTTCTTCGATTTCGTCAATGCTAATTTCAAGATCAGAACTGGTTTTGCCTATGCAGAATAATGCCTGGTTATTTGCTTTCATGTCATCATCAAGTGCAATGGGTACATCATCATAATAAATGTCGCCTTTTAAGATGAAGCCAGTGCAACTACCGCAGGCACCACCTCTACAACCATAGGGCAATTCAATGTTTTGTCTCATTGCTGCATCTAGAATGGTTTCCCCTTCATCAATATCAAACTGGTGACCAGAAGGGCGTACAGTAACTTTATTAGGCATGGCTTATCCTTTAAGGAAAAATTGGGCTATATTCTGCATCATATATGTGCAAAGTAAAGCTTGTATAATGTAGGTGTTAACCCGAATTTTTTATGGAAATGCAGGATTTTTCCAAAAACTGCATAGCGGTGTCTGGATACATAGTGTATTTTTTTAATATACGAGGTTTAATTTTTAAAATTATAAACTTAAGTTTAATATTTAGCGGTCCCATGAAATATTTGGGTTAAGCGTGTTTTTGATATAATAGCGTACAAAAATTGGAGAAGATGTAAATGGCTCGCGTAAAAATTTTTAGCACGGCACGTTGCCCGATCTGTGTTAAAACCAAAGCACTGTTAAAAAAATGGCAAATACCCTATGTGGAGGCCATGGTTGACTCTGATCATGGTGCCCTGAGAGAGATGTCAGAAATAACCCAGGGAGCAAGAACGGTTCCTCAAATAGTGATAGATGGAAAGTGGATAGGGAGTTTTTCTGAATTGACGATGCTGCATATGGACGATGAACTCGATGAGTTTGTTGAGGCCTGATTTAACTAATGTGGTCGTGCCTGATTGGGTGAGATTTATAGCCCAGGACTCTGACGGAAGCTGGTGGGGTTATTCAGTTGAGCCGCTAGAGAATCACAGGGGCTGGTATGAGAATGAAGTTGGAGAGAATGTAAAGTTGTTGCAGCTATCAGCAGATAAGGAATGGCGGAAAAGCTTGTTTGCCTATGAGTAGGATTAACTTAAGCATTATGTATACATTATATATAGCGTAATTATAAATAAGATTATGCTGGACATTTTACGCGCTAAATGATCGATAGAATAAAGCTTTAAATTTAGCGTGTCGGGGTTTAATAAATAATTATAAAATTATTGCCTTGAAATTTTTTAGAAGCCTATAATTTTTATTTATAAGCCCGTGGAAAAACTGAGAGCCAATCAGCTGTTGTTTTCGGTGAAAGGCCCGTGTGTAGGCTAAATAGCAGGGAAAAATGAAGTCAAAAGTAGCCAAATTGATCGAGACCAAATTTGGGAAAATAGGTTCAATTCTATTCTTGTTTGATCGAAAGCACTGTGCTACTATCCCTTCGATTATGGATTGTTGCCTACTTAAAGATGACTCTGTGTATTAGAGTTTGACGATATTTAAAGAGCTAAATAAAATGAAGAGCGTCAAATAAAGTCATTTTGAATTGTAGAAAAGATAAAAATACAAGGCATTATAAGAAACATAAAAGAATGTGATTTACACGCTAACAACAGGATTGATAAAAGCAGGCTTGAAAAACAAAAAATACTTGCTAATATCAGCTAACGGGCTAGTTAGTGAACAGCCGGAATCCTAATGACTGAATTAGAATTCTAATTACTAATAATTAATAAAACTGAGTTAAATCACTGAATGTGTAAAAAAGAAATATCTCCAATGCACAATATTGAATTGGCACGTAAAGATTACTATGCTCCGAAAAAACTTTCCCTGAGATGGTTTTTAAAGGGCTGCACTCAAAAAAAACAAACCTTAAAAACAATTAACTTAAACCATTTGCCTATCCTAAAGCACACAATTAAGGAAATACCTATGAAAAGCTTTTCTAAAGCGGCCGTTATCGGCTCCGCGCTCTTAACGTCATCATCAGCCTTTGCGCTTGATATGCCAGATATGACTGGATACTACTATAGTGTTCAGTATGCTCTTCTGGAAGTAGATATTACAAAAACTTCTGGAACTGCAGTTGGATCTGGTGCAGCTACCACACCAGGCGTAGTTTTTGAGTTAGGCAGAACGGTGTTCCCTAATGATGTTGCTAATATCTCTGTTGAAGGTGTACTGCTACTGGGTCTTGATGATAAAACAGCTTATACCTTTAATAATGGCAATAGTAAGGTTGAGGGCGGTGTTGATAATGCCATCGGTGTTCAAGTGAAGGCACATCGACAGTTTAATGAGCAGTTTGCTGGCTATGTAAATCTGGGCGTTATGAATGTAAGCGCAAATATTACACAGCAAGTTCGAGGTAATAACGGTGTCTGGGTTGACGGAGCGACTAATGATGAAGATCAAACTAGCTACACCTATGCTATAGGTGCAGAGTATCGTGTAGGCGAAGCAGCAGCTATTACATTTAGCTATAATTCAATTTTGAGTGATGATGTTGGTACTTCTAATGTCGACATTACGAGCTTCAACCTGGGTTATAAAGCGAGCTTTTAAGCAAAATGAATTTAACGTTTATGCGCTAATAATGGCCGTATAAACTTAAACACAAAATTTTCTCCTTAGGTGATTGTTCCTGGGAGGGGATAATTTGATATCAAAAATGGAAACTATAAAAAAGAGGTCTAAACATGTTTAGAAAAACAAAACTATCCTCCGCAGTAGCGATTGCTTTAACAGCAGCCGTAAGCGCGACGATGCTAACTGGCTTAACCGGTTGTAATTTAACTGACGCTGGTGCTTCACTTACGAGTGGTTCTGTTAACACGATTACTAACCCTAAAGGTAGCGTAACAGGTACTGTTATGGATACCAATGGTAATCTATTATCAGGTGTTAGCGTAGCTGTTGCAGGTAAAACTACAACTACCGATGTTAATGGTAACTACTTTTTTGCTAACGTAGGTGTTGTTAATGCTACAGGTACTGATGACAGTTCTAGCAAGCAATCACTGGTTGTTGCAATTACAGCTCCATCTGGTTACCTGGGTGCAACTGTAACTGTTGAGCCTGAAGCACAGGTTGACGGTACAATTGCTGATACAGTAACTCAAAACGGTGCTACCTTATTTATTGACGGTTTTATAGCTTCTGCTGGAACGGCTGTTCTTCCTGCTCTAACAAGCACAGTTACAGGTACATTACGTAATAACCTCACTGAACAAGCTATTCCAAACACAGTAGTAACGCTTGATCTTGAAACGGTTGGTTCACAGTCAGGTGATAATGATCAGGAAGCTGATCATGATGGTGTTAATGCTCGTTACCAGACTTTCTCATACACAGCGACTACAGGTGCTGACGGTACTTTCTCAATTGCAAACGTACCTAGTGATTCAGAATTACGTTTCGCTGTTGAAGGTCATATAGCTAATTCTTTAGACTATAACACTGACGGTGCTATTGTTGTTGAAACTGACGACGAAGATGTTACTACCGTTGTGGGTAACCTGTTAGCGACACCTTACGTACAGGAAGATGATAGAGCACCCTATGTTACAAGCGTGGATGGTGTACAAAATCAACAAGCGTCTCCTCGTGGTCAGTTTAATGACGATGTAAACAGTGTTTTTGTTGTTAACTTCTCAGAAACAATGGCTCAAATACTTGATACAAACTCTGTATATGTATATGACACCACTAACAGGGTTGAAATTCCAGTTACTGTAGCCATGGCAGCAGATGGTCTTAGCATGACACTTACAACAGCTACAGCATTAGCTGAGGGCGTTGAGTTCGATATAAACATGCTTAAAACTGATTTCCAGGATGAAGCAGGCAACATAATTGATAATGTGGTTGCATCGGCTCCTATCGATGATGTAGGTTTTGATTCAGATTTAACAACTACAAACTCAGCTGCTGATGTTTATAGGTTGCAGTTGCGAATTTTTGCAGAAATTAATAATAGTGCAAACTCTGTTGCGCTAGTGCAGATGCCAGAAGATACGAGTGGTTCTGATGATGATTCAGCACTTCAAGCTTCAAATGATTCATTTACAGATGTTGAAGACAATGAAGATAATGGCTTCCAACAGTTAGATTCATCAGATGATGATGATAGCTTTGGAGGTTCTGATGCTGAAGAGCGTAAGACTGATCTGGTTGTAGCACTAGGTGGTACGGGTGTAGATGCGGACGTAGCTCGCTTTACTTTTACTCCTGATAATGCAAGTAGATATGAAATTACGGTATCAAACTCAGATGGAACAGCAAACAATGCTGCAGTAATGACTATTGATAGCATTCCTGATGGTGATGTAGTTCTAAATGATTTAGGCGGTAATACTTTTGAAATTGCTGATCTAAATGGCAGTATCGTTCCTATTGAGCTTCTAGTTGATCAAGTAGAGCCAGGTACAACAGTGACGATTACACCATTTGATGACTTCAATTACTCTGGCGCTCCTGACACGCTAACTCTAGCTGATACAGTAACTCCTACAGCAGTTTTACAGAACTCATATGGTGCAAACCCATCGCAAAATGGCGCTACAACTTCAGTGACATTTGGTGACGGTGGTGAGTTATCTAATGTAGGTGCTTCAGTAATTGGTTTACCTGTATGGAATGTAACAGCTGGTCTGTTAGATAATCTTGTTGCTGATGCTGATGCTGATGGTAATCCTGACAATATAAATCAGGGTGATGGTGCTGGTAATGTTCAGCCTTCTGACAACGACTTATTATTTGAATTGATGGAACTGAATACAGTTGATAACACTGTTGGTGGGTCAGGTGTACAGTACATTACTCCAAATGCAAATGGTCCATACGATGCAACAGCATTTGCAGCGATGAATACTGCTCGCACAGGTGGCTTCAGTATGTCTGAAAATGTAACACTGACAGGTACACCTACCTTCTCTGGTACAAATGCGGCTTTATCTAACTACGCAGAAAATATGGACGTAACACGTAATGATGATAATGGTGTTGTTAATGTTGATTTAATTAATGCAGACATTGATGATGTGTTCTTGCTAGCAGCTGATACGGGTGCATTAGTAGACTTTGGTGCCGGTGCGGTTACGGATTTGGCAGGCAATGCTTCGGTTGATGCTACTGTAGTTATTCGCGATGACATGCCACCAATGGTTGAATCTGCGGTATATGATGGTAGAACTGTTGTGGTTACTTTCAATGAAGCAGTAAATATTGACCTAGCAAATGATACTATCAACATGGGTGGTGTTATTCTTGGTTTAACAAACTCGACTATGAATGGAACAAATACGGTTCTTACTATAGTTCCTGAAGATGATCGTGCTGGTCAGGCTAATGGTGCTTGGGTCGATGAGACTGTACCTGCTAATGCGCTTGATGGATTCGGTAATATCAATCGAACAACTACGTTCACATTACCTCAATACCCTGAAGTGTTGACTCCTGCTTATGTATTACAGGGTTCAAACTTGACTGAAGGTCATGCTGCTATGAATACAGCATTTGTAGAAGATGTTTTAGGTAATGACTGGCTTGGTGAAAACGCAGGTGTAACATATCCATCATTTGCAGCAATCGATGTAACTGGTGACTTTGAAGTGGCTACGGCTCCTACACCTCCAGCTGTTGGTGCAACTACAATTTCACTAGTGTATGTATTTGAGCATCCATTAGATGTAGCTACAGTATTTGCTGGTTGTGGTGGTACTATCAGTGAAACTAGTGGTAGCTTTACTTTAGATGCTGCAGCTGTAACTGGTTGCTGGACTTCTACATCTGGTGGTGAGACATCTACAGGTGCTAACTATAATGGTGCAAATAACACGTTAACAGTTAACTTGTCGTTTACTGCTGTTGCCTCTGGTAACATCATTAACTTCACTGCTAACGGTGGTAATGCTGTAGGTGAATATGATGCAGCTGATACAACTGCAGTTGCTAACGTTGTAACACCATAGTAAAGCAAAATAGTAAGATATGCGGCAGTCGATCTGCCGCATATTCCAGCTATAAAAGTTAAAGAAAAGCTTTTTTTAAAAAGTGTAATTGAAGTATTCAGTTGCACTTTTTTTTATGTTTTTCAAGGGGTCAGACTCGTTGAAATGCTAAGCGCTCGCTTAAAAGTCAAGCCACTTAGAAAATTTTTTATCCCCAAGTTCACATTATTGTCCTATAACTTGAAACGATTTTTTTATTAAGTGAATCGTTAGATCTCGTAATCGGCATCAATTTGATCAATAAAAAATATCGCTAAAAAACAGGTGATTTTGTTATTTCTGAAATTGGTGAACAAAGCCCCGTCTCACTATTCGAAATATTTAATCTATGATTTGAGAATTTTCCCTACAAAGTTTTTAGAAAAATGTCACTAATAATAGAACGCACAAGGCTAAAAACAAAAATCATTCAAGGGGTCACCCCTAAGCCTGTAACTGTCAATAGGCAAAAGCATGCCTAAACGTTATATTTACGTTTAATTTAATAAATATCTAGCACAGGTATTACTCAATGCATCCGTTATTTCTTAGCTATGGTTCGCTCAATAACTGAGCTGCACCAGTCACCCCTCGGGTTCAAGGCAGTAGCCATTTGATAATGCTTGACCATGCCCCTGACTCATACGAGTCCCAGAAAATCGTCGGTTCCAAACAGCATCTTATTATTTTGTAGCAGAGACATGGTTATCTTTTGAAAAAAGTTTCCAGACCCTTGAGAGCTTGCTGTTTAGGCATCTCAGTGTAACCTATGTTAATAATGAATGAAGCCATGTCCAATCAGAGCCCTGGTTTCTCCACACCCCTTACCTGGTTCATAACTTCATTCAATTTTTTTAGTTAAACAATAACTCTGGTTTAAATAGAACATGATCTCTCATTACGTAATAACTCGCTCTTGCCAATTTATGTGCTAATGCTTTACGAGCAACAATCGTGTTTGCTTTGGAGCATTTGCGTTGATAAAACCTGCTTGCAGGCTCATAAAAACGGATGGCATAGTTTGCCGCTTCCATAAATGCCCAGGCCAGATATTTATTGCCACATTTTCTATTGCCGGAGCCTTTCTTTTTACCATTACTGGTTTTTTTACTGTCTACACATCGGCAATAGGATGCGTAATTACCTACCTTGTGAAAACGAGTAATGTCACCAGTTTCCAACGTAATCGTTTGAGATAGTATTTCACCAATGCCAAATACGGTTTTAAGTTGTTTATATTCTTGCCTGCTTTCACATTGTGGTAAAACAACCTCTTCAATGGATTTAATTTGCGCATTTAATATCTGAATAACATTCAAATTGCTTTGAATCGACAATAAAAGATTTGAATCTTATATATCGGCTAATAAGTTATCCGGGCATTTTTTAATATCCTGGCTACGTAAACGTGTTCCAGTGCTACGCCAGTATTGTGCTTGTGCACTAATGATGTGTGATGTTCGGCATTGCACCATCTGCATACGCTTGCGCAATAAGTCTCTCAGGCTACGTTGCTCTTTTGGGTAAATGTATCCGGTGGGCAAAATACCCAGTTGCATTAAATGAGCAAGCCAGAAAGCATCAGACTGATCATCGGTGTGTTTAAGCCCTTCATATTGCTTAACCGCGGATGTATTAACGAGAAATAGCGGGTACCCCGCATCCATTAATCCATCGACCAGCCAATACCAGTTAAATGTTGATTCGACAGCGATACCTTGCAGGTCTGGTTTATAGGGTTCAAGCAGCGCGAATGTTTTAGATAAATCATTACTTATCCGCTTTTCCTTTAGACGTGTATTTTGTTCATCTATAATAGAGATGTAATGATTGTTTGAATGTAAATCAATACCACAGTAAAGTTTCATGGGCCTTCTCCTGTTCTGTTTGGTGGTACTTACAGTTTAGGTTTCTTCGGATAATTATTCTCCGTCGGAACCGGGAGTAGGCTTATGATTATCAGACTCGTTGAAATGCTAAGTGCTCGCTTAAAAGTCAAGCCACTTAGAAAATCTTTTATCCCCAAGTTCGCATTGATTTAAATATATCCTAAATAGCAAATAATGTTTTTCACATTACTGCCCTATAACTTGAAACGATTTTTTTATTAAGTGAATCGTTAGATCTCGTAATCGGCATCAATTTAATCAATAAAAAATATCGCTAAAAAACAGGTGATTTTGTTATTTCTGAAATTGGTGAACAAAGCCCCGTCTTACTATTCGAAATATTTAATCTATGACTTGAGAATTTTCCCTACAAAGCTTTCAGAAAAATGCCACTAACTAAGATTAAATATAATAATAGGATATACAAGGCTAAAAACAAAAATTATCTACAAACAAGGTAAGTTAAATTGTATATTTTTTAGCCAACAAATTGTCTAACTTACAAATATATGTACTGGCTATTGATTTAGGGCGAATAGTTATGCTTCTTATGCGTTATATCAATATTTTGGGTAAATAAAATCTGTTATTTATATAAAGTGTTTTAGTGACTGAATGGTTTCGTGTTTTGATGTGGCAATAAACTAAGGCTTATTATTTATAAGCTATTAAAGCTGAAGTACATTAAAGTTGGGCAACATATAATTATAGGTTCCAATAGCTATGAACTAGCATCCATGCTTGAGTTCATATGCACAAATTTATCTGGAATATTTGTTTCATTTTTGAGTAAATAAATATTCCATGAATTAAACTCAGGAGAAAACGATGTTTAGTCGTGTTTATTTAGTAGTTATCTTTTTAAGCGCAATTTTTTTGAACGGGTGTGTTGCCGTTCAATCATTCCCACTTGCGGCCAGGGCCGGTGACACGATAACACTTGCCGTTGGTTCGGCCGAGGGTTTAACCAAAGATAATACGACGATAGAGTTTATGTCTGATCGCAATGGTGATTTATTTCCTGTTCATGAAGGTATTCCGGGTGGTAATAACAACCTACGTGCAATCGTCCCGGTTTATCCAGATAAACGTACCCAGTTATGGATAAACTCGGATGTATCATCAATTGATGAAAATGCAGGGCACGGTAGCTGGTTAACCGTTTTAGTCGTTGACTTACCAGGAAACTTACCCGAAGGCAGGGGGATGTTGAGAATTAATACCCTGGCAACTTACCCAGGGTCGGTTCATATAAATGATTATCCTGTTTCAATAGAGATTTTACCCACTAGACCTGATGCGCCTAATTCATTTGATTACATAAATTCAACCGGTTTTTCGACGCAGGGCGACTTAACCATGCTCGAAGTCATGCCTCATTATCTAATTGAATCGGCAGAACCAATGGGTGCTGTATATCCCGAATATGGCGCGATAGAGATAGTTATTGACGGTGTTTTAGACCCAAGTGTAAATGAAGACAATATGTATGTCGTTCTGGATGAAATGGAGCAACATTTGGTTAGCCGTGCTGAAATGAGCTGGAAGCGAACTGGAGATCAAACTATCGTAAGAATTGTCAGCACAAAAGGCAAGCTGAGTTATTACGAAGTGCGTGCATCATTATTTTTTAGAGGGCTACAGGAATATACCGTTTTCCCAACTATTTCTGCCAGGTATTTTGATGTAAACGGCTTTTCGGTAATTGGGCCTGCTGTGAAAGTAACTCACATTCTAAATTAGAAAACTGAAAAATAAAAAATATAAGCTTGCGTGGAAATAATAATGTTAAATAGAAATAAACAGGACAGTACAAAATCTGTGTGTAAAACAAGCAGTGTCTACAGTTTTTTAGTGATTGTATTAATATATTTTCAAGCAAGCTTTGCCGGCCAAACGGTTACCGGTGATTTAGCACCCCGTGGCCTACCCGATGGTGTCATTAATGCAGCCGATATGCTGGTTTTAAAGCGTATAGTCGAAGGCGCTGAAACAGCAACTCTTTATGACAAAATAATAGGTAATGTAGCACCGCTAGGTAACCCGGATAATGAGCTAAATACCGCTGATATATTAGTACTGCAACGAGCAGTGAATGGTGATATCAATTTAAGCCCAACCGTGTTACCCGTTAATCCACCTGTCATTATCACTAATGACACAAGCACCCTTCAAAATTCACAGAGTATAAGCGGCGTATCGACGCCGGGTGCAACCGTTAATATTTATATTAATGACATAATTCAGCAGCAATTGATAGCCAATGCAGACGGCACATTTACTATCGATGTGCCATTAATCAATGGGCGTAATAAAATTTATGCCAGTGAATTATTTCAGGGCGGTGAAAGCTTGCCTTCGAATAATATAGTCATAAACTACATCGCACAAAACACCGTGTGGAATCAAATTGATAAAACAATACCACGCCACATTGATTCAACTATAACCATCGCACAAGGTGCAACCCTAACTATTGAAGCAGGTGAAAAAATTGAGTTTGTAAGTGGTGCACAATTAAACGTAGAAGGCAGCCTGCAAGTTAACGGCACCCAGTTAGACCCGGTTATTTTTACATCATCGCGAATGGGAGACTACTGGGAAGGTATACGACTTGGCAGTGCTTCTGTTTTAAATGTCATTAATTGGGCGATTATAGAACAGGCAACAACGGGTCTTGAATTAAACAATAACAATAATAACACGTTAATCAGTAACAGCACTTTTCGAAATAACCTGAAAAATGGCCTGGCGTTTATCGCATCCAATGGCACAGTCACTGGAAATACGTTAAGCAATAATGAAACAGGTATCTATCTGCACCTGGCATCCGCTCCAGTCATTAATGCGGGCAATATAATTACAGAAAATAATTATGGCGTATATTTAAAAGGCAATAATGAACCCGGTAATAACCCTAAGCCATTAATCAATGGTAATCAGCTGCACACAAATACTAAATATAATATTTATACCGAGAACTATAATCAGGGAAAATATGAGCTGATAGATGTTCGCGGAAATTGGTGGAATACGGTTTCGATTGATTCAATTGCAGCAAGTATTTACGGATTAACGATGTCCGATGATACAACACGAGCATTAGTTGATATTCGAGATTTTTTAGATGCCGCTAATGGTCAGGTGGTTCCTGGGCGATACTTACCACCATTAATTACTAGTGATACCGTATTATATGAAACTTCCGGTAATTATGTTGCAGTTAGTGATGTGGTGGTGAAGTCGGGTGTTAAGCTCACGATTAATGGAAACGGTTCTGTGAGTTTAGTGTTTGGGCCTAAAATGGGCCTAGTTGTTGATGGCGAATTGAATGCTAAAGATGGCTATTTTACTGGGAGAGGTACTTGGGCGGGTATTAAAATTAATGCGACATCTATAATTAGTCGTATTACAAGATCATATATAAAAGATGCCGAAATTGGAGTGGATGTAAGGCCGGGCAGTCAAAATACGACAATTAATTACAGTAAAATAACAAATAGCAAAAAGTATGGAATTTTCTTTAATGCAGCCACTGGGTACGTGAATTGGAACACAATAGGCAATAACCCAACTGGAATTTATTTTAAAGATATAGCTCCACTTAACGTGCAAAATAACAATTTATGGAATAACGAAATTGGGCTATATCTAGATAATGCTTCACCCAATATTGGATACAACACAATACAAAGTAATATTAAATCCGGGGTATTTATAGAGGGTGATTCTAATCCATATATTTATAGAAATGATTTTAGTAGTAATACTGTTTTAGGTGATTCTTACGGAATAAATATCAGGGGTGGATTTTTAACAGGGGTTAACCCACAACCTGTTATTAATAATAATAATTTTGCATCTAACTCTCAGTCCGATATTAACACTTTTGATTTTAATCAGGGCGATAATATTGTTATTGATGCAAAACGGAACTGGTGGGGCTCGATCTATCTCAGGTACATAGAAAGAGGCATATATGATTTTACCGATGATAATGATTCATCACGTCCCATTTTGGATACCAGGGAATTCCTAGATGCAAAAAATGGCAGCCCAATTTTAGATAATTATTTACCTCCAATAATCACCGTTGATACCACACTAACTGCAGGTCAAGCCTATGTTACAACCAGTGACGTAATTGTTAAGCAAGGTGTGACATTAACCATTGAAGCAGGAGCCGTGCTTAAATTTAGCAGCTCAATGGACTTAATAGTAAATGGTAGTTTGCAGGTTTCAGGCACAGAAGCTAATCCGGTTATCTTTACACAATCAGATGACAGGTGGTCAGGTATTAAAATTAATGCCAGCGCAACTAACATCAATATAAACTGGGCTAAAATTGAATGGGTTAAACAGGGTGAATCGGCGGTTGAAGTTCTATCTACTAGTAATGATACAGTTATTTCCAATAGTTATTTTAACTTCGTTTTTGGGACGGGTATATATTTTAATGGCGCGAGTGGCATAGCAAATAACAACGCCATTTATAACGCTAAGAATAGCATTCATATAAAGAATGCGTCACCACAAATAAGCTCTAACATTATTGGGAATAGTACTAATTCCGGGATATTAATCGAAGGTTTATCAAATCCCGCGATTAATTTGGGTAATATTATTACCAACAATAAATATGGCATCTACTTAAAAGGTACTAATTCGGTAGGAAATAATCCTCAGCCAGTAATTAATAACAACCAAATACATTCAAATACAGTTAATAATATTTACACGGCAGATTTTTATCAGGGTGAAGCAGTAAATATAGATGCAAAAAATAACTGGTGGAATACAACGTCAATTAATGAAATTGCTACGGGTATATATGATTATACAGACGATGTAGTCGCTCATCCAATAGTTGACTTTAGCGGGTTTCTAGATGCAGCTAGTGGCACACCGGTATTGGTTAATACCTTACCAACCATTATCTCAAGCAATAAAATATTAACAGCAGGTACAATTTACTTTTCAATGAGTAAGGTACACGTAAAACCAGGTGTAACCCTAACGATTGAGCCCGGTGTTATTTTAAAATTTGGTACATCAATGGGATTAGTTGTCGATGGTAATTTACAACTCAGGGGTACACAAGCTAACCCAATTACACTTACATCTGAAACGGGCGAACTATGGCCTGGTATAAAAATTAATGCTGTCTCAGCAAATAGTGTCGTCGAGTGGGCAAATATCGAGTATGCATCAACGGGTATAGAAGTAGAAGCGGGTAGCGATAATGCCAGCATTCTGAACTCGAATTTTCGAAATAACCTGAATGGCATCGTCTTTAGTGGCACGAATGGCTCTATTACAAACAACACAATTACAAATAATGAAAACGGCATTGTCGTTGTAAGTGCATCACCACAAATTAGTGGTAACATAGTGACTAACAATACTGCCACAGGGGTAGTAGTAAAAGGTTTATCATTACCACTGATTAACTTAAATAACGTAATAACAAATAATAGTACAGGTCTGTTGTTAAAGGGGGGTAATTTAGAAGGTGAAAATCCACAACCAACAATTAACGGAAATGAAATACACAGTAATCAAGTTAATATAAACACCCAAAATTATTATCAGGGTGAAAATGTAGTTATCAATGCCACGGGTAACTGGTGGAACACAACGGATATTAGCGAAATTGTTGATGCCATAGTTGATTACACCGACTCAGGAGTAACAAGCTATGCGTTGGTCGATATCAGATCGTTTTTAGATGTAAACAGGCAAGTGGTAACCGGTAATTATTTACCACCGTTGATTTCAAGTAATACAACATTAGCAGCAGGTGTACCTTATCTGGCAACAAGTGATGTGATTGTGCAACCGGGCATTCAATTAATAATTGAGCCAGGTGCTATTCTACAATTTGAGTCAAGTATGAGTCTGGTTGTAAAAGGTGAGTTGCAAATAAATGCAGCAGCTAACAAAGTAGTGTTCCAGTCGCAACATGCTCCAGTCAAGCGCTGGGGTACGGCTATTGTGATCGACTCCACAGCGACTAATACACTGATTTCAGGTGTTATAATTGAACATGCAGTATATGGAATTGAATCTTATCAAGGTCATGTCAATACTCAAATTGTGAACAGTGTATTTCAGAATAATACAACAGGCATTCAAGCTAGAGGTGGTGAAATTGAAATTACTGGTAATGTAATTAAAAATAACAGAAATGGTATGTATGTAGCGTATTCTAATGGAAGGATTTATGGAAATTCAATTTTAAATAATGAAGTTGGAATTCATTTAGTAGCTGCATCTCCACAAATATTTCAGAATGCTATTAAGGATAATGCTGATGGTATCCTCCTATTTTATAAATCTAAACCCTATACCGTTTCTAATGTCATTACTAATAACAATATAGGTATAAATATAAAAGGACTGGGTACACATCTTTCGACAAATCCAAAGCCAAGAATTAATAATAACGAAATACACACTAATACCCTATACAACATTAGTACTGAGAAGTTTTACAGGGGGAGTGAATTTGTTATTGATGCCACTAGTAATAATTGGGGTACGACGATAAATAGTGAAATCTCTGCAAAGATACTTGATTATTCAGACGGTAATAATCCTGAACGACCCATTATTGGCTTCTTAGGTACTGAGGCTGCTAATGATGCACTTCTCACAGGTAATATCGTTCCTGCAAATATATTAAAGGACACTATTTTAAAAGCAGGTGAAATTTATACGGCACAAAGTAATATAATAGTAAAACCCGGTGTGACTTTAACCATTGAGGCTGGTGCTACAGTCCAGTTTTATGCATCACAAGGCTTAACTGTAGAAGGTAGTTTGCAAATTAATGGAACTGAGATAAATAAAGTTAAATTAACAACTTTATCAACGTCTAAGTGGAGTGGTATCCGTATTAAGAGCACCGCTTTTAACGTGTCAATCAATCACGCATTAATTGAAAAGGCGACCTATGGCGTTTATTTTGAAAATGCAACGGGCACGGTTAGTGATTCGGTGTTTTCGAGTAATCGGTATGCCATATACATCTACGGAAATTCAACACCAACAATTAATTCAAATACCATTACTAATAATGATTATGGCATTTACTTAAAGGGAATATTAAATTCAAACCCCCAAACAAATATTATTAACAACACGATTACTAATAATGCGTTAGGGAATTTGTTTCTAGATACCATTACAGGTGAAATTCCGCTTGCCATTAGTGGTAATAACTGGGGAACTGAAAATTTAGATGAAATCCGTGCCACTATTAAAGTGGCAGGTGGTTCAAATCAAAATACACTACTGCCGTTTGTTTTAAAACAACCGAAAATATTACCAAGGCTAAATCCATCAGATACGCCAGGGCTACCTGAAACATTCGGTTACACACAGGGTGAGTTTAAGGTAGATGAATCTGGTGCGGCAACCTATAACATACCATTACAGTTACCCCCTGCAACCGCTGGCATGGCACCGCAACTAAGCCTTGCTTATAACAGCTTGGGTGGAAATGGTTTACTGGGTAAAGGCTGGTCATTAAATGGTCTTTCTGCAATCACTCGCTGTGGAAAAAATATTAATATTGATGGTGAATCCCGTGGTGTTAATTTAACTTACGAAGATCGTTTTTGTGTTGATGGGCAAAGACTGATTAGAATTATTGAAGCAAGTGGTTACGGTTTAAATTATACCTACTATCGCACCGAGATGGATTCTTACACAACATATACAGCGTTTGGGGTTCAGGGTAATGGCCCTGCCTATTTTGAAGCTAAAACTAAATCAGGCTTAATCATGACTTATGGTCATGTACAAACCGGCTATGACTCCAGAATAGAAGCAACAAATAGCAATACGGTATTAAGCTGGCAAATCGGTAAGGTAGAAGATACGGTAGGTAATTATTACCTGTTTAACTATTTACAGGATGCCAATGGCAGTACACGCCCAGATAAAATTGACTATGCCTTTTTGAATGGCGGTGGTTCTAACGGCAATAGTGTGCAATTTAAATATGGGAATCGTTTAGATATTACCAAAGGATACCTTGCAGGGTCTGAGTTAACTAAAGACAAAAAACTGGAACGTATTGAAATATTTGCGAATGGTAGTTTGCTTAAAGACTATTGGTTGGGTTATGAATATTTTGGCAGTAGAAATCAGCCAATATTAAATAGAATACAGGAATGTGCTTCTACTAAATGTAAGCCGGCTATTAAGCTAACGAATCAGGGAGTTGTTTCATCAGGTGGTTGGTTGACAGATAATTGGAATTTACGAGGCAACATTAACCCGCAATATCCAGATTCTAAAATACATCCTTTAGCACAAATTAGTAAATTAAACTATTTCGCACCAGTAACTAGTGAGAATTCAGATGCAGGCGGTGTCAGGTTTATTGATATTAATGGTGATGGAAAAATAGATTATCTATGGGCAAAAGATCTTAATCAAGTTGATTTTGAATCGTATGCAATGATCAATACGGGAGGTAGGTGGGTTAATGATCCAAATTATGCACCAAAATATCCCTTTATAAATAACAAACAAAAAGATATTAACAATGCAGGTTCACAATTAATTGATATTAACGGCGATGGTTTGGTCGATCAGTTTTACGCAAGATTGAAGCGTTATAATACTTCAACTGGGTTCACTCATAAATATGAAACCGGTGTTGCAATTAATACTGGTACAGGCTGGAAAGAACACGCAGGTTATTCTGATATACCTAAAGTACCAATTCAGGGTACTCCTACTTTTCTTGAAAAAGTATTATTGGCATTCGATGCAATACCAGGTGCAGATCTTGGGACGCGTTTAATTGATATTGATGGTGATGGTTTAGTAGATATATTAGTTTATGATTTTAATCCTAATATTCCATATAATTCAACAGAAGGTCAGGTGAGAGGTGCATTTTTAAACACAGGTAGTGGCTGGAAAGCCAGTGATGCTTACACACCACAGTTTCCTATCTCCAATCTAAGCGGAGATATAGGTTCCCGGTTTGTAGATTTAAATGGGGATGGTTTAGTTGATCAAATATATTCTCGTTATACTGATGATGTAACTGGCCTTTGGCGCTTGGAAACAGGTGTTGCTATAAATACAGGTAGTGGCTGGGATATAGATAATGAATATGCAACTAGTTTTTCTAGCTCAAACATTTCTATAATTTATGAGAATGGTATAAGTTATCGTTCCGGCTCTGCGATAGATTATGGTAAAGACCAGGGCGTCAGAATTGTCGACATCAATGGTGATGGGCTTGTTGATATTGTTAAGTATAAACAATATGAAAAAGCTTCAATCGTGTATTTAAATACTGGTACCAGTTTCGTCGCAGATAATTCATACGCCGTTATATATCCGGTTATAGATTATTTAGGAAAAGATGTCGGTAGTCGGTTTATTGATGTAAATGGAGATGGCTTGATTGATCAAGTTATTAGCCGAGGATCTTCGGAAATTGAAGCATGGCTCACAACTTATGGTGTAGCTATTAACACTGGAACGGGCTGGAATACTAATAATCTTTTTTCGGTAGCTATGGAATCAAATGTGTTAGTTGATCTATACCCTGGTCAGGATAATGACAGAGGCATCCGCTTTATTGATGTTAATTCTGATGGTCTTGTAGATATTCTAAAAAACCGAAACGGTGACAAATCAGCCTGGATAAATACCGGCACTAGTTGGGTAGAGGATTCTGTCAATTATGCACCAGAATATCCAATAGTTGATGCACAAGGTAATGATTATGGTTCAAGATTTCTTGATGTAGATGGTGATGGGTTTGTAGACCAATTATATTCCTGGTTTAATGTAGATAACAGCTCTGAAGGCATTGCATTAAACAAAGGCAAACCTCAGCTATTAACAAAAATTGAAATACCTAATGGTGTTACACACGCCATTAACTACAAAAACACCACAGATCCATTTGTCTACAAGGCTGATAAATTCCAGTATGCAGATGGTGTTTACTCACTTCTTTCACGACCATCAGCCGAAAATCAGGTAGATCCTGCCTGGGACAAACTGGTAAGAGATCTCACGCCAAATATCAATGTGGTGTCTCAATATTCTGTGAGTAATGGTTTAGGTGGCAACAGCTCAACCAGTTACTTATACCGAGGATATAAAGTTCACCTTAAACGGGGGAGCTTAGGCTTCCGAGTGGTTGAAGACCAGGACTTAAAAACCAGCATAATGACAAAAACAACTTATCGGCAGGATTATCCCTATACAGGAATGATGCTCGATAGGGAAGAAGGGTTAAATCTGGTAGATACATTAAACACGGTATTAGATTGTGGTGCCAGTAGTACGAAGCCATATAAAGGAGCAACCAGTGTTGCATCTAAGTCATCACCAAAATCGACAGCTGGATGTGTACTTACAAAAACATCACCACCTTTATCCGCTGAAATTATTTTCAATTCACTAAAAAACAAAGTGTTTCATTCAGGCGAAGTCACAGACGGTACCCGCCAACTAATAATAAAGGCACCCCATGTTACCCAGTCATACGAGGAACAAAACAATCTAACAACGGGCAAGTTTGTAAGCAGCATCACAACCGAAAGCGCGTATGATAAAGAAGGCAACGCCAGCTGGATGAAAGTGAGCACGCTTGATAACTCAGGTGCCTACGTAAAAGAAACAACTAATATCTATGACCCGATAAAAATACAATTAGGCCGCCTAACCAGCACAACCGTTAAAAGCACTAACCCGAAAATGCAAACCGCAACCCGGGTCTCTGCATTTGAATATCATCCGGTTACAGGCTTATTAACCAAAGAAATTATCGAGCCACAAAATCATCCAGATTCAAGTGGTAATAGTGCGTTAACTAAAATAACCACCTATGGTTACGATAACTTTGGTAATAAAGAAACCGTTACCGTTTCCTCAGCCATAACCAATAAGCTAGATGTTGCTTACTTTGCCCCACGCAGCAGCAAAACAATTTATGACAGCCAGGGTTTGTTCATTGACTACATAGAAAATGCCTATGGCCATAAAGAATTCAGAACCTATGAACCGGCCTATGGAAATTTACTCGAACAAACCGGCCCTAACTTAATTACCACACGTTGGAAATATGATGAGTTTGGTCGTAAAGAATATGAATATAGACAAGATGGCACCTATACCCAAATTACCGCTGACTGGTGTCTAACTTTATGCACGGTTCCAGCCTTATCACCCAATGATGTTCCGCAAACGGCAACATATGTAGTGACAACCCAGGAGCAAAAATCGGGTGTAACTTACTCCTCACCAGTGTCGGTTTATTATGATCAGTTAGGTCGTGAAATCAGGCGCACCACCATTGGTTTTGCCGGGGAAACAATTTATAAAGACATCAATTATGATGACTGGGGGCACTTAACCGCAGAGTCTTCGTTATATTCAACTATTGCAAAAGCTTATCCAACGACTAACACATACGACTCATACGGCCGGCTTAAAGAGCAAAACTCACCGGACAGTGGCAAAAGCCGTTTTGTGTATAACGGTTTAACGACCACAACTTATGTCGATGTAACTAACGCCTCGGGTACTTCACCTGACCACGAACAAAAAAGAGTCGAAACCAAAAATGCCCTGGGTTATTTGCTAAGTGTTACCGACAGTAAAAACCAGAATATAAGCTATGAATACGATGCCTTCGGTAACCGTGAGCGCACCATTGTGCCATCAACAGAACACGCCGCTCTGGCACGCGACCTGGTAACCCATATTTCATACGACGTACTTGGACGTAAATATGCCATGAGTGACCCGGACATGGGTAACTGGTTATACACCTACAATGCGGCGGGTGAGCTGGTAAGCCAGACCGATGCAAAAACCCAGGTTACCAAACTTAAATATGATTTATTAGGACGCTTAATTGAACGTAGTGAATTTAATACCGCGGGTGATTTAACTAACCGATCCAACTGGGTTTATGAAAACAGCCTTAACCCCGTATGCGCTGCACCCGCTGGCAAAGGCAGTGGCAAGTGCATCGGAAAATTAATCGTCGAATCTGACACCAATGCTTTTTCAAAATCCTATGCTTACAACGAGCTTGGCCTGTTAAGTGAAGTCACGCGCACGATCTCAGGTGAGCAGTTCACACAAAACACCACGTTTGACGACTACAGCCGGGTAGAGAGCATTACCTACCCCCAGACGGGCGGGCCAGATTACCGCTTTGTTGTAAAACAGGCATACAACCAGAACGGCTACCTGCAAAAAGTAACCAGTGCTAATGGCGCCATAAATTACTGGCAAGCCGACACCATGGATGCGCGGGGCATGGTCGCCACCGCTACCCTGGGTAACGGTGTAGAAATCTGGAATAATTATAACGGCGCAGGGCGAATTATTGACCAGGATTATAAAAAAGGACTAAACAATCTCTATCATGCAACTTACGGCTACGACAGTGTCGGTAATTTAGTCACCCGCAACTCCACTCGCCGAACGACCAGTGGTAGTCAGCTCAGCATGAATGAAGGCTTTGGCTATGACGAACTAAACCGACTCACCAGTGTGGGTGATGGAATTAACACAACAGCAAATTATGTCTATGATGGCTTAGGCAATATCAAAACGAAACAAGGCGTCAGTGGCACCTATCAATACCATCCAGACCGCCCCCATGCGGTAGAAACCGCGAATGGCAACACCTATTTGTATGATGAAAATGGAAACATGATTTCCGGTGCCGGGCGCACCATTGGTTGGAATGTTAACAACAAACCCACCAGCATTAGCAAAGCCGGTACAGAAATAACATTTGCCTACGCACCGGATCGTTCACGGTACTTTAAGTTTTCAACCGATGGCACTAAGTGGACAAAAACCAATTATGCAGGTGGCCTGTTTGAGCGAGAAATAAACAGTGATGGTAAAATAAAATACAAACACTTTATTCAGGCCGCGGGGCAAACCATCGCAATTCACACCCGCGATGAAAACCTGGTTCAGAATACCGAGTATTTATTAAGAGACTACCAGGGCAGTGTCGTTGCCATTACCAGTAACAGTGGCGCAGTAAAAGCCCAGCTAGACTTCTATGCCTTCGGCTCGCGTCGTGAAGTGAGTGGCAGTTTAATATCCAATGTAGCCGCCTTGTTTAACCGGGGTTACACTGGGCACGAGCATCTGGATGATGTGGGGCTAATTCATATGAATGGCCGGGTGTATGACCCAATGCTGGGGCGCTTTATTAGTGCCGATCCGAATGTACAGGCACCGAAAAATTTACAGAGTTTGAATCGGTATTCTTATGTAATGAATAACCCGATGACGCTGGTTGATCCTAGTGGGTTTTTCTTTAGTAAGTTGATGAAGAAGGTTAGCAGGTTTGTTTCGAAATATGGGCGGACGATTGTGTCTATTGCTATTGCCGCGGTTGTGCCGGGTGGTTATGCTTTTGTTGGTGGTTTTTTAAGTGGTTACGTTTTATCGGGTGGAGATATTCGTTCTGCTTTTTTTGGTGCTTTTGCTGCAATTGCGTTTGGTGCTTTGCATTCGAATGTATTCTCTGTTGAACGACTTTTAGGTCACGGTATTTTAGGTGGAGCATTAAGTTCGGTACAAGGCGGTCGTTTTAAAGACGGTTTTTTAGGTTCGGCAGTCACTTTTGGCTTGGGTTCTGCTGGAATATTCAAATCTTTAAATTTATCGGCTTTAAATCAAACTACATGGTCTAGAGTTAAAAATGCATTTGTTGCTGGGATTATAGGTGGAACTGCTTCTGTTATTGGGGGTGGGAAGTTTCAGAATGGGGCTGTTTCTGGGGCGTTTTCTCGGTTGTTTAATGATATGGCAACTCCTAGTCGAAGAGTAGGGATGCTCAAAGACGCAGGCCTGGGAGGCTTAGATGAAAGAGGTGCTGAATTGTTTTATAGATGGTTGAATGGTACTGGTGAAGACTTGTTTACCAATGGAGGTGTATGGGGTGAATATATGAGTTCCAATTACACGTTGAAAAATCAAGTTGATATCGCGTTATATGGTGAAAATGCAACTAGGCAACAATCTGGTTTTGTGAATTTTTCAATTCATGCGGAAATAGAAAATGGTTATACAACTGGTTACCAAATGTTGCATGGAACAAATAGTTATTTGGGTGATTTGACTATACAAGGTTTTGCTGATGTTATTTCCCCTACTCAAACTTCTTATAATGTATTAGTTACCTGGAATGATAGAATTGATCCGAACAATAGATACTTTGGTGATGTAGTAAGGGCGGGAATTTTAAACACATTTTTTTCACCTGCTGATTATAATGTTCATATTAGCTGGCAGCACTCAAGGACTGTAACTACAGAGAGTAAATGAAATGATATTTTCAAGTAACTTTAAGTGTCTTTTTAATATTTATATAGTAGCTTTTTTTCTAATGGTAGGCTGTAATAGTTATGCACCATTAGGGGAGGCAATTACTAAAACAGGTGATCACAATTATGAAAGTGGAGTTAAGCTAAGTGTAATAGAAAGTTACGGATTGATTGAGTATCAATTAAAGGGTAAGGATGATGGTGTACTTATTGAATCTAAGACTAGAGCAAGTATGTATCAAAATTGGATTATTGTCTGGGATGGTACTTACTTATGGTTTTCTAGTAGTGATATTGGTAGTGTAGTTTGGGTTAATGAAGGGGGTAAGTATATATCAAATAAATTAATGAAAAAATCGCAGTTACGCAAAAAAATGCCAGATGATATAAAGAAATTTACTAATTATTGAGCGAATAACAGGACATATATGGACGCCCCTAATTGTCAACAACGGGAAATGGGGGTCAGGTCTTTGATTTATGATGGTCGCCATGTTAGTCTATTCACCCTAAATCATAAAGAACCATAAACTATGGCCAGACCACTCAGACTTGAATTTGCTGGAGCGCTTTATCACGTAACAGCTAGAGGAAATCGTCAGGAAGATATATTTGAAGAGGATGGTGACAGGATTGAGTTTATCTCTGTTTTCCAAGATGTCTGTGATAGGTATAATTGGGCTTGTCATGCTTATTGTTTAATGGGTAATCACTATCATTTATTAATTGAAACCCCCGATGCAAATTTATCAAAGGGTATGCGCCAGCTAAATGGAGTTTACACGCAAGCCTTTAACCGAAAACATAATCGTGTTGGGCACCTGTTTCAAGGGCGTTATAAAGCTATATTCACGGTAATGGGGTCAGGTCTTTGATTTATGATGGTCGCCATGCTACGCTGCTTATTCTAAATCACAAAGAACCATAAACTATGGCCAGACCACTCAGACTTGAATTCACTGGAGCGCTTTATCACGTAACAGCCAGAGGAAATCGTCAGGAAGATATATTTGAAGAGGATGGTGACAGGATTGAGTTTATCTCTATTTTCCAAGATGTTTGTGACAGATATAATTGGGTTTGTCATGCTTACTGTTTAATGGGTAATCACTATCATTTATTAACGGGGGCAAGGGGTCAGACTCGTTGAAATGTTAAATTAAACACGCTACCTTACTTCTAATTTATTTCTTCAAAAGAATATGCCATGGCACGTCAACACCAACACGTCATTTAAAGAGATATTATTTCAACGAGTCTGACCCCTTGGCTTTTAAGTTCGGTACAAGGCGGTCGTTTTAAAGATGGTTTTTTAGGTTCGGCAGTCACTTTTGGCTTGGGTTCTGCTGGAATATTTAAATCTTTAAATTTATCGGCTTTAAATCAAACTACATGGTCTAGAGTTAAGAATGCATTTGTTGCTGGAATTATAGGTGGTACTGCTTCGGTTATTGGGGGTGGGAAGTTTTCAAATGGGGCTGTTTCTGGGGCTTTTTCTCGGTTGTTTAATGACATGAAGGCTGGTGAGAGTGAGTTGAAGTATAATGATGATATAGAGGCTGCATTAAAAGATTTAAGGAAGCATCCAGAATTTGTTGAAATGGAGCGAATTGCAGAAAAGAATTTAAAGCATCCCGTTGAGATTAAGTTAATTCGGAGGGTAGGGGGCGTGTTTGCGCAAGGAACTATCGACGGCACTATTCTTATTCCAAAGGGCTGGGGTAAGTTTAATTATTATCAAGTAAGTAAGTACAGAAGAGTGCCCTTTTCCTTGCAAAGAACTATATTTCATGAAATGTATCATTTTGCTTATACGTATGGTATTTCTGATCATTTGACACATTATAAATCTACAGTTGTACCAACTAATAGGTTTATGAAAGCAAATTATGGTTCTCCTGAACGAGCAACTATAGATATTTGTACTTATTCTAGGTGTTGATCATTGAATAGGTTATTAATGAATAGAAAGTAATATGTGCTGGAACTATTAAATATGAATAATAAAATTGTTATTTTTTTATCCCTTATAGTATTGCCATGTGTGTTGATGGCTGTAGATGTTGTCATTTTAAATGAAAAATATGGCGAAAAAATAATTCAGCAATGTACTAGAGAAGTACCAAAGAGTATTGATGGGACGTGGATAGTAGGGAAGAACCATATTATAGAGATTAAAAATAAATTAATTGATGTGCTAAAACTTAAGCCAAAAAGTTGCTGCAATAGAAAGCTTCAAAAATTAGATGATTATAATTTTCAAATTGTTGGTTTGATAATAAAAGGTGAGAAAAAAATATATCTTAATGCTGTTCATAATATTATTTGGAATATTAAAGATAGTACAAAACCTATAATTGCGTGTGATGGAGGAAGTATGCATTGGGGTGTTTTATATGATCTGAAGAAAATGCATATTCTGGCCCATCTTGATCACCCATTCTGGTTTAAGTTGATCACTGTTTCTGGAAAACGTTGATCACCCATTCTGGTTTATCTTGATCAGTGATTCTGGATCAAGTTGATCACTCGCTGGAGTACCAGCCAGCCCCCTTCATAGCGCATAGAATATCCCGTTAATTTGCTAAGCTGCTTCCTTTTTAGGGAGAGCACAGCATGCCAACCGAGAAGCTATCAATGCGAAAAATTAAACAAATACTACAGCTCCATTATGAGTCAGGGTTAAGCCGGCGCGCCATTTCGGTGTCCGTTGGCACCAGTTATGGTTCCGTGGCCAACTACCTTAACCGGGCGGAAAAAGCCGGTATCAGCTGGCCTTTATCTGCAGACATGGATGAACGTGATCTGGGGCGATTGCTCTTTCCCAGTCAGCCACCTTCTAGCCCACGCCGGTTTATTGAGCCGGACTTCCCGCAAGTGCACCTGGCGCTCAAACAAAAAGGCGTGACCAAGTTATTACTCTGGGAGGAGTACCGTCAATCTCATCCCAACAACGGCTACAGCTATGCCCAGTTTTGTCATCGCTATAAAGTTTGGCAAGGTAAGCAAGCGACCTCCATGCGTCAAACCCATAAAGCCGGTGAAAAACTTTTTGTTGATTACTGCGGACCAACCATTCCTGTTGTGAACCCCGATACCGGTGAGTGTGTGAACGCACAAATTTTTGTCGCCGTTCTCGGCGCATCCAACTACACTTTTGCCTGTGCCTCAAAAACACAAAATCAGGCGGACTGGATTAATGCGCATGTAAAAGTCTTTGAGTTTTTAGGCGGTGTGCCTGAGCTGGTAATACCCGATAATTTAAAAAGTGCGGTGATTAAACCTCATCGTTATGATCCACAAATTAACCCAGCGTATTTGCAAATGGCGAGCTATTATCAAACCGCCATTATTCCTGCCCGACCCTACAAACCCAAAGACAAATCCAAAGCCGAAGTCGGTGTACAAATTGTTGAACGCTGGATTTTAGCGCGACTTCGTCACCAAACATTTTTTACTTTAGCCGCACTTAATCTGGCAATCGGTGAGTTACTGATCGATCTCAATAATCGTGACTTTAAAAAACTCCCAGGTACACGTAAAAGTCAGTTTGACATGCTCGATAAACCGGCACTAAAGCCGTTGCCTAAATCCTCTTACCAGTACGTCGAAATTAAAACCGCGCGGGTGCATATTGATTACCACATTGAATATGACAAACATTATTACTCAGTCCCCCATCACCTGGTTAAAGAGCAGGTGGAAGTACAAGCCAGTAGCAGCTTAATCAGCGTTTACGCCTATGGGCATAGAGTATCCAGTCATCCACGCAGTTACGCAGCAGGTGCACACTCCACGCTCACAGAACACATGCCGCAATCGCATCGTGCCATGAGTGAATGGACGCCCGAGCGTTTTTTAAACTGGGCTGATGACATCGGTGAAGCCACCAAAAAAGTGGTCACCACACTGCTGTATAAAAAACGTCATCCCGAGCAAAACTATCGCAGTGTATTGGCGCTGTTAAGTCTGGCTAAAAAGTATGATCGACAACGCTTAGACAATGCCTGCACACGCGCACTGGATATTAACTCACCAACGCGCACCAGTGTTGAATCGATTTTGAAAAACGGGTTAGATAAATTAAATGAAAGTGAGTCAAGCTCATCGATTAAACAAACTGAACTCTCGCTAAACGATCACGAAAATTTACGTGGCGATGATTACTACCACTAATATAAAAAAAATTAAAAGAGGAAAATAAAAATGCAAAATCAACAGACCTTACAACAACTCAGAGCATTAAAATTAATTGGCATGGCCGATGCTCTTGAGCAACAGCACAATCAACCTGCAACCCATGATGAGTTAAGTTTTGAAGAGCGCTTATGTTTACTGGTAGATCGAGAATCGACTCACCGACATAACAATAAAATTACCCGCCTGTTAAAAGCCGCCAAATTAAAATTACAGGCCAACCCAGAAGATATCGATTATAGCCACCCTAGAGGGTTAAACAAAAGCCAGTTCGCCAGCTTACTGAATGGAGACTGGCTGCAGCAGCATCACAATATTTTAATCACGGGACCTACCGGTTGTGGGAAAACGTATCTCGCCTGCGTGCTGGCTACGCAAGCATGTCGACTGGGTTACTCGGTGCGTTATTTTAGAACCTCAAGGCTGTTAGAGGAGCTCAGCATTGCCCATGGTGATGGGCGCTTTAGCAAACTGATCCGTCAGCTAGAAAAAACCGATCTCCTGGTGTTTGATGACTGGGGGCTAGAAACACTCAGCCTGGGACAGCGCAATGATTTGCTGGAAATCATGGAGGATCGTCACGGGAACAAATCTACACTTATCACCAGCCAGCTTCCGATCAACAAATGGCATCACGCTATCGGGGACGCCACCCTGGCCGACGCCATACTCGACAGGCTACTGCACAATGCGCATAAATTAAAACTAAAGGGCGAGTCGATGCGAAAGATGAAAAGTGATTTTTTGAGTGAATCCATGCCAGCACAATGCTAATATCCTGCTCAATGTGTTATGGAGAAAGGGTGATCAAGTAAAACCGGAATGGGTGATCAACTTAAACCAGAATCACTGATCAACATTTTCCAGAATCGGTGATCAACTTGGCCGGAATACGCAGAAAAAAGAGTTTCATGATCTATCTATTAATGATTAGGCGAATTCAACAAGAAGATCGAGGTCAGGTTAAACCTACCCCTATTTCAACGAGTCTGACCCCTTGGCTATTACGGTAGTTTTAAACTCTATAACCCCTATACCTTTACGTATGATTCAAGCAGGGCATTCAGTTCCTACAACATAGAACAACAAGGAGATATCGCCAGGGGTATTTATTTTGGCAGATATCCAAACAATATTGATTACTGAGGTGTTGTGCCGTGCGTACTGTAAAAAATCGTTTTCTATTACTGCTGCTATGTGCTCTAGCGATATTATTCCTTACATCTTGCTCACGGACTTTTGTTATCAAACCAATAGGGCAGTTTGGAAAGCAAATTACGTTTCAATTTTATAAAACTGCTAGTGATGTTGATCCATCGAAATTCAGTATTGTCGAGTTTGTTGTTCAGGAGCAAGTGGATACCGATAAGTGGGTTACAGTATGGGAACTCACTGGTGATCAGTCTCTAGATAGAATTGAGTATGGGATGAAATATAAGGGACTTGATGAAGTTGTGTCTGCTAAACCATTTTCAAAGGATAAGCAATATCGTGTGCTTGTTTTAGAGATTACATGGCCTAATCCAAAAGGATATGCAGGTGTAAGCTTTTCTTTTCAGAATGACGGAACGATAAGTTTTGATAATTGATTGGTATTAAAAGACACCCAAACAATAACAAACCCGATTTCCGCCGGGTTTTATTTTGCCTGTAAAAAATCCTCCGTCGAAATCCCCGCCCGGTAATGGGGTCAGGTCTTCGGTAATGGGGACAGGTCTTTGATTTATGGTGGTCGCCATGCTACGCTGCTTATTCTAAATCACAAAGAACCATAAACTATGGCCAGACCACTCAGACTTGAATTCACTGGAGCGCTTTATCACGTAACAGCCAGAGGAAATCGTCAGGAAGATATATTTGAAGAGGATGGTGACAGGATTGAGTTTATCTCTATTTTCCAAGATGTCTGTGACAGATATAATTGGGTTTGTCATGCTTACTGTTTAATGGGTAATCACTATCATTTATTAATAGAAACCCTCGATGCAAATTTATCAAAAGGCATGCGCCAGCTAAATGGAGTTTACACGCAAACCTTTAACCGAAAACATAATCGTGTTGGGCACCTGTTTCAAGGGCGCTATAAAGCTATATTAGTTGAGAAGGACAGTTATCTACTCGAACTATCGCGATATATCGTGTTAAATCCCGTGCGAGCAGAAATGGTTCGCTCAGCCGTAAACTGGCGCTGGAGTAGTTATCGAGCGATGACGGGCCAAGTTAAAAAGCCCGTATTTTTAGAAGTTGACTGGGTGCTGTCCGCTTTTGGAAAAAGAAAATCGAAAGCAGTAGCCGGTTATAAAAAATTTGTTTCAGAAGGTAAGAATCAACCTTCGCCGTGGCAATCATTAAAAAATCAAATTTATTTAGGCAGCGATACATTTGTTGAAAAAATACAGTTACAGATAGATGGAAAAAAAGAGTTAAGTGAGGTGCCTTCTTCACAGAGAAGGCCCGTTGCAAAAGATTTGTCATATTATGAATTAAATAATTCAGATAGAAATAAGGCGATTGTGGAAGCTTATCAGAGTGGAGGGTATACGTTGAAAGATATAGGCGAATATTTTGAATTGCATTATTCTACAGTGAGTGGGATAGTGAAGAATCATAAATCAAAGACCTGAACCCGCAAACGTGTGACCCCGCAAACGTGACCCCGCAAACGCTGTTCGGCTCGCGCCGTGAAGTGAGTGGCAGTTTAATATCCAATGCTGGGACGCTTTATTAGTGCAGACCCGAATGTACAGGCACCGAAGAATTTGCAGAGTTTGAATCGGTATTCTTATGTTATGAATAACCCGATGACGCTGGTTGATCCTAGTGGATTTTTCTTTGATAAATTGAGACATAAGATTAATCGGTTTTTTAAGAAGCATGGGCGGACGATTGTTTCTATTGCTATTTCAGCGGTTGTGCCTGGAGCCTATGCATTTATAGGTGGATTTTTAAGTGGTTACGTATTATCGGGCGGAGATTTTCGTTCTGGTTTTTTTGGTGCTTTTGCTGCAATTGCGTTTGGTGCTTTGCATTCGGATGTATTCTCAGTGGCAAGGGGTCAGACTCGTTGAAATGTTAAATTAAACACGCTACCTTACTTCTAATTTATTTCTTCAAAAGAATATGCCATAGCACGTCAACACCAACACGTCATTTAAAGAGGTATTATTTCAACGAGTCTGACCCCTTGGCCTTGAATTAGCAAAAATAGGTGCACATGGTTTAGTTGGCGGTGTTAGGCAGTATGCGTCTGGGGGGAGTTTGGGGCTGGGTTCCTTGCTGGGGCGTTTACGCAGTCATTGTCTAAAGTCATTGGTGGTATAGATCCAAATACAGCGGGAGTTAGTATTCAGCGGGCATTTGCTGCGGCTATTGCTGGGGGGACGGCTTCTGTTATTGGGGGTGGGAAGTTTAAGAATGGGGCTATTACTGGGGCGTTTTCTAGGATTTTTAATGATGACTCTCATCCGAGTGGATTTGAGGCATATAAAAAGGGCTTTAAAGAGTATTTTTCAGATCAAGAGCGTTTCTTAGCTCATTCAGATGCACTGACTGGCGCACAGGGTCCAGAAGCACAACAATTAGCACAACAACAAGGTGCTTTAGTCATAGAAGCTACTAGAATGTTTGTTAATGACGTTACCATTGAATACAACGGAGAACTGATTAATGTTCGAAGTGAGTCATTGAGTGGCTTTTGGGATTGGGTTCAAGAGAATCCAGCGCAATTTTCTGGAAGGTTTTCTGCAAATGCTTTAACTGTTGGTGTAAGCTCGATACCTTTTAGGGGTAGTATAACGGCATCGATAATTTTGGGTGGAGCACTTACAACAACATCTGGCATAGGTGCAGCTCTTAAAGCTATTGATTCAGGCATGCAAAATCCGGCTGCTATAATTTCAGCAATGGGTGGTGTTAGATAATGCTTTTAGTTTGTAAGTGTAAAAATTGTGGCCATCGAACAATAGCTGTTTTTAATAAAATGAGGTCTAAACCGAATCACCCAGTCGAGTGTGTTAATTGTTGTGAGCATAGTTTCTTAAGTCGACCAATATGGTTCTTTGTTAATGCTATCATTTGGTTAATAGCTCCAGTACTTTTTTTGATTACAGTCACATTTGTAAGTTTTTATATAGCTATCGTTTTATGGTTTGTTGAACTTTATCTGTTATATGTTGTAGCTTTTTACCTTGCGCCTTTGAAATCAATAAAGAATGATTAGCGGCAAGATCGGGGTCAGCCATTAGCATTAGCAGTTCCCAGTCAATAGGCAACCGTATCAAAAAGGGCAAGAAAGGGCAAGGGGTCAGACTCGTTGATATGTTAAATTAAAAACGCTACCTTACTTCTAATTTATTTCTTCAAAAGAATATGCCATAGCACGTCAACACCAACACGTCATTTAAAGAGGTATTATTTCAACGAGTCTGACCCCTTGGCCTGCAGTCTGACCCCTTGGCCTGGCGGAAGTATGCATTGGCCTTTTTTAAATTCTTTAAACTCTAAATGATGGTGAATCGCTGGTAAAACCGTATTTTATACAGTACTATTAACAACACTGTATAGGATACGATTAAGGCATAAGCTATGACAAACATTGCAGCAAATGAACTAAAAACCAAAGGTGTCTCGGTACTAGAAAATGCCCTGAAAGAGGACGGTGAGGCGATCATCACGGTACGTGGAGAGCAAAAATATGTGGTTATCAATATGACCCAATACAGCAAATTAAGAGAGTATGAGCTGGAAATTGCGTTGCAGGAAGCGAGAGCCGATATTGCAGAAGGCCGTGCCAAACAAGAAAGCGTAGATGAGCACATGAAGCGTGTAACGAGTTAATGGCTTACAGGCTCATTTACCCCGATAGTTATATCAAACGAGCAAAGAAGTTTTTACGCAAACACCCTGAAATACATAGTCAGTATCGCAAAACCCTGGAGCTGTTAGAGCTCGATCCTTACCACCCCTCGTTGCGTCTGCATGGACTGGAAGGTCGGTTGAAAGACCTGTCATCGGTATCAATTAACATGAGCTATCGAATTGTGTTGGAGTTGGAGATTAAGGACGAAGAACTTATTTTGATCAATATGGGTGACCATGATCACGTGTATTAGTTGAGGCACGAAAAGCGGAAACCGCCTCGTAATCTATATTAAGCCGAATTGTTATAAAGAATGAATAGAGAATGCGGTATGGAAAGGCTCCTCTGCTCCGTGTCGAATATTGACAAATATTGCCATTGACTCTATTCTTGTTCGAGAACATAAGTGTAGTGGAGTATGTGATGTCGAGTAGCATTAACTTGTCTTTGACTGATGAGCTTAGAGAATTTATTGATAGTAATACGGGTGATGGGTCTCTTTATGCAACACCTAGTGAGTTTCTGAGAAGCTTATTGCGTGAGAAAAAAGAAAAGCTAGAATCAGCAGAGCTTCGCCAGGCTATTATTACTGGCTATCAGGACGCAATTGCGGGTCGTGTCCAGCAATTCTCGGGAGATTTGAGAAAAGATATGGAAGCTTTTCAGAAAAAAAATCAGGCGTAATTGCTGGTGATAAAGCTTGAGCTTACTCGTAGAGCCATGCTTGATTTGCATGAAATTAAAGATTACTCCATTCAAGCGTTTGGGCAAAATGTGGCCAGTGAATATCTTGATGATGTAGAGGCTGCATTAAGCATGATTCAGGAATACCCTGATCTTCTCAAATCAAAAAAAAATATTTCTAATTTTTTTCAATTCTATCAGGTACGAAATCACTATCTTGTTTGCACTCGAGCAAAGCGTCACGTTATAGTTTTAACTATAAAGCATTGCCAAATGGATATTCCTGAGAGGCTTCTGGAGCTTGAACCAAATTTACTAAAAGAGGCAGAGCTATTATACGGAAAGTTGTTTGAATAATCAGAGAAGATATCAAGGGGTCAGACTCGTTGAATTATAATATAAAAAATGCTACCTTACTCATAAATCATCTTATAAAAAAGATTATATGCCATGGCACGTCAACCTCGTTTCGTATTAATTGGTCAGCCTCAACACATCATTCAAAGAGGTAACAATCGTCAAAACATTTTTAAAACAGAAGAAGATTATCTTTTTTATTTAGAAAAACTTTCACAAGCTGCAAAAAAACATCAATGCGATATTCATGCATATGTGCTGATGACAAATCATGTTCATTTGCTTATCACGGCCCATACAGAAAATGGTATTAGTAAAATGATGCAGATGATAGGGAGATATTATGTACAGTATTTTAATAAGCGCTACAAACGAACCGGTACACTTTGGGAGGGGAGATATAAAGCTACCTTGATTAACACACAACAGTATTTATTAAGCTGTATGCGTTATATAGAAGAAAATCCAGTTAGGGCCAGAAATATGTGCCAACATCCTTCAGAATACCGTTGGTCAAGTTATGCATGCAATGCCCTAGGCCAATATGATGAAATCATAACATGCCAGAAAGAATATAAAGCATTAGCAAAAACAGCTATGGCAAGGCAAAAGGCTTACAAAAATCTTTTTAGAAAACCTCTGGAAATTGAAACGTTAAAAGAAATACGTGAATCAACTAATAAAGCCTGGGTATTGGGGGATAATAAATTTAAGCGAAGAATAGCAAAAAAATTAATTCGGCCTGTAGAATCTAAAGGTCATGGTGGTGATCGCAGGTCGTAAGCCCTTATTGCTTAATTTCAACGAGTCTGACCCCATGAACACCATGAACATGCCATGAACATGAACGGACCCCATGAACGCCATGAATTCCTTTATAATTATAAATTAGATCCAGTCGTCCCCATAATCATGGGTGATTTCTTCACCTTTTTTAATATCTCTTAAAGCAACAACCTGTAAGTCATCGCAGTAACAGGCATTTGGATTTTGATTATGGTTAATGTATTTCAAGTCGCTATCAACCTGTATGCCTAGCGTGTCACTAATCCACAAAACATAAGCGCCATCTTCTTCTACTGGTTTGTATTTAATTGTGCCGATAATATGGCCTTCTTCAATATGGCAGGTGGCAAAGAGCCCTTTGCCATGAATAGTGCTTGTTTTAACTACATATAATTCATCAGGCATAAAAGTTTAATCTTTATTAAAAATATTTAAATGATCCCAAATTTCATCAACTCGCTGTTTAACATCTTCATGCATAACAATCGGCTGGCCCCATTCTCGATTCGTTTCACCGGGCAGTTTGTTTGTAGCATCAAAGCCCATTTTAGAGCCCAGGCCAGAAACAGGTGAGGCAAAGTCGAGGTAATCAATGGGTGTGTTTTCTATAATAGTTGTATCCCTGGATGGGTCCATACGCGTCGTCATCGCCCAGATAACATCATTCCAGTCACGGGTGTTAATATCATCGTCTACAACGATAACAAATTTAGTATACATAAACTGGCGCAGAAAAGACCACACCCCCATCATCACCCGCTTAGCATGGCCCGGGTATTGCTTTTTCATGCTGACCACGGCCATTCGATATGAGCAGCCTTCTGGGGGTAAATAAAAATCAATAATTTCTGGAAACTGTTTTTTTAAAATAGGCACAAACACTTCATTTAAAGCCAGGCCAAGTATTGCGGGTTCATCTGGTGGCCGTCCGGTGTAGGTTGTATGGTAAATGGGCTCATTACGGTGGGTGATTTTTTCTATGGTAAATACGGGAAATTCCTCTACTTCATTGTAGTAGCCCGTGTGATCTCCGTAGGGGCCTTCAGGTGCCATATCATCTGGGTAGATAAAGCCCTCTAAAATATATTCTGCACTAGCAGGTACCTGTAAGTCGGATAACATGCATTGAGTAACTTCAGTTTTGCTGCCGCGTAATAAGCCGGCAAAAGCATATTCAGATAAACTATCGGGTACAGGTGTTACAGCGCCTAAAATAGTTGCAGGATCAGCACCCAGCGCAACTGCAACGGGAAAAGGTTCACCCGGATGTTGTTGTTGCCATTCCCTGAAATCAAGGGCACCGCCCCGATGGGATAACCAGCGCATAATTACTCGATTTTTTCCGATGACTTGCTGGCGGTAAATGCCGAGGTTCTGACGGTCTTTGTTAGGGCCTTTAGTAATGACCAGCCCCCAGGTGATTAAAGGTGCTGCGTCATCGGGCCAGCAAGTTTGAACAGGAATTTGGGCAAGGTCAATATCATCAATTTCAATGGTGTTTTTCTGGCAGTTGGCCTTGCTGACTACTTTAGGTGCCATATTTAGCACCTGTTTAAAAACAGGTAATTTTTCCCAGGCATCTTTCAGGCCTTTGGGTGGTTCTGGTTCTTTTAAAAAAGCCAGTAATTCTCCAATTTTGTGTAAGGCTTCAACCGAATCTTCGCCCATGCCTAAAGCGACCCGTTTTGGTGTGCCAAATAAATTGGCCAGCACAGGCACAGAAGTGTTTTTTACATTTTCAAAAAGTAATGCCGGCCCTTCTAGTCGTAAAGTTCTATCACAGATTTCAGTCATTTCGAGATAAGGGTCAACTTCAATTTGAATGCGTTTAAGTTCACCCCTTTTTTCTAATTGGGAAATAAAATCTCTGAGGTCTTTATATTTCATAAATTTAAGTACAGATAGTGTTAAGTAAGTTTATTTATAAATGCAAAGGTAGGCAGTATCGCAACCCGTTTTTACCTGAAAGGATACATCGGCCGCTACAATAAATGTCTCATTAATAGCAATATCACGCCAATTATTTTCATCAGGTAATTTAACTGACATTTGACCACTTATTAATGTCATATGCTCAATTGTGCTAGTGCCGAACTCATAGTCACCTTTAGCCATAACGCCAACGGTTGCTCTATCATTTGCTGACTTAAAAGCCAGTGATTTTACATTGCCATCAAAATATTCATTTACATTAAACATTGATATGATACACCTGAAATTGTCAAAAAGAGTTTGCTATTTTAGCATGGCTTTACATTGAGGAAGACAGGATTATGGCTACTGCTGTTCCACAATATTAATCCAGATATTAAATACTTACTGAAATACGCATAAAAAACTGATTTGTTGCTTCAGGGGCATGAAAAAGTAATATTCATTTACGTCATCTCCAATTAAATCTTCTGGAAGATTTAAGCAGGCTTTGCCTGGCCTTAGGTGGAGGGCAGGAGCCCGAAGTATATTAGTTTGTATGTAAATTGTAGGATAGCAGTTGTATTATGGTTGGTGTTTCATTAAATGGATTTTTTTACCATTTTTTAAATAACGGTTAAATTTATCTGCTATAGCTTCAGGCGCAGACTCTATGTCGTAGCGCTTAAAGTTAGCCCGCGAATAAAACTCAGTTAAATGCCGATAGGGAAAACTATAGCAGTCGATTTTCTCAAGTTTATTCTGAAGATATTGCAACAGGGCAGAGCCAACTCCCTGATGGCGGTGGCTGCTTGCCACGCACATACTTCGGAGAAGGTAATTAGAGTTAACAGGTTGTAGTCTGAGAGCAGCAACAATCATGTTATTGCTAGTGGCTATATAGATTAAATCACCTTTAGGTGCTTGTGCTCGCATGCCGTTCTTTTTAAAGAATTGCTTTACCAGGGGCAGGCTTCTAAGGTCTGCTTGTTTAAACTCAAGTTTTTCCAGGAGAGCCAAAATCATGTCCCGTGAAGTGTGTTATACGTGTCATCGCGCAAAGGTAGCCTGTTTATGTGCTCGCATAGAGAAACACGCTAATCCAGTCAATATTATCGTGCTACAGCATCCTGATGAGGTAAAAAATTCGAAAGGCAGTGCAATCATAGCAGAGTTAGGCTTAAAGCAGTATCAAGCCTGGGTGGGTGAGGATTTCAGACAAATTAAGGCGTTGAATGATCTTATTGAAAATGCATCAGATGAAATGCGGGTTCTATTCCCTGCAAAACAGGCTCTTGATTTAAAGGGCAGTATGGGCAAAAAGGTGAGATATTTGATAATAATAGATGCAAGCTGGCGTAAAGCCCGTAGAATCTGGGAAACGAATAAACAGCTACATAAGCTAAAGTGCGTAAAACTGGTAACAGGCAGGTCGTCAAACTATAGAATTAGAAAGGTACCTCAACAGGGTTATTTGTCTACTATTGAGTCGATTGTTGAAGGCTTGAGGGTACTGGATAAGAGCCCAGATGCTTATCAGCCCTTGTTAGATTTATTTTATGAAATGATCGATTTTCAAATCTCTAAAATGGGGCATGAGGTTTATGTAAAGAATTATAAAAAAGAATAAGAAAAGCTGGAGATTTAAATCTGGAAAAATCAGTAAATTAAAATAAGTCGTTTAAATTTAATTGTTTTTAAAAGTATTATGAAATTAATTAAAAAAATAATAGCAAATAAGCCCAGCTTAATATAGAATTCGCGCCTCTTTACAGATATAGCTTCTCGGGTGATTAGCTCAGTTGGTAGAGCGTCGCCCTTACAAGGCGAATGTCGGGAGTTCAAATCTCTCATCACCCACCAAATTACGGACCGGTAGTTCAGCTGGTTAGAATGCCGGCCTGTCACGCCGGAGGTCGCGGGTTCAAATCCCGTCCGGTCCGCCATATAAAATAAAAAGGCCCCCGCAGCGAAAGCTGCGGGGGCCTTTTTATTT
>Ga0316207_10000368_pt1 | contig 78499 bp, 73 predicted proteins | sample 6weekpyrite_MG_FD_204943 | JGI IMG/M metagenome (GOLD analysis project Ga0316207, IMG submission 204943) | Microbial mat bacterial communities from mineral coupon in-situ incubated in ocean water Damariscotta River, Maine, United States -... | ecosystem: Environmental > Aquatic > Marine >... | reverse complement strand
CAGGTTTAGCCACTGCGCTCGGCTGCGCTGCTTACGTTTTGTCATGATTGACTCCTGTTAGTTTAATGGGGGAGTCATTTTAGAAAACAGTGGGAAATTCAGTATGTGTGGTTTGCTAGACGTTTACTAATGTGTATTGTGTGTAAAACCTGGATATATGAAAATATAAATTTTAATAAATAAGTGTCAAGATATAGTTAATAATGCACTAAAATATTTTAAGAAAAAATTTTCTGAATATCGCTCAATAGTTTCCACCAGGGTTCAAATTTAGGGGAGAATGAAAGGCGTAATATCCCTCTGAGTTCAGATTTCCTATTTTACAATGCCAAGAACATTATTCCAATTATGGAAAGACTATTCTTATTTTTACCTACTACCCATGATAAATCGTATGAATTATTCTGATTGAGTTTTTTGCATCTATTAGAGACGTTTTGTAATGAAATCATCAATGAAAGCTGTTGTCATTTATGAACTGGGTGAACCTGAGGTACTCATAATTGAGACCCGTCCAATACCTCAACCACAAGTCGGTCAAGTCCTGATTCGTGTAAAAGCTTTCGGGCTTAATCGTTCCGAGCTATTTACACGACAGGGGCTTTCACCATCTGTTAAATTTCCACGAATTCTGGGAATAGAAGCTGTCGGCAGAGTAGAACATGATCCGAGCGGACATTTCATGAAAGGTGATATTGTAGTAACAGCTATGGGAGGTATGGGCAGGGACTTTGATGGCGGTTACGCAGAGTTTACCTGTGTGCCATTTAACCAGGTGATAAAGCTTGAAACAAACCTTGACTGGAAAACACTCGGCGCGGTTCCCGAAATGTTTCAAACTGCCTGGGGTTCTCTTTTTACATCACTTAAATTAGAAAAAGGAGAAACTCTGCTGATTCGTGGTGGAACGACATCAGTAGGACTTGCTGCCATAGGGATTGCTAAAAATCATGGTGCCATTGTTATAGCGACAACACGCAAACCTGAAAGAGCAAAATTGCTACACCAAAATGGTGCAGATCATGTTTTTATTGACACCGGGAAGATCGAGAAACAACTCCATGAGACCTTCCCAAACGGTATCAATAAAGTTCTGGAACTTGTTGGCACAACCACACTGGAAGACTCACTACATAGTGCAGCCCAAAGTGGTATTGTTTGTATGACAGGTATGGTGGGAAACCAATGGCTTATCGACTCATTTAGCCCAATGGACGCAATTGCTACAGCTGTCTACCTGACAAGCTATGCGGGTGGTGTAGGTAACTTAGTGGCTACTCCATTTCAGGATCTTGTGGAGCAGATTGAAAATAATACTCTTCACGTACAAATAGGGGGAGTATTTTCACTCGATGATATCGTTGAAGCCCATCAATTTATGGAGACAAATCAAGCAACTGGGAAAATCGTTGTATTAACCTGATAACGCAAAGAACTCGTATAGACTGCTTACATTTCGTGGGTCTGCTTTTATGGGATATAATAACATTTTTCTATTAAGCGGAGAAAACAATGCCAGAAAAGAAAAAAGGTAAAGCCAGTTGTCTTTGTGGTGCTGTTCATATTACTGCAAAGAACGTAAGCAATAGTGTTGGGTCTTGTCACTGCAATATGTGTAAAAAGTGGAGTGGTGGTCCTATAATGACAGTGGATTGTGGTGCAGATGTCTCATTTTATGGAGAAGAAAATATTACCGTATTCGATTCATCTGAATGGGCTGAACGTGGTTTTTGTAATAAATGTGGAAGTCATTTATTTTACCGGTTAAAAGAAAGTAAACAGCATATGATACTTGCGGGTTTGTTTGATGATAATAAACATTTTGTTTTTGATCATCAGGTATTTATTGATGAAAAGCCGGATTTTTATAGTTTCAAAAATAAAACGATGAATATGACCGGGACTGAAGTATTTGATAAGTATGCTTCATCATCGGACTCAACTTAAATCAATGCCAGGTGGTCATAACCAGATAACGTATATGTTGCACCTAGCCACATATAGCGTAAATGACCACCTTTAATTATGGCTAGTTTATCGGCTTCGGACATACCATGTGGCATAGGTGAATAGTAATAACTGAAAATTGATAAGGCATTTTTTGAATTCACTATGCACATCAAGAGTTTACACTCTAAACGCACTTTCAACTGAACTTTCTAGGTTGAAATACCGGTTGAATATTAAAAATCAACTGGCTGCATAGGCAGCCAACTGTTTTTAAAATTTTATATTGTTGTGCTTATTTATTTTCTACTTTCCAGTAAAATTAGCAGCAATATAATCTCCACCGAGTGTCAGAAAAATATACAGCTTCTGTTTTTTTGTATCTGTCATTTTTTCATTAATATAAATGGCTCGCCATTCAGGATTACCTTTAACGGTTATTTTTTCAATGGAACTTGCAGTAATGGATGACCAGCTGTTATCCAGTTTATTTTTTTTTATCAGTGCGGCAATAATTTCTGTTGCATTGGTTTTTGCCGTTGCCTGATTCACAGGTGTATGAGAATGTGAGTGGCCGTGATCGTGATCATGGCCGCTTCCCGCCATCAAAGTCATTGGGAGTAAACCAAAGGTGAAACCAAGTAGTAACGTTTTTAATTTCATTGAATAAATTTCCTAAAGTGTATCCCTGAAGTTAATCAAGGGTATCGTGGGTTGTATAAATAGTTTTTGATGATGTGTTAATAATATTTTTTTCACTTTCTAAGTCGAGACGTTGATAATCGCCTTTGGATTTCAGTGTGATGGTGACATCAGATGATGAATTATTTTTCCAGTACCAGCCATGTGTACCTTTAAAAATCGAAGTTAAAGAACCACTGGTCTGATTCTCAGTACTCTTTTTGAAACTCTTGAAATAGCCACTGGTGTCGCCTGCAGGTTCACCATGGAAATCATAAAATAAGTTTGCACCGTCGGTTTTCCATGTGTATTCAAGTGTCGCGCCTTTTGCCAATGAAAATTTGTATTCTTTATCTCCTCTGGCTGGAATGACGATGTTGATTGAGTCTTTCCAATCAGTGTCTTTCACCTGGTTTTGCGAAAGTTCATCTGGGCTCATTTCTGTGGCAATGAATTGATTATTTGCTATTAACTCCTTCGGGTTATTGGTATGTTCATAACCGTGCATTTGCATAAAAAAGAGATAAATTCCCATCAGGATAAGGCCATAGTTTGCGACCAGACTGAAGGTTTGAAAAGAGTGTCTTTTTCGCCAGGCGGCAATCAGTAGCAGCATCAGCGCCAGTGCACTGACCTGTCCCAATTCAATACCGACATTAAACGATATGATATTGAGCAACAGGTGATCGGTACTTAAAGGCAGTTCCTGTAATCGAGTGGATAAACCAAAACCATGAATCAGCCCCAGACCGATAATCATCAACATCATATTGGGTGGATTGATATTAAGATACTTACGGAAGCCATCAATATTGGCAAACGCGATATAACAGACACTCAATGCAATCACCGCATCGATGAGAAAGTAATTAAGCTGAATAGCATTAAACGTCGCATAGATAAGGGTCACACTGTGGCCCAGCGTAAATGCGGTAACGTATTTGGCTATATCGCGAAACGTGCTGAGGAAAAAAATGATACCGAACACAAATGCAAGGTGATCATAGCCAGATAACATATGCGTTGCACCAAGCCACATATAGCGCAAATTACCACCTTCAATGATAGCTAGTTTGTCGGCTTCGGACATACCATGTGCAAAAGCCAGCTGTGATAACAGGCTAAATATGAGCACGCCCAGGGCTGAAAAAAACAGCCTGTTAATTAATTTCGTTTTGAATAACACAGGTTATTCTCCAAATTGTTAAGTCAGTAAATACTGCAGTCTGAGCAGAGGTCTATGCTCAGACTGCAATTCATTTTAATTACAGGCGGCCGCTTTTTTCTACCGCTGTTACCCAGTAAATCCCCTGGCCTTGTGTGATACTGTTTGAAGTACGTAACGCGTTAAGTACTAAATCCACTTCCTTTTCTTCAAGCAAAATATCCACCCTTAGCCGAGGTGTGTAACCAACTACCTTGTCCCGTGCTGAGAGAAAGGGGTCGTCTTCAGCTTCTAGCCCATGTCCTTCTACATGACTAAAGGTAAAGCCTGATACTTGATCCATATTACGTAACTGATCGGTGAGATCCTGCTGGGCATCGGTGTGAGTAATCAGAATCAGATGTTTCATGCCTGTTCCTCCTTTGTGTGCACTAATCGGTACAAAGCGGGCAATACCAGCAATGTAAGTAATGTTGATGAAATAATGCCACCAATAACCACAGTGGCGAGTGGTCTCTGAACTTCAGATCCAATACCGGTGTTTAACGCCATTGGAATAAAGCCGAGTGCTGCAACCAGTGCTGTCATTAACACAGGTCGCAATCGCGTAAGTGCGCCATCAATAATCGCCTCATTTAAACGCTGACCATGTATACGTAAATCACGAATAAAGGCGACCATCACCAGACCATTCAGCACCGCAATACCTGACAGTGCAATAAAGCCAACGGCGGCAGATATAGAAAAGGGAATGTCTCGCAATAATAGAGCCATAATTCCACCGGTTAATGCTAAGGGCACACCTGAGAAAATAATCGCTGCATCCTTAACTGACCCTAATGCCATGATCAATAAACCAATGACTAATGCCAGAGTTAATGGAACGACAATAGATAGTCGTTGTGAAGCCGATTGTAGTTTTTCGTAAGTGCCGGCATATTCAATCCAGTAACCAGCGGGTACTTCAACACGTTCTTTAACTGTTTTTTGTATTTCTTGCACAAAAGAACCTAAATCACGTCCACGAACATTGGCTGTAACCACAATACGTCGCTTACTATTTTCCCGGTAAACCTGGTTATAGCCCATCACTAAATCGAACTCGGCCACTTCACTTAAGGGAACATAGTTACCATTAGCCAGCATCACAGGCAAACGGGATAAACCATCCATATCAGTGCGTAATCGTTCATCTAAACGAACCACTATTTCTGAGCGTCTGTCACCCTCGTAAAGCTGGCTGGCGACATTACCACCCAATGCGGTTGACATCAGTTCCTGTAGTTCAACAATGCTCAGACCATAGCGAGCCATTGCCTCACGTTTGGGCTGAAATGTCATAACGGGTAATCCGGTTGCCTGCTCTACTGCAACATCCGCAGACCCTTGAACTTGCTTTACCGATTTTTTAATTTCAGCACCCAAAGCGATTAACTGATCAAAATCATCACCAAATACTTTTATGGCCAGTTCTGCACGCACACCTGAGATCAATTCGTTAAAGCGCATTTGAATCGGTTGCAGAAATTCATAACGATTGCCCGGTATAGGTGTCACCAGTGCTTCAAGTTCTGCCACCACCTGTGCTTTAGGCTTATCAGGATCAGGCCAACTTTCACGGGGTTTAAGAATAATAAAGTTATCCGCCACGCTGGGTGGCACGGCATCGGTTGCCACTTCAGCGGTACCGATTTTCGCAAACACCGTTTCAACTTCCGCCAGTTTTTTTATTTCTACTTCTAAACCCTGCTGCAGATGTATCGCCTGATCTAATGATGTACCGGGTATACGTAACGCATGCATGGCAATGTCACCTTCATCAAGGTTAGGTATAAACTCCGAGCCCAGCCTGGGGATTAATGCAACAGAAGAAATAATTAAAACAACCGCTGCTGCTACGACACTCCAACGATACTTCAACGATAACATCAAGATGGGTTGATAGGCAGAGCGTGCTGTCTGCATAACTTTGTTTTCTTTTTCCTGTATCGGTTTACGAAATAATAACGCAACCCCTGCAGGCACAAATGTTATGGAAAGAATCATTGCACTTACCAGGGCAATGATCACTGTCAACGCCATGGGATGAAACATTTTTCCTTCAACGCCACTTAATGCAAAAATGGGAATATAAACAGCGGTGATAATAAACACACCAAATAACGCCGGGCGAATCACTTCGCGTGTTGCATCGAATACCAGTGCTAAACGTTCGTTTAAACTCATTTCTCCATTAAATCCACCTTTACTCAGTCTGCGTAAACAGTTTTCGACAATGATAACGGCACCATCAATAATAAGACCAAAATCCAGTGCGCCAAGACTCATTAAGTTAGCACTGGTTTGGCTTTGCACCATGCCAGTAATGGTCATTAACATGGCAATGGGAATAACCGCCGCTGTTAAAAATGCAGCACGAACATTGCCTAATAATAAAAATAAAATAACAATAACCAGCAGCGCACCTTCAACTAAATTTTTCTGCACAGTAACTAATGTTTTATCAACCAGACTGGTACGATTATAGACAGCGGTTGCTGTTATACCTTCAGGCAAACTGGTTTTAATTTCTTCGAGTTTAATCGCAACATCATTAGCAACGGTTCGGCTATTTTCACCAATCAGCATAAAGACGGTACTCATCACAACTTCTCGGCCATTTTGAGTGGCTGCGCCTGAACGCAATTCTTTACCCAGCGTAACCGTTGCCACATCCTGTATGCGAATCGGCACACCTTGCTGCTGTTGAATCACAATGTTTCTCAGGTCTTGCAGGTTATTCGCCTGGCCAGGCACACGCATTAACCATTGCGCACCATTGTGTTCAATAAAACCAACACCCCGGTTATCATTGTTTAGCTCTAATGCGTTAACCACATCGGCATAACTAATACCATACGCCAAAAGTTTGGTCGGTTCTGGCGCAACCAGTATTTGTTTTTTAAATCCACCAATGGGATTAACTTCTACCACACCGGGCACGCGCATTAACTGCGGGCGAATAATCCAGTCATGCACGGAACGCAGGTCAGTGGGTGTAACCAGGCTGCCATCCTTATTTTTAACGCCCGGCTTTGCATCAACCGTGAACATAAAAATTTCACCTAAGCCGGTTGCGATGGGCCCAAGTGAGGGTTCTAATGCATCCGGTATATTTCCTTTCGCGGTACTCAGCCGCTCACCCACCAACTGGCGAGCAAAATAAATATCGGTGCCTTCTTCAAACACTATGGTGACCTGGGATAAACCATATCGCGATACAGAACGCGTATAAGATAGTTTTGGTAACCCAGCCATGGCAGTTTCTATTGGAAAACTGACACGTTGTTCGGCTTCCAGGGGCGTGTAACCCGGAGCCGGCGTATTAACAACAACCTGTATATTGGTAATATCGGGCACCGCATCGATTGGCAGCTGGGTAAATTTCCATGCCCCCAGGCTCATAACCATCAGCACTAACGCAAGCACTAAGCCGCGCCGAGCTAATGAAAAATTAATTATAGTTTCAAGCATGATAAGTCCTTAGTGATCGTGTGATGCGCCGGATTTTTCGATATCGGCTTTAATGACATAGCTGTTTTCACTGACGTAAGAGGTACCTGCCAGCAAACCACCAAGTACCTCAATCCATTCATCATCCTGCCGACCCAATTCGAGCATACGCACTTCATATTCTTCACCAACTTGTGCATAAACCACGGTAAAATCCCTAAACGCCTGCAATCCCGAGCGTTTTACCGCCAATGGCACCGCATGTTCAGCGACTTTAATTTTTGCTTTTATAAAACTACCGGGTAAAAATTGTCCGTTCTTATTGTCAACCACTACACGCGCCGTAACTGATTGATTAGCCTGGGCAGTAACATTAATAAAAGTGATTTTGCCTTTTGCTATTAGAGACTCATTTGCAAGTACAATGTTAACGGGGGCACCTGTTTTTACGCGATTGATATCAGCTGGAAAAATAGATAAATCAACCCATACCGTTGAAGTGTCAGTAATGACAAATATAACCTGGTCATCGGTCTGTTCGCCGGGGTTGGCATTGCGAAGGGTTATCACACCACTGATGGGGGCTTTTATAAAATACTGATTCAGACTTTCGTTACTCTCAACGGTTGCCAGTGTTTGTCCTTTACGTACCATGTCTCCAATAGATACGTTGACAGATTTAATGACACCTGCAAAGCGTGCTTTAAGTTGGCTCACATTTTCAGTGTTAGTGGTGATTTTTCCGAATACATCAATCGTTTCCTGCAACACGACAGGCCCGGCAATTTCTGTTTCAATTTCCAGTGCCTTAGCAACAGCCGTTTCAATTTTAGTACGACCCTCAAAATTATCATATTGCCAGGTATATTGAGTCTTATTATGCTCGGCATTAATGGTGACAACAAATGAATGAGGTTCATAAATAACACTATCACCTCGCAGGGCATCGCCATGGGGTTTGAATTTAATGTTATCCACTTTACCGCCTTTGTTGTTGCTCAGGCGAGTCAACTTAATATTAAGCTTAACATCGGCAGGTTTCAGAACTTTATCATTTAGTGATGCCCAGGCACGAAACTCTGGCGGCACACCGGTTTCAAAAATAGCTAACTCAAGTACAAAGTTATCACTTGTTAATAAACGTCCACCGTGCGGGCCTTTAACGACTTCGACCTCTACCGGTGCACCGTGTGTCGATTTTGATGAATTGCTTTGTTCTGATGTTGAGTTTCCACATGCGGTTATCAGTGTGCTTAGAAAAATAATTCCGAAGGTTTTTATTTTCAATTTTTGTTTAAATATATGCATAATTATTCTCATGATTTGCTAACCGGTCGTGTCATACGAACACCGGTTAAGCGTTCAATTTCAATGACTTTTAAATGAGCATCGATACTGGCTTCGACTAATGAAGTGCGTGCTTCAAGTAAATCCACCTGTACACTGCGCCATTCGAGATAACTGTAACGGCCTAAGTCATAAGCTCTACGGGTTTGTTTAAGTGCCTTTTCAAGTCGCGGAATAATCTGCTTGCGATAGGCGTCAACTCGGTGCAGGCTGTGTTGCAATTTTTGAGATAACACAAACAACGTGGTTTCTATACGCACCCTGAGTTCGTCTTGCTGAGCCAGTGTTTGGGATAGATTTTCTCGTGCTTCAATGATACGTCCCGTATTACGACTGCGTTCACCAAACGGAATGCTGATACCTGCAACCAGAGCCTGATCGCGGGTCGTTTGAAAATGACGTATGCCGAGGTTCACGCGCCATTCAGGGCTGCTCTGTGATTCTGCCAGTTTTAACTGAGCTTGCATCAATCGTTTATCTGACATTAAGCGAGTAAAATCTGGACTCTGTTCGAGTTGTGCTTTAAGTGCTTCAAAAGTATGGATAGTCGGTAGGCTGAAGATGTTTCCTTCAACCTGTACAAAGCCCGGTTGTGTTTCACCCCATTGTGCCGCAAGTAAGCGAATCGCAGAACTCAGTTCATGTTCAATATCTTCAAGCCCCAGTTGCTGTCGGGCTAATTCTGCCTGTGCTCGCGCCAGCTCAGCTTCTGGTGACTTACCTGCAGCGACTCGTTTTTGAACCGCGAAAACGGTTTGTTTCGCTAAATCTAGCGTTTTAATGGCATTGCTACGACGTGCCTGATTAGCCAGACTGATAATATATAAGCGTGCTGTTTCAGCGGCTGCATCAAGGCGTTCAATATTTGCCTGTGTCGTCAGTGATGATGTTCCTGCGCGAGCGACATCCATATAACCCTGGCGTATTTCACCCTCTAAAACCCAGGCAATACCCAGAGTGGCCTGTGCTTTATCAGTGCCTTTAAAATCTCCTGAGCCGATTGCATCTTCAACGATGAAACTCATTTCAGGGCTGGTAGCCAGGCCCGCTTGCAATTGTCTGCCAGCCTGTGCTTTAAGCGCATAGCTAAAAGTACGCAGCACCGGGTTATGTTCAAATGTTTTACTAATGGCCTCCTGCAAATTAATGCTCTGAGTAATGCTCTGGGTATCTGTGGTATGCCCACCTGTTGTAAAGCTCGATTCAGCATGCAGTACTGTGTTAAAAAACAACAGCATACAGCCAAAAATAATATTAGCCGATTTGGATAACATGTTGATGTTATCTCCTTTGTTGGTTAATTCGTGATTAATCAATTGCCTGCGCAGTCATAGCGCAAGTGCTACTGACACTTAATTAAAAAATGTATAGATAAAATTTGTATTGAAAAGTCACAATCCGCAACAACCCAGTCAACAGACTGATTGCAGATATAAATTTCAATTAGATCAGGAAATTATCCGTGTTAATTCACAGATAGAATTATTTTGCAGGAGGCGCACGCAGAGGGGGGTGGAGTAAATAATAACGTAAGGTAAACAGTATTTTATAGGAACTATGTCTAAGCCTGCAAACCAGGCGAGGTAGGGCCAGGAAAAGTCCAGCAAAAAGAAGAATCAGTACAAGGGGATTGAGTAAATTCGATTTCGTTATTAAATTGTCAGAGCTGACATCAATTGCAGCGGGGTGATGATCATTATTCAGCCCATCGTGATGAGTTAATTCAAAATCGTGCAGCATCGATGCGCTATGCACATCAACGACATGGCCTGATGTATCAGAGTGACTATCATGCTCAAGATGCATATGCAGCCTGTTGGTCTGTGCCAATAACAGCACAAGACTGAGGCACAGAACCAGCAGATATTGGAAAATTGAATTGTGATGGTATTTACCCATAGCAAAAAGAGTTTATCTGTTGTTTCAATCGCGTTCAACTTTTTTATAAATCACTGACTTTCTCATCAGATAATTTAAAAGCACGGCAACAATGGGTAACACCCCTAATAGAGATACCACCGTAGCACCGACAGGTAAATCAGCAATGAAAGATAACCAGAGCCCTATCGCGCTTCCTACCAGTCCTAATACCCAACCCAGTAACAAACGCTTACTGAATGATCCAACCAGTAATGAAGCGCTGAAGCCAGGGATGATTAAACATGCGAACACCAGTAAAATGCCGGCAATATTCACAGCCAGAGTAATTACCACCGCAAACGAAGCAAAGAACAAAAACTCCCATACCAGGGAGGGGCGTTTACTGTTATTTGTCTCAAATGACAATGCATAAAAGCGTTTGCGCTGAAGGCCATGCAATAACACCAACATGCCATAAGCGAAGGTGACAAATGCGATGTCTTCCCAGCGCACCCAGAGGATATTGCCATTGAACAACGACTTGAGTTCTTCCATGCCCTGGGTGGTACGGCTGAGGATAACCAGTGATAACGCCGTTGCCACCACATAGACACAGCCAATGGTCACCTCACGCGCCGTCTTGCCCGGAATTTTGTGTAGACCGGTAAAGGCAAGTGCTGCAATCAAGGTAGCAGCAAAAGCAAAAGCTTGTGCCTCTACACCATGAGCTTCTTTACCCAACAAAAAGGCAACACTGACTCCCAGTGCGGCGATTTGAGCCAGGGCCAGATCAACAAAAATAATACCCCGCGCCAAAACATGCAGCCCAAGGTAGGTATGAGTAATGATCATTAGCGCACTCATAACGAAGGCGGGAAGTAATATTTGCCAGGCATCCATATCAGTTTGCTCCCGTTGGTTTCAACACCTTGACGATGCTATCAAACAAGTCCATATAAGTATGGATATCGGATTGAGCACCTACTGATTGTGGCACCACCGAGACCTGAATACCGGTCTGTTCGTTAAGGTAACGTGCTGAACGGCGGTCATAATACGGCTCTATGATGAGTAAATCGATTTGTTCTTTTTTAATGCGTGCTACCAAACTTCCTAGCGATGCGGCGCTGGGTGAGATACCTGGCCTGGGTTCCACTTCATCAACGACACGGAAACGGAAGGCATCGGCCAGATATACAAAGGAGGTGTGATAGGCAATGACCGGTTTGTTATTGAGATGGTGTAAAGCCTTGCGCCATTCAACAAATTTGGTATTGATTGCTTTCTCGAATGTTACAAAGTTAGTCCGATAATCCTTCGCATGTTCCGGGTCAAGCTGAGCAAAACGTTCAGCCATCACTTTAGCCATTCGCACACCGTTACGTGGGTCTAACCAGTAATGCGGGTTGCCTTTGGTATGTATATCGCCCATGGCCCGAGATACCTGACCTTGCACCTTACCCAATAGTGGCACCGTCAGCGACAGATCAAGGTAACCTGGGTTACCGGGTTGTACACGACTATTGCGTGCAGACTGTAATAACGGGGGTAACCATCCGATCTCCATATCGGCACCAATAATTAATAACAAATCAGCACCATACACGCGTCGAATCATACTAGGTTTGGCCACGGCAAAATGAGGATCGCGGGTGCCCAGGGTCAAGCTATGAACATCGACATACTGACCGCCTAACGTCTTTGCAATTGCTGCCAGATCCTGGGTTGTGGTTTCTACTTTAAGTACAGCCTGCGCATTTCCAGATAGAACAGCAAGGAGTACTAACCATAAAGGGTATTTGTATAAATTTTTCATGTCATACTCCTAAAAAGTATGCGCCATGTGGCTGCCCAGACTGAACTCGACTTGCAACCAGAGTGTGTCGGCTGTCTTGTCAGCAAGGTGCTCCGTCCAGTCCCGGTTATATTGCAAGCGCACTTTGCTGTATTCACTCGGATACCATGTCAGGTTAGGCGATAGGCGCTTGCGGGTATCGCGCAGGGGATCTGATCGGGTATCACCTTCTGCGCTAGCCGTTTCCCATCGCAGCCCTGCAATCCAGCCGGGCGTAAATCCCCAGAGCACCTGGGTAAACATACCCCGGTCTTTTAATATTTCGCGCGTTGAGTCGCCTGGGGCTCCCGCTTCATAACGGCGTTGCAGAGCTTCCGTATGCCAGGCCGCAAAAGGGAAACCACGCTGGCTGGTAGCAGCTTGCCATTTGAGATAGAGATCAGCTCCATATATTTGGGTCTCGGTGGAGGTGCTGCTGGCATTTGGTCCCCATAAACCTGACAGGCCCAGGTTCATACTGAGGGTGTCGGAAATATCCATTCCGTTTAACCAGCGTGCAGAATACAACAGATCACCTGAGCCACGGGCATCTCTGTTGATCAAGGTGTGTCCGCCGATGTCCTCTCCCGGCGCATTTAAAAAACTGGTGACTGTTTCACCCCTGGCATTTTGCGCGCCAAGATAGAACTCCGAATACCAATCGGTCGGCATCAGCCAGGAAACACGTGTGCCCTGGCTGCGCAGGCCATCGCCGCCGAAGAAGCGGGAGAGCACGACGGGTTGGTCAACGAAGGCCCAGGTGTGCGGGTGTTGTTTATTCTGCCGGCCAAACTCGGTGAAATACTGGCCGCCCTTGACTTGCAAGCCCCACGGTAAGCTGCGGGTGGTGAAAAAAGCTTCTTCTAGTTCCACTACTGTTTCGCCGTCTGCATCGATCTGAAAAATGATATTGGCCTGTGCATCCAGGTAAGTATCTACTGTTCCACCGATTGATAGTTCCACATTCTGTACGGTGAAACCATTTTGGTTAGGGTCGTGAGCACCAGCCTGTAAACCCTCTAAGGCATCATTATCAACACTGGAACCACCCACTGTAAACAAACCTGAAAGCCCTGTTTTTAATGAACTACCTTGCGTGGTAGTATTTAATTTTGTTGCTGATGTTTCACTGGTTTCACTTAAACGTTTTTCCAGTGCCGTAATTTGCATTTGGGTATCTTGTTGCTGGAGTTGCATTTGCTGTCGCAATTCCAATAATTGTTTTTGTAGAGTATCGCTATCTGTTGCTGCTTGAATTGCAGATGGGTTAAATAAAAAAATACCACTGGTGATGGCTATCACCAGAACAGGGTGATGTATATAAAACATAATAATTCCTTGAATTGATCTTAAGCACACGCAAATTGGTCGCCACAGAATGGCAATACCTTGCTTACATCGAATATAAATAGATAAGAATCAGAACAAAGGTGGCGCGCGTGCGCCCAGGGTGTAGCGGTCAAGTTGGGTCTTATGTTGAACTGCCGAAAGAGTAAATAGCAGGCATATTAAAAATAGTGATATTGCCCAGGTAAATATGGGTAAATCAGTGATAGGCACGTGATTTAAACGACAAGCCTGGCATTGTGTGTGTTCACCGGTATCACTTAGAATACCTAAATCATGCGTAGCAACATGCCAGGCGGCAAACACCAGAAAAACCACCAGTGTTATTCTCAGTAACCGGCTATGGTAGATGTGTTTGCTTGATGTGCCTGAATTCATGATGGTTAATGTATCATATTTTATTACAGCAGACGCATTGCTCATTTCATGTTTGTCAGCGTTTCAATTTTATTAAGTAAAGATAGGGCGGCATTATTTTCAAAGAGCCGACCTTCATCAATATATTCCCAAACGGTTGTATCGGATTACCAGCCCCCCTGTTTTTTTATAGTATTAAAATCTACGTCCATATGTTGGCTAAAGATTTTAGAAAATTATTAATTGCACCGGGATTTAATACTTTACTTTTTAATTTGATCCCAGCGATCAATAAATCAATTATTATAGATAACAATATTCTACTTTTAAGAACAAAACGACTATGATCTCACTAAAGCAAATCTCCTATATTCTGGCAGTAGAGAAAACACTGCATTTCAAAAAAGCCGCTGAACTCTGCTCTGTCTCACAATCAGCTCTCAGTACTGCAATCACCGAAATGGAGAAGCAGCTGGGCTTTCAGGTGTTTGAGCGCGACAATAAAAAGGTGCTGGTCACGCCGGTGGGTGCCCAATGTCTGCAAAAAGCACATAGCATCAAGCTACAGATGGATGATATATACCAGCTTGGCCAATCCCTGAAAGCCCCCTTGAGCTACCCTATGTCTATCGGCACCATACCCACTATTGGCCCTTATCTTTTACCACGCGTGTTACCCGGTGTGCGTCAGCAATATCCTGACTTTCAGTTGCGTATTACTGAAGATCAATCCCATGTATTAGTTAATAAAGTTAAAAATGGTGAACTAGATGCCGCTATTCTGGCATTGCCTTTTAATATTGAAGGTTTACTTGCATTTGAGTTTTGGGAAGAAGACTTTTACTGGATTACACACTGTGATGATCAGCTAGCACAACAAAAAGAGATTACCAGTGACCAAATGATACAGTCTCACCTGATGCTTTTGAAAGATGGACACTGTTTAAAAGAGCATGCACTCGCAGCCTGTAAATTACCTTCCAGTGAAACAGACAACTCACTTGCCTCCACCAGTTTGAACATGTTGGTACAGATGGTCGCTGGACGTATGGGAACAACATTCATACCCGCCATGGCGCTTAATCAATTATTATCTGGAAATTCAGAATTAAAAGCGGTCCACCTGAATGAACCAGGCCCGCATAGAAAAATCGCCTTTATCACTCGAGCAAACTATCCGAGAGTTAACAATATCGAGTTATTAATGCAACTGTTTCGCCAGGAACTACAATTAGAAAACATATCACTAGACACATAATCCTGAAAAAACTCTATCAAACCTGATTAATATTATGCTGTGTATTCATAGCATTTATTAAATTCTTAATTTAAAGGGCAACTCATTAAACCTATCTTAGCTCTGAGATAAATCAATATTTGTATTTAGGGAGGGGTATATATTATTTCAGCATTACAAAAATGGGTATTGGAACGACCATTATTCCTGGTCATTTAAATATATTTAGCCTGGCCTGACTGAGGCACTATTGTAATCAGATTCAGGTTTATCGATCATATTATTCTAATTTTTGAAATGTACCATATTAATTAACAGGTTTATAACTAACTGGCAATACACAAAACGTTAACTATCAGGATACATGTTATGAACAAGAAACCACTGTCAATGCTTGCTGTCGCTGCTTTAACAGCAGTTACACTTGCACCCGCCGGTATAGCCTTAGCTGTAGGTGAAGCCAAATCAAACCAGTTTTGGTGGCCTGAGCAACTCAACCTCAATCCACTACGAGCGCACGATATTAAATCAAATCCTTATGGCACCGAATTTAACTACGCTGAAGAATTTAAAACCTTAAATCTAACCGAAGTAAAAAATGATATCGAAAAAGTACTCACCACTTCGCAAGACTGGTGGCCAGCCGATTACGGTCACTACGGCCCCTTTATGATTCGTATGGCCTGGCACAGTGCTGGTACCTATCGTACTGGTGATGGCCGCGGTGGAGCAGGTGGTGGACAACAGCGTTTCAATCCGTTGAACAGTTGGCCCGATAATGCCAATCTCGATAAAGCGCGCCGCTTATTGTGGCCGGTCAAACAAAAATACGGTCGCCAGTTATCATGGGCCGATTTGATGGTGCTAGCCGGAAACGTGTCACTGGAATCTATGGGTTTTGAAACCTTTGGTTTTGCCGGTGGCCGTGAAGACGACTGGGAAGCTGATTTAGTCTATTGGGGACCAGAAAAAGAATTTTTGGCCGATGAGCGCCGCACCAAGAAAGGTAAATTAAAAGGTGATTTGGCTGCGGTACAGATGGGTTTAATTTATGTTAATCCTGAAGGTCCTGGTGGCAATCACGATCCTTTAGCCGCAGCACAGGATATGCGTCTATCCTTTGGTCGTATGGCAATGAACGATGAAGAGATTGTAGCGCTTGTTGCTGGTGGTCACACTTTGGGTAAAGCCCACGGAGCCAAAAAACCCAAGGACTGTACTGGACCAGAGCCAGCCGCCGCCGCCATAGAAGAACAAGGGTTTGGTTGGACCAGTAAGTGCGGAAAAGGTAATGCCGAAGATACTATAACTAGTGGTCTTGAAGGGGCATGGACCTCGACTCCCACAGCATGGTCTATTCTCTACCTCGATAATCTGTTCAGGTTCGAGTGGAAAAAAACCGAGAGTCCAGCAGGTGCAACGCAATGGATTCCAACAGATGAAACTGCAGCAACTCTGGTACCAGATGCTCATATTCCCAAAAAACGGCATGCACCGATCATGTTCACAACCGACATGGCGCTAAAAAAAGACCCTGGTTTTCGAAAAATTTCTGAGCGTTTTCTAAAAAACCCAAAAGCATTTGATCTCGCTTTTGGCAAAGCATGGTTTAAACTAACACATCGCGATATGGGACCACGAGCACGTTATATTGGAGATGAAGTGCCTGCTGAAGTATTACTGTGGCAGGATCACATTCCAGCAGTTGATCACAAACTGATCGATGCTAAAGACGTTACCAGGTTGAAAAAGAAAATCCTTAACTCTGGTCTTTCTAATGCTGAGCTGGTTCGAACTGCATGGGCTTCTGCAGCCTCCTATCGTGGAACCGATATGCGAGGTGGCGCGAACGGTTCTCGTGTTCGACTAGCACCACAAAAAGACTGGAGCGTTAACAACCCAGAAGAGCTTGGCAAAGCAATTAAAACACTTGAAAAAGTTCAGAAAAATTTCAACAAATCATTAGGAGGCGGTAAAAAAGTATCACTCGCTGATATGATTGTACTGGGTGGTTCTACTGCAATTGAACAAGCGGCCAAAAAAGCGGGTTATAAAGTTGAAGTCCCTTTTCTACCCGGTCGTACCGATGCTACGCAGCAGCAAACAGATATTAAGTCGTTCGCAATGCTTGAGCCAAAAGCTGACGGTTTCCGTAACTACTACGGTAAAGGCAGCCATTATGCACCTGCAAAAGCTTTAGTTGACCGCGCCAACCTGATGACTTTGACGGTGCCAGAAATGACCGTGCTTGTGGGTGGTATGCGAGTACTCGACGCCAATGCTAGTGGAGCTAAACACGGCATGTTTACCAAAAAACCCGGGGTATTGAGCAATGACTTTTTTGTCAATCTGCTCGATATGTCGACCAAATGGAGTAAATCTAAAAAATCAGATGGAATCTATGAAGGTCGAGATCGAGATTCCGGAAAACTAAAATGGACCGCAACAACAGTTGATTTAATATTCGGCTCTAATTCTGAGTTGCGCGCCATTGCCGAAGTGTATGCTTCAAACGATGGTAAAGAAAAATTGGTTAAGGATTTTGTTGCAGCATGGAGCAAAGTCATGAAACTTGATCGCTTTGATCTGAAATAAATCTAAACCCGCTTCAAACAATGAAAGAGGATTGGTGACGTTTAACACGTCACCAATCACCTCATCGGCCCCTTAATTATTCAACTAGCTAAAATTATATCCTTCAAAAATAACTTAACCGGGTTTAATTAACTAATAAATTTGCCCACGCAGTATTCTTTGATAATGACCAGGTATTTAGAAAAGGTACAAAAGAGGAGCAGAAATTGGTACTGCATGCCAGGTATTATTGCAAAACACGATTATCTTATGGAATTACCTGCAAGGTCCATTAAACGCCTACTTATAATTTATTATTTATGCCCATATCTTTTAGCTTTTTGCGTTGCACGGTTACCCACACACGAATCCTTTCACTTATTTCACCACGAATACGCTTAAAAAGCTCATGTTGTGCTGTTTGGTCATTTGTCGTATCAGCAGGGTCGTCAAAGCTCCAGTGTATACGCTCTATATCACCAGGAAATGTTGGGCAATTGTCTTTGGCACGGTCACAAACGGTAATGATGTAGTCAAAAGACTGGCCGAGAAATTGTTCCAGATGCTTACTTTGCTGACTGGATACATCAATATTGCTTTCCTGCATAATTTGAATAGTCATGGGGTGTAGGCTTTTGGGCTCTGTTCCTGCACTGAAAACCTCAAAATCATCGCCACCAAAGGAGCGCAGCAGGGCTTCCGCCATTTGTGATCGAGCTGAATTACCGGTACATAAAAATAAGACTCGAACTGGATAGTGCATAAGACTTTGCCTGTTTGTTAAATTGAATTTTTACTCTATATATGATTGACCATATATATGAAATATCATATATTACTATTCATGGAAATCAAAGCCAATACTTTTTTCTCAGCTCTATCCAATGAAATACGCCTGCGCTGCCTGATGCTATTGCAGCTTCAGGGGGAGTTATGTGTGTGCGAGCTGACTCACACGCTGGATCTTTCTCAGCCCATGATATCCCGCCATCTAGCACTATTACGGAATAATGGGCTAGTCAGTGATCGCCGTGCAGGGCAGTGGATTTACTACCGTATTAATCCAGATCTGGAAGAATGGGCCCTGGGAGTTCTGGTGATGACCGCCCAGGCTAATTTTGATAAAGCCCCGTTTTGCGATGATCTGAATGTGTTGGAAGACATGCCCAACCGACCAGGTTCGGCATGCTGTGCGTAAGTTTCGAGTTTTAAATTTCAAACAACAAAATCATCAATAAATAATTCAGGAGTTCAGCATGCCAATACGTGTGGGCATTAATGGTCTGGGTCGCATGGGGCGCCTCGGTTTTCGTGCAGGGTGGGATAACCCGGCTTATGACATTGTTCATGTGAATGAAATTGCTGGTGATAGCCATGCGATGGCGCATTTACTGGAATTTGATTCAGTCCATGGCCGTTGGGATAGGGATATTAGTTATGATGAAGATGCCATTTTAATTGAAGGTAAACGGGTGTCTTATTCCAGCAAATCGAATCCAGCGGATGTCGACTGGGCGGGCATGGGCATAGATCTGGTGATTGAGTGCACGGGCAAGTTTAAAACCGCGGCAACGCTGCAATGTTATTTTGACCAGGGTGTAAAAAAAGTGCTGGTATCAGCACCGGTGCCAGAACCAGCAATTAATATTGTATATGGTGTTAATCATCAGGAATACGATGCTGTAAAACATAATATCGTGACGGCCGCATCCTGCACCACTAATTGTCTTGCACCTGTGGTAAAGGTGATGAATGAACATATCGGTATTCAACACGGTTGCATGACGACCATTCATGATATTACCAATACTCAAACGATTGTTGATAAAGGCCATAAAGATTTACGTCGCGCCCGTGCCTGTGGTGAATCTTTGATTCCTACCTCAACCGGTTCGGCTAAAGCGATAACTAAAATCTTTCCTGAATTAACGGGTCGACTTAACGGGCACGCAGTGCGTGTGCCGTTACTAAATGCATCATTAACGGATTTTGTTTTCGAAGCCAAACGAGAAACCACCGTTGAAGAAGTGAATGCTTTATTTAAGCAGGCAGCTGAAGGAGATCTCAAAGGTATTCTAGGTTATGAAGAACGGCCGCTGGTATCGGTAGACTATGTAAACAATCCGCATTCATCCATTATTGATGCACTTTCCACCATGGTAATTAATGGTACGCAGGTAAAAATTTATGCCTGGTATGACAACGAATGGGGTTATGTCAATCGCATGATGGAACTAGCGGCCTACATAGCAAAAGATCTCTAATGACAGGTGGAGTACGCAATTATGTGATTGTCACCGGCAGTTACTGGGCCTTTACTTTAACCGACGGTGCGATTCGTATGCTGGTGGTGCTGTATTTTCATATGCTGGGGTACTCGCCCTTTGAAGTAGCGATGCTATTTCTGTTTTATGAGTTCTTTGGCATTGTAACGAACCTGGTCGGTGGTTGGTTAGGTTCACGTATTGGCCTGAATTTAACCATGCATATTGGAATGGGTTTGCAGGTGCTAGCACTGGCCATGTTGATGGTGCCGGATGCCTGGCTCAGTGTTGCTTATGTAATGCTGGCACAGGCGTTATCCGGTATCGCAAAAGACCTGAACAAAATGTCTGCAAAAGCCAGTGTTAAAACATTGCTACCTTATGATGATAGCGAATCTAAATTATTCAAATGGATTGCAATGCTAACGGGTTCCAAAAATGCACTGAAAGGGATTGGGTTTTTCCTGGGTGCACTGTTACTGGAATGGTTTGAGTTCAGAGGCGCACTGGCAATTTTATCCGGTGGTTTGTTGGTAGTATTAATCGCTTCACTGTTTTTACTACCTGCTGGACTTGGCAAGTCAAAAAGTAAACCCAAATTTACCCAGGTGTTTTCAAAAACACCGGCCATTAACTGGTTATCCGCAGCACGTTTTTTTCTGTTTGGTTCGAGGGATGTCTGGTTTGTTGTTGCTTTGCCGGTTTATCTTTATTCAGTTTTCGAATGGAGCTTTATGCAGGTGGGTGGTTTTCTGGCGATCTGGGTTATTGCTTATGGCCTGGTGCAGGCGAGTGCGCCGAAGCTTATTCGTCAAAGCCATCATGGTAAAGGACCGGATGGTGCAACCGCAAAAACATGGGCTTTTATTTTGGCATTTTTACCAGCCATGATTGCCGCTGGATTGTATGTAGATTATGAACCACAGATGATATTGATTACCGGTTTAACTGCTTTTGGTATTGTATTTGCCATTAACTCTGCTGTGCATTCCTATTTGATTGTTGCCTGGTCTGAGCACGATAAAGTTTCTATGAATGTGGGTTTTTATTATATGGCCAATGCAGGCGGTCGTCTTACCGGCACTGTACTTTCAGGCTGGGTTTATCAAACACAGGGATTAATTGGTTGTTTAATCTGCTCAAGTGTTTTTGTACTGGCAGCAGGTTTTTTATCCATACCCTTAACCGAAATGAAAACTAATGAGGTGAAGGCATGAGTTCTCAATGCGAGGTGACTGCTAAGAAAGTTGCAGGAGCTGAGATGGGATTTTTTGAACGTTATCTCACGCTTTGGGTATTTTTATGTATTGTCGTCGGTATTGCATTAGGGCATCTTATGCCAGGTGCTTTTCAAATCATTGGTGACATAGAGATTGCGAAAGTTAATTTACCAGTAGCGGTATTAATCTGGCTAATGATTATCCCAATGCTACTGAAAATCAACTTTGGTGCTTTGCATCATGTGAAAGAACATTGGAAGGGCATTGGTGTAACTCTATTTATTAATTGGGCGGTGAAACCTTTTTCAATGGCATTGTTAGGCTGGTTGTTTATTCGTGGTTTGTTTGCCGACTGGTTGCCTGCGGAACAACTTGATAGTTACATCGCTGGATTAATTATTTTAGCCGCAGCTCCCTGTACGGCGATGGTGTTTGTGTGGAGCAATCTTACACGAGGTGAACCGTACTTTACCTTAACGCAAGTGGCGTTAAATGATGTGATTATGATTTTTGCCTTTGCACCCATAGTAGGGCTTTTACTGGGTCTATCATCAATAACAGTGCCCTGGGATACCTTATTTTTATCCGTTCTAATTTATATTGTTTTACCGGTTGTAATATCGCAACTATGGCGGCGTTATATTTTTTCACAGGCTGAACAGGAGATTCTGCTGGAACGAATTATTAAACGGCTCAATCCCATTTCCTTATCGGCATTGTTACTCACCATCGTTTTACTGTTTGGCTTTCAGGGTGAACAGATACTGGCGCAGCCAATGATTATTGCCTTGCTTGCGGTGCCGATTTTAATCCAGGTGTACTTTAATTCCGGACTGGCTTATGTGTTGAATCGCCATTTCAAAGTGGCGCATTGTGTTGCTGGGCCATCGGCACTGATTGGTGCTAGCAATTTCTTTGAGCTTGCGGTGGCCGCCGCGATCAGTTTGTTTGGTTTTCAATCGGGGGCGGCACTAGCAACGGTTGTCGGCGTTCTGGTTGAAGTGCCAGTGATGTTGTCGGTGGTAAAAATCGTGAATGCAACCAAACCCTGGTATGAAAAAAAACACACTGAAACAAAATAAACCATCCTGCCTATGTTTATTTTCTTTTGGAGCATAGTTAACTCACAAGTGAGAATACGTTATGCGAAAACCGATTAAACTCTTTATACCGGTCGTTTACTATAATCATATTGATACTGTTTTGCCTGTATTAGATTGAGGTCAATGCACTCATCCCTGTGTCCCCAACAAAAACTCCATCGCTTGCTTGTTTACTTTTCTTGATGTGTGAACAATACTACCATCCTGTTGAATATAAAATATTTTGGGTACAGTTTGTAAACCATATTGACTGGCAACCCTGGCATCTTCATCATAGAGTACAACATAGGGCAGTCGATTTTGCAGGGCATAGCGTTTTGCCTTTTCTAATGTGTCTGCAAGACCGGCATTAATGGTCACCAGTTGTAAGCCCTGGTCGCTGTATTGTTGATAAGCCTGTTTAAGTTTTGGAATTTCTTTTTTGCAATAGGGGCACCCGGTGGTGAAGAACACCAGCATCACCGGCCCTTTTTCAAGGTATTCATTCAGCTGGTGAGGTTTGCCAGCCAGGTCGGGTAGAGTGAATTCAATAGCCTGTTTTGGTGTATGGGTTTTACTGCTGGTTTGGTCAGTCAAACTATTTCGTTTTGATGAATCGGAGCTGTCACAGGCCATCAGGATCAGGCTGGCGAGCAGAAATGGGAAGAAATATTTCATTTCAAAAGCGCTTCTTTAACAAGATGATTCTCAACAATAGCGCCATCATGTAAATCAATTCGTCTTTCAGCTCGTGCAGCCAGTTCGGTGCTGTGGGTAACGGTAATAATCGTTAGCCCCTCGTGATGCAGCTCATCCAGCAATGTATAAATGGCCTGGGCATTCTGGCTATCCAGGTTGCCTGTGGGTTCATCCGCCAATAAAATTTTCGGTTGATTGATTAAGGCCCTGGCAATCGCCACCCGTTGCATTTCACCGCCGGATAATTCGTCGGGTAAATGATCGGCTCGTTCAGACAACCCCACTCGATCCAATAGTTCATCAGCTCTGGATTCAACTGCTTTGTGTTTTGAAAACAGGGTGGGTAATAAAACATTTTCTCGTGCAGTTAAGGTCGGCTGTAAAAAAAATTGCTGGAACACAAAACCAATCGTATTGGCACGTAACTGGGTGAGGGCTTTTTCATTCAGGCGGGTAATGTCCTGATTGGCAATAATGGCCGTGCCTTCGCTGGGCAAATCCATTGCACCGATTATATTCAGCAAGGTGCTTTTGCCAGAACCCGACGGCCCGACTACGGCGACAAACTCACCTGCCTGTATGTTAAGGTCAATATGATTGAGCGCATGAACCTGTTCTCGTCCGCGCTGATAATTTTTATAAATTTCTTTTAAGGTAATAAGATCAGACATTTCGAACGGCCTCCATCGGCGAAGCATGTGCGGCTTTTAAACCAGGAATAATACCCGCTAGTAAACCCGCTAAAGTGGCAAATAAAACCGAAGCCAACATGATCAATGGATCAAATACAATAAAACGGCCCGCAGGTGCATAAGGTAATAATTCATGTAGCCATTGATCGGTAAGCGAGGCGAACATCATGCCAAATACCACACCAATAATGCCCCCGGCTAGACACAGCATCAGCGTTTCAAAAACAACAATACGGAAAATATGTGAGGGTGAAGCACCTATGCAACGCATATAGCCAAACTCACGTAACATTTCAAACACACTCATTAATACCGTATTAATAACACCGAGAAAACTCACGACCAAGGCAACAATTAGCACGGCGGCCATCAGCGTTTTACTGGAAGCGGTGATCGACATAATTTGTTGCATGATCTGATCTTTGCTCACCACATAAACATCAGGCAGCATTTCTATTTGTCCTTTAACTTTGTCGAACTCTTCCACATTCGACAAACTGACCCCCACGCCAGTGAGCTTACCTTCTTTTTTAAATACTTTTTGCGCTGTGGCTAATGGCAGAAAAAAGAAACCATCATCTTCGCTTCCGGTACGTTCAATGATGCCCGATACGCTAAACTCGGTATCGATGCTCGGAAAATAAATCTTATCGCCCACCTTACGTTTCTCAACTCGGGCAGCTTCAGTGCCCAGCATGATAGAGTTCGGTCCGCTAAACCATTCACCACGGATTTTCCAATGAGGTTTCAAATCACGATAATTATCATCTACACCGTAGAAATAAATCGCTTTGCCTTCATCTTCAATAAGTGAAAAAATCAACATGCCGGTCGCCGTACGAATACCGGGTACGTCTCGAATTTCTGGCAGACGACGACCATCTAGAAACTTGGGGATTTCGCCACCATGCAACGCCAGTGAAGCGGCTTCCATCGGGCAGCCTTCAGTGGAGACCAGCATATGAATGCCGGAGTTAGACATTTCTTCCTGTAAGGCTCGATCAAAACCGGTATTGAAAGACAGCAGACTAAATAAAGCGGCAGTCGCAATTGCCACGCCGGCCATGGACAGGCCAGAGCGTAATTTTCGTCGCTGTAAATTTCTAAAACTAAGCGTGAACAGATTCATAAGAACACCTGAATAATTTAACGATTGGTCTGAATAAAGCGGGCCTGAATTTTAACCTCTGGTTCGATTTCACCTTCTTCATGGTGTTCATCCTCTTCCTCTTCCTCTTCATGTTCAGCGCGCACCATGACCACCCCCTGGATTTTTAGCGGTGTACCCATAATGACATCACTCGGTAAACCTGCTGCGGGTGGAATAACTTCAATTAAATCCAGCTTGTCCTTAAAATAAAAATCCGCACCATCGGCACACATGCCACCGAAGCGGCCGGTAACCGTGATGGTTTTTCCCTTGTATTGATCACTGTCTTTAATCAGATCGGTCATTGCAATAACAGGTAAACCTGGATCCAGTTTGTTTTGTGTTTCGTTTTTATCAGAACAGCCTACGAGCAGTGCTAACAGGGCAGTAAAAGAAAAAATTAATTTTGTTGTGTATTTCATGATGTGTGTATCCTTTTTTAAAGTTAAGGTTTGAGTTTTTGCTGACGGTTTAATACCGCATCAAAGGCGAGCATTTTTTTAATTAATTGACTGATTTCTGCCGAGGCTTTTTCTGCGCCGGCAACTGGATTGATTTGAAATTCATCAACTTGTTTTTTACCGCTAAACTGATTTAAAAATTCATCACTTTTAAGTGCTTTGCGTTTTCGTTCCCGTACGCGCTGTAGATACGCACCACGAATACTATGATCGGTATTTATTCCAATAACCGTTTCTATTACGCCGTATTCACCAACACCGACCAGTGCCATCACCCAGCCTAGAACCTGGCCATCTTTATTCACGGCGTAAATATTGAATTCATGTTTTTCAGAATCGTCCAGTGGTTCGCCGAGTAATATTTCGATGCTTTTAATCTGCTCTGTTGTCAGTTTGTAAACCAGGGTTTTATAATCCTCAGCCTGCGTAAACAGTCGGAGCATGGTGCGTTCCGGATCACGCCAGACACAGACATCGGCGCTGACAATATTGATAAAGAAAAAGTTAAGCAGTAGTAACACGCTTAAAAATAATATGAATTTTTTCTTTTGATTTATAAAGCCTGATTTATAAAGCATGTGAAAAATCCCAGTAAAGTTGCAGTGAAAAAATGCTGTCATCTATGTTGTTAAGCTGTTGCCAGCTTTGCGCGAGTCGAAAAATAAAATTTTGGGGCAGGGAATACGTTAAACCCAGACTGACTTCATTCAATTCATCAGTATCTTTCCACACGCTTAATTTGCTGTTCAATGACCACTTTGCCGCTAAATCATAATCCGCGAGCAATACGGCACCGGATACTGAACGCCCATCATCTTTACCCGTATCCAGTTGCAGGCGTAGCAGCCAGGGGAAAAAATCCAGCTCAGCGTCCATTGCCAGTCGCTGCTTATGACTATTGGACTGTCGAAAGAAATCGGTATTATCTGTCGCCACCTGGCCATGCAGATAAGATAAGCCCCAGCGACTTTCTTCCTGTTGCAGGCCGAGACGCGCCAGCCATAATTTATTGCTATCGGGATCATCCAACGTGCCGCGACTTTTATTAACACCCTGGGAAACCGACAGGGCATAATTCACATCATCAACAAAACCAAATAGCTGTACACCGGTATCCAGCTTAATACCCAGTGCCACAGACTCATTGGTTTGAATCAGTTGTCGTTCCGTATCCAGGTAGCTCAGTAGACCAAAGGGCAGGATGTAACGGCCTAACCGTAGATTAACGCCCCCCAGAGAACCCTTGAGTTGCCCATAAACCTGATACGCTTCCAGTTCATCCAGGTTGTCATTGGCATCCAGTTGCGCCACCAGAATATAACGATCCCCTTTGTCATCACTGATTACCTGGCGAATATTGAGAAAGCTGCCACGCAGATTCAGGCCGTCTTCACCGGCTACCGCCCCCCACAAGGGTTGCTGTGACAGATAACGGCCATCCACACCGCCGGAAAGCTGTGTAGCATCAGCTAGCAGCTCAAGCGGGGCAACGAACCATAGTAAAATGATAGGCATCAGCCGAATCATAAGACTAGTTCCATGATATTATATTTTCGAAAATATCGAAATGAATAAGCAATAAAAACATCTTATCCGTGTCGTTTAGCTGAGCCGTGACTCAAGCATTTTCAAGTCACCCTTGAGCGCTTTGAGCAGATCTTCACTATGCAGGCGGTAATATACCATCTTGCCGTCATTGCGCATTTTCAACCAGCCCTGATCCCGCAGTAGCTTCAACTGGTGCGAGGTTGCAGCCGTGCTGAGGCCCAGCACATGGGCGATATCACAGACACATAATTCTGCATCTGCGAGTGCGATTAATATTTTCAGCCGGGTGACATTGCCCAACAGCTTGTAAAACTCCGCCAGTTCAGGCAAACGGGTCTCTTCGACCAGTGCTTTCTGGATTTTTTGCACCTTATCCTGATCAAAGCAGGGTATGTTACAGATTTCAGCTGTATTAGGTGTTGTCATAAATAAACTCATTTTGATATTTTCGAAAATGATGGTATATTGTGCGGCATAAGTCAAGTATGTAAAAGAGCAATTAGTTGACAGTTAGCCATATGCGGCAATGAACTAGTTGAAAAAAACACGGCCCCTTTTAAGTTGGCATTTGAGAAATAGAAATAGAAATAGAAACAGAAACATTCATGTAATAGTTGTGTCCATGAAATCACCGATCCTCATATTATTTATCATATTAAACTTGCTGGCCGTCAATCTGGTCTCGGCAATGAATATGTATGATGAGGAAACAACTGAATCGCCTCTTATTCAGTTACAGGGTGATACTGCATTGGCAAGTTGTATTGATGAATCCAGTTGTGATGATATTTGTCATATTTCTGCTCATATGATGGGACTAGTTAGCCAGATAACACAAATTCAGACAGTTGAGAATGCAATTTCTCGCCCTGTTCTGAATGAGCCGTTTCATTCACTCACTCTCGACCCACCCATTCAACCACCTCAAGCCTGAACTGAAATTTAACAACATTCTGCTGTGATTTGTTCGCAACAGCTTATCGTTTTTTATTTTTAAATCAGGAAAACCACATGAAGATTTTAAATCCCCGACAGCTTGCTGTGCGGGTATCTCTGCTAGTAGTTATTTCGTTATTGAATACTGCAGCAGCGGAATCGACTTCGAATACTACAAAAGATGCATCCTCAGTTTTATCAGGCTTTATAAAAAATAGTCTGGCTAATCACCCGGGCTTACTGGCTGCAAAAGCAGATGTACAGTCTGCTAAAGCCGTCTTACGTGCTTCAGATCAGGCCGTTTATAATCCCGAGCTTGAGTTTGACTATGAAGATACGGATGTCAAAACCAAAAGCATCGGCATTAGTCAGACCATCGACTGGGGTGATCAGCAAGGCAGTCGCACTTCTGTATCAGAGGCCCAGCTGCACAAGGTGATGGCCAACTATAAAATAGTTATTCAGTCATTCATCAGCAGCCTGTTAACAGGTTTGGCAAAAAATCAGACTGAGAAAGAACTGGCCCAACTCAGCAATGAAACGCTAACACTGATGCTGGAGTTCAGACAAATTGCCGAGCGCCGATATCAGGCCGGTGATTTAAGTCAGGTGGAACTCAATCTGGCGCGTCTGGCATACAACCAGGCATTAATGGATCAGGCTAACACACTGTCTAATGCGACAGAGGCCAGTGAAAAACTCCGTGCCATACTGGGTACATTGCCATCTTCACTACCTGCTTTACCTGAACAGTTGCCTGAACCAGAACTCAACAAAGACCTTGAAGCATTCCTACAGCAGTTACCTGTTATTCGCACTCAGCTAGCCGAGGTACAGGTTGCCCGTCAACAGGTTGCACTGCGAAAAAGTGAAACAGCCTGGGACCCAACCATCAGCGTTTCAGCTGGCTCAGAAGGAGAAGAGGATCTGATTGGTTTTAATCTCAGCATCCCGCTGAATATTCGTAACAGCTTTAGTGCAGAAGTGGATGCGGCGCACCAGGATTTAATTGCCAGTGAACAACGGGTACAACTGGCTTACCGCGATACCCGTGCCACTTTGATTGTTACCAGCGAACGTTATCGTAATTTATTAAAAGCATGGAATAGCTGGCGTGAGAACAGCCGTGACAGTGTTGACCAGCAATTAACACTGATTAAACAACTCTGGCAGGCGGGTGATATCAGTGCCGCCGATTATTTGTTGCAACTCAAGCAAGCTCTGGAAACACAGGCCAGCGGTCTGGAATTACGTAATCAACTTTGGCAGGTCGCCTTTGAATGGATGAGCCTGACCGCCAGTATTGATAACTGGCTGAATATTAATGCCGAATTGGGACAGAATTAACATGAACACAAAGACACTATTTATGCTGCTACTGTTAGGCAGCTCACTCAAAGTGCCTATGGCTTTGGCTACAGGTGACTATGATGAACACAGTAAGGAATCTGCCGTTGAGGAATCACACGGAGGGAGTAATGAACTTGATGGCCAGGAGGATGAGGGTGCCATCATACTCACTGCAGAACAAATGCAGGCGGCAGGTATTGTGGTGAAACCGCTGCAAGCAGAGATGATTCGCTCGGTCATCAAAGCACCCGGTGAAGTGAAATTTAATACCTATAAAACCGCTTCCATTACACCGCGCATTACCGCGCAGGTGCTAGGTTGTCATGTAGTACTGGGTGAAAACGTTCGTCCTGGCCAGCCTATTGTGACTTTATCCAGTGTCGAAATGGCAGAGGCTCAGGGTGCGTTACTGGTCGCTGATCGTGAATGGAAACGGGTTAAAAAACTGGGTCGAAAAGTCGTATCTGAAAGTCGTTACACTGAAGCAAAAGTGAATTGGGAACTGGCTAAAGGCAAGGTCAGAGCTTATGGCATGACCGAGTCCCAGATCAATAAACTGCTTGCCAGTGAAAATTTTTCCCAGGCCAATGGCCGCTTTGAACTGGTGGCGACTCATGGTGGAACGGTATTGGTGGAAAACTATATTCAGGGCCAGCAGGTTGAGCCAGGGCATGAGCTTATTCGTATTACTAATGAAACCAGCCTGTGGGTGGTGGCGAATGTGGCACCCTCAGTGGCGAATCAGATTAGTGTTGGCAATAACGCAATCGTGTATTTTAAAGAACAGGCATTAGCAGCAAAGGTTATTCAAAAATATCACTCACTGGATGAAACCACCCGTACCCGCGGTATTCGTCTGGCGGTTGAAAATGTTAAGGAAATCTTACATCCAGGCATGTTTGTCAGCACGCAAATTGAAACGTCAGAAACATCAAACGTGCTGGCACTACCAGAAGCGGCTGTTCTGCGTAGCGATGATGGCTGGATGGTGATGGTTCAGGATGAAGAGGGTAAATTCAAATCACAGGAAGTTGAGTTGCAACGAGTGAGTAATGGACAAGCAATCATCAGTGGTATTACGGCCGGTACACCGGTTGTGGTCAAAGGCAGTTTTTTTGTCTGGTCAGAATCAGCGAAAGCCGAATTTGGCGATGATGATTAGGAGAATCTGACATGTTAAATAAACTCATAGAAATTTCTGTATGCAGTCGGTTGCTGGTGGTGATCGCGCTGATCGCTATATTGTTTGGCGGCACAATGATGTTGCCGAAACTAAATCTGGATGCCTTTCCCGATGTCACTAATGTACAGGTGACAGTGAACGCCGAAGCGCCGGGCTTAGCCTCAGCTGAGGTAGAGCAACTGATTACCTTTCCCATAGAAGCGGTGATGTACAGTTTGCCAGATGTGGAAGAAGTGCGTTCCATTTCTAAAACGGGCCTTTCACGTATTACCGTTGTCTTCAAGGAAGGCACGGATATTTATTTTGCTCGCCAACGGGTGTTTGAACGCCTGCAGTCGGCACGTGAGCAAATTCCTGATGGTGTCGGCACACCGACGATGGGACCGAATACGTCAGGGCTGGGCCAGGTTTATCAATATATGATTCGCGCAGAGCAGGCGGGAACCTATGATGCACAGACCTTGCGCAGCTTAAATGATTGGGTCGTAAAGCTGTTGTTAATGCCTGTCGGTGGCGTGACCGATGTATTGTCATTTGGTGGAGAGGTTCGTCAATACCAGGTGCAGCTGGATCCGCAGCGATTATTGTCGTTTGGTTTAACAGCGGATGATGTGACTGATGCTATCGAGAGCAATAATCACAATGCCGGTGGCTGGTATATGAACCGAGGTGCAGAACAGTTAATTATTCGTGGTGTCGGTTGGGTACGCAGTGGTGATGATGGTCTGGCCGATATAGGCAATATTCCGCTTAAACAGGAAGAAGGTACCGTGGTACGTGTACAGGATGTGGCGCAGGTTCAGTTCGGCTCTGAAATTCGTCAGGGTGCGGTCACCATGACCCTGCGTGATGAACAGGGCCAGGCTAAACCGCTGGGTGAAGTGGTGATAGGTATTGTAATGAAACGCATGGGCTCAAATACCAAGGCGACGATCGATGGTATTAAAGCGCGCTTACCTGCCATTCAGCAGGCGTTGCCCGAAGGTGTGATCATTGATCCGTTTTATGACCAGTCTGATCTGGTCAGCAAGGCGGTCACAACGGTGGCTAAGGCGCTACTGGAGGCCTTTGTATTGATTATCATTATATTGCTGTTATTTTTGATGAACCTGCGAGCTACCTTGCTGGTGTTGCTTTCAATACCGATTTCAATTGGTATTGCATTAATGGTAATGGCGCAGTGGGGCGTTTCTGCTAACCTGATGTCGTTGGGAGGATTGGCCATTGCTATCGGCATGATGGTGGATGGATCTGTGGTGATGATGGAGCATATCTTCAGTCATCTTAGTCATCCGGATCAGCAACATGAGGGTGGTGTTGGCGGCTCAGGTGTTGAACATGATAAGCGTGGCATGCCTTTAAGAATCATGGAATCTGCTAAAGAAGTGGGGCGCCCCGTGTTTTTTGCCGTGCTGATTATTTCCATTGTGTTTGCCCCCCTGTTTGCTTTGCAAGGCGTGGAAGGAAAGTTATTTCAGCCCATGGCCATTTCCATTGTACTGGCCATGTTTGCATCCCTGCTTGTGGCACTGATGGTCATTCCAGCGTTGTCATCCTATGTATTTAAAACCGGTGTGGAAGAAAAAGTCAGCCCGATTTTACAACCGGTCGAACGCAGCTATCGTAAGCTTCTGGATCAGGCGCTGGCGAAGAAGAAAATAGTGGTAGGTGCAGCACTGGGTTTGTTTGCCTCGGCACTGGTATTGCTGCCTTTTCTCGGAACAGAGTTTGTGCCTGAACTGGAAGAAGGCACACTGAATATTCGTGTCAACCTGGCGCCATCTTCTAGTTTGGATACCGCCTTAGCCGTTGCACAAAAACTGGAATTACAGCTACTGACTTTTCCAGAGGTCACCTATGCCACAAGCCGAGTGGGTCGTGCTGAAGTCGGCGGTGATCCTGAGCCGGTATCCAATGTTGAAATATTTGTTGGTTTAAAACCCGTTGATGAATGGACTTCAGCAGAAGACAGGGATGATTTACAGGAGTTGATGGAAGAAAAAATGTCTGTCATGCCGGGTATTATGATCAACTTTTCACAACCCATTGCAACCCGAGTGGATGAACTACTCTCCGGTGTGAAAGCGCAGCTGGCTATTAAATTGTTTGGTGCCGATTTAAAAGTGCTGGCCCAAAAAGGCAGGGAAATTGAAAAGCTGGTCAATAGCATCAAGGGCACTCGTGGTGTGGCCATGGAACAAATCGAAGGTGAAGCTCAGCTGGTTGTCAGGCCAGATCGTGATCAATTATCACGTTATGGTATTTCTGTTAACCAGGTAATGTCACTGGTAAGTGATGCGATTGGAGGTCAGGAAGCGGGGCAGGTCATTAATGGCAATGAGCGCTACGATATTTATGTACGTCTGGCTAAACAATATCGCAATGACATTGAAGCCATAAATAGCCTGATACTGCAATCACCAGATGGTGCCTGGGTGCGGTTAGGGGATGTGGCCAAAGTCGCCATTGAATCTGGGCCCCCACAGATCCTTCGTGATGATGTGCAACGCCGAGTGGTCATTCAATCCAATGTGGAAGGTCGTGACATGGGTGGCCTTGTGGCTGAAATAGATCAACGTATTAAAAGTGATATTGAATTACCTGCCGGTTATTCTGTGGTGTATGGTGGTCAGTTTGAAAACCAGCAACGAGCCCAGGCACGTTTAATGATTGTGGTACCACTGTCATTAGGCTTGATATTTTTACTTCTGTACTTTGCGTTTAATTCAGTAGGTCAGGCATTACTTATTATGCTGAATGTACCACTGGCATTAATTGGCGGTATAGCTGCCTTATTTATATCAGGACAATATTTATCGGTTCCAGGTTCAATCGGATTTATCGCTCTGTTTGGTGTGGCAGTACTCAATGGAGTGGTGATGGTGAATGCTATAAACCAGCGCTATGAAGGTGGGCTAGATATGCAGCAGGCTATTTTTGAAGGTGCCCTGTCACGCTTACGACCTGTTTTGATGACGGCATCTATAGCCGCATTAGGTTTAATTCCTATGTTGTTAGCAACAGGTGTGGGTTCAGAAATTCAACGACCTTTAGCGACGGTTGTTGTAGGCGGTCTGGTAAGTGCAACAGCGCTTACATTATTTGTATTGCCTGTTCTGTACAGCCTGTTCTCAAATAAAAAATACAAATAACAGTGTGGCAGTTAATTTAAGTGTGGTGGTTAATTTAAGTGTAGCGGTTAATTTAAGTGGGTACAAAAAAATGAAATTATTTGCTAAGGAAGGTATGTGCTGGCACAATGCTGTGTGTTGTCGAATGGCGATTTTATCCGATGATTTGAAAATGCAGATCAGATAATGGCATGCCTTATTTACCACCACCTTAAATGATGAGGGCGCACTAACCATTTGTGTCACTAAAACCACGGCTGATAATACCCTTGCACGTATTATTCAGCTGGTGGAAGAAGCCCAGTACCAAAGGAAAAAGTCAGTGATTTTTCAATCTTACATGATGATTTATTTACATTTGGTCAAAGTCAACGCTTTGCAGCCTTGTATGAGAAAGTAAGACGATCACCCGCTATCGAAGTTTTTGCCAGTGAATTTAACCTGTACCCCAAACAGAAAAGCCGTACCTGCCCAACAGGTGAAAACATGTGGTTAAAAAATGAAGGGCTCGACAAATGAGGCAACTACAAACTTTTTTTTGAAGGGCGTCTCAGTAAATGCAGACATTGCACACTTAAAAAACAATTCATGAGCAACCCAGCCTCTGTCAACACCCGCAAAGGCCATGGACGTCAAGTGTCATTTATAATAGAAAACAAACGCCCACCCAATTCACAGACTGGATGAAACACCGGGTAGAAGATTTAACAATACACGATTTTAACTAATCCAATAAAATCACATAGCACTCATATGAGTCGTTCATAAGTCAATAGTCATTAGTCAACTTTGTCATTTACTATTGTAACTAAAAAATGAATTAGTTAACAAAATAAAATACTTCATCTGTCATTAGAACTGTTAAGCAAGTCGCTTACAGTAAACACATATAGAGGATCTCTTAGCGTGGTCTTACCACTGCATACATTTTATACAGGGCCCACTGGACATTCTTCGGTTAATCTTGAGACGATGCTATCTAAAAAAAGACGGGTCTCTTTAGTATTAACGTTTTATCGGCTTGCCTCTCACCATATCCCTATTTGAATGATAAGAAAAATGCAAGATTACCATTTGGTAATTTACTGGCAAGGTTTAGATGATCTAAACCCTATAAAGTTGGATTTCTAACGTAAATATGAATATAGGAAATACACGGTAAATACGGCATGAAGTCTCTGTTGATCGATTGTTTCGCGAATACACTACCGTCGAGTCTGTAAGCGCATAGTAAACAGAAGATTGATATGTATACTTTTGCGTATTTCTTATTATCTAAACCAAGGTCACTCAACCGTAAGGTCAAGAAGGAAAAAGTATGAAGTATCGAGTAAGTAAAAAATGGCGTTCTGTACCCATCGGTATCTTTAGTTTTGGATTGCCGTTAGCTGCTTTTGCCGATGCCACCGATACGGCTGATGGTCACCACCAAACTGAAAGTAGCATTGAAGTCGAATATTTTAGTGGAGGAGACGCTAAATCGAATACCGGAAATGCACAAGTCGGTACATCGGGTGTTATTATTCAGACTGAATACGAGTTAAGTAACACGGTTATGTCACTTAATTACGAGCGTTGGAATTATAGCTGGACAAACCCGCAGAGCCTGCCTTTCGTTTCCGCTATGGGCGGTGAACCCTGGAGTACATTTAATACGATACAATTAGGTTTTGCTTATGAGCAGGAGATGAATGATCAATGGGAGCTTAATTATTATATTGAAGCTGAATCTTCATTTGAAAAAGAAACAAGTGCTTCTAATGAATATGAGTTAGGTGTTGATTTTATTTATGAGCCATCAAAAGAATGGGTTTATGCAATAAATGTTAATTTTGAATATCTAAATGCGACAGGAGCTGAGTTTGGGATAGATTTAGAAATCGAATGGAATCATGACAAAAAAGAAGGTTGGTCAGGTGAATTTGAAATTAGCAGTGAGTTTCCAGAAACGAGCCTGACTTATCACTTCACCAGGGCGTTCTCAACCACTATGTTTTATAATGAAAGTGGTACCAGCACGATTCGACTTTCTGACAGTAGCCCAGTGATCGGCATGCAAGGCGGTTACTTTGAGGATGAGTATACCAGTATTGGTGTTCGAGTTGATTATGAGCTTGCGAAAGAAAGCTTCTTATCGTTTGGTCTACAGCAAAACTCTGACAGAAGTTTTTCATTTCTTGATAGCACAGGAAAAGTAGAAACGTCATACGAATTTTCTAATACTGTCGAAACATCGGTTGGATTTTTATATACATTCTAGCCTGTAATTTTAATGTTCTTTCCCTGCATGATTAGGGGCGGGATAATTTTGAGCTTTTTTAAATACATCGCTGTTATTAAAAGCGCAACAATAATGTTAAACTATCCAAAGGTGAAATAAATCATTCAGGATTTGTACTTATGATGGAAAACTTACTGTAATGAGAATCTTGCTTATTGAAGACGACCAGGTTATTGCTAACTTTATTATTAAAGGATTAAAAGAAGCGGGGTATTGTGTCGATCACGCTGTCGATGGGATCGAAGGGTTAGATCTCGCGCTTAATAATAATTACGATATCGATATTGTTGATATTATGCTCCCTAAGCTGGATGGTTTGTCGATCATAGAAAAAATGCGCAAACAGAAGATCGAGACACCGGTTATCATCCTCAGTGCTAAACGATCTATCGATGATCGTGTAAAAGGGCTGCAAAGTGGAGGGGATGACTATCTTATTAAACCATTTTCATTCAGTGAGTTATTAGCGCGTATCCAGGCGCATTTACGACGATTTAGTAATGTTAGCGAAACTACCCAATTAACAATTCATGGCCTATCGCTTGATCTATTAGCACGAACAGTGACGCGTGAAGGTAAAAAAATAGAGCTTCAACCAAAAGAGTTCACACTATTGGAATACCTTATGCGTAATGCCGGTAACATTGTTTCAAAAACGATGATTATAGAGCGTGTTTGGAATTATAATTTTGACCCACAAACCAATGTCGTAGAAGCGCGCATTAGTAAGCTTAGAGAAAAGGTGGACAAAAACTTTGATGCGCCTTTAATTCACACGATACGTGGTCTTGGTTACGTCTTAAAAAAATAAGAATGAATTATTTTCCTAATACCCTGGCATTCAGGTTAACCTTTAGGTATACATTTGTCGTTATTGTTTTAATAACGATGCTTTTTTATGCGTCTTATTATTCACTAAAAAAAACATTAGACCAGAACATGGAGTACGATTTACTTGAGGGTATTGTCGAGTATCAAATATTATACAAAAATGAAGGCCTTGAAGGCGTTAAACGGGAAATCGAAAATGAGATGAGTTTAGGCGAAGGTGAAAAATATTTTTTTCAGCTGTTTGATAAAAATGGCACCGAGATTTATAGCTCTGATTTATCTCATTGGGAACACTTACCTGATAATCAGCACTTCGTTAAGCAAGTGTTCTCAACCAGGCAATTTATTTTTCAAACCATAAGTCTCCAGGACGCGGAATATAAAACTAAAGCGATCTATGATTTAATTTCTCCAGATATTCTACTGTATACCGGTGAGTCAACAGAAGATATACAGGATATTATGGCATTGTTGTCTAGTGTTTTTATTGTCATGTTTGTGATTGTACTACCCGTTGCATTTGTTATTGGCTGGTTGATGGCAGGTCATGCCGTCAAAGGCATTAAAGAGGTGAGCCGTATTGCTTCGGAAATTGAAAAGGGAAAATTAGATCGACGTGTTTCCATGTCTGGACAAGGCGATGAAATTACGCAACTGATTAATACATTTAATGCCATGCTCGACAGGATCAGAGTTCTGATATCAGAAATGAATGAAATGACTGATAATATTGCCCACGATCTACGCAGTCCATTAGCACGTATCAGGGTCATTTCTGAATTGGCATTATCAAATGATAACTCTCCACAAGAAATTAAATCTGCTTCATCAGATATTTTGGAAGAATGTGATCGATTATTACAAATGATAAACCTGACACTTGATGTTGCAGAAGCTGAAGCGGGTACATTTCAAACACCGAAACAAAAAGTGAATATTTCACAGCTGGTACTGGATGCTTGTGAACTCTTTGAGGCAATGGCTGAACAAAAATGTATTAAGCTGGTTTATCGCCTGGAAAATAATTGTTACATGTATGGCGATATTCAAAATTTGCAACGTATGCTATCTAATCTACTGGATAATGCCATAAAATACACGTTAGCTGATGGGCAGGTGGATGTCGCGTTAACATGTATCGGGCAGACTATTGAAATCCTGGTACAGGATACAGGTATGGGTATTCCAGAGCATGATCAAACGCGGGTATTTGATCGGTTTTTTCGTTGTGACCAGAGCCGTACTCTTGATGGGTGCGGCTTGGGATTAAGTTTTTCCAGGGCCGTTGCATACTCCCATGGTGGTGATATTAATCTAAGCAGCCACTTTAAAAAAGGCAGCTGTTTTACCATTAAGTTACCGATTAAGTAAAACGTAGTTGCATAGAGATGCGATTAAAATGAGCCCTATTTTAGGTCTAAAAATGAGGCCCAAAAGAGGTCATTTTATTTTCATTTCATTAAACAGGGTGACTCGCCTCATTGCATTAGATGTACTTGCTGGCTTTAAATATTTCAGTTCCGAGTACGAAACCTGCAAAGGGTATTGTCAGTGGTTGAACCCGTGTTTGCTCATATTGTCACAAACAGGGGGATATCGGTTCAGTTTAACGGGAAATCAAAAAGTAGAAGGCCAATGGAAGTTATAATATTTGATACATAGTATTGAGAAGTTAATCTATTACGGTACAATGGCAGCGTAAGCTCACACAGAGGCCGCGATTGAGTTTAATGCCGGAAAATAACAAAACAGCTCGAACCTGTGCAGTACCTAGACAATGTTTATAAAATATAATGAAACTGGCTAAATCAAAACTAGTGACGCTCAGATCAAGTCTGCTTATTTTAGGTTGGCCAAATGGCCTAATTCTAACCGTACTTAATCATCGCGTCCCTGGATATAAATCACTTATTTTTTCTCAGGTTTTTCTACGGCCTCATTAGATTCTAAATACAAAGCATTATGATTAACTGCAAACACATTCAGATATACATAGCACTCATCAGTACCCTGTTGCTTATGGGGCATTTGAATGTACTCACTCACTCCGTAGAACACCCATTTCATGCGCCAGATCAATCATGTCAGATTTTTTTACAATTAGAGAATTCAGGAAATGGTCTGATATTCTCTGGCTTACAATTAACACCTCAGATAAACAATACATCCCCCACACCTGACATTGTTACCCTCCAGTTATCCTTCCTGCAAACGAGATACTTCGCCCGCGCGCCTCCTTATTTTTCGTAAATATTTACAAATAGTTTATTAAACCGGCACCGCTCGTTGAGTTTGTGTCCAATCTGTTTCGTTATCGAAGAATTTTTTATGCGTAATACATTATTTATGGCTGTTGTAACAGCCGCACTATCAAATCCGGCATTCGCTGATAGCAGTCACGATTTAACCAGTTCCGATAAACCAGAAGGCTATGGAATTGAAGCTGTAAAACTGGGTGCCAATATGGATCTCTTTGCAGCATCAAGAGACTTTGGTTCAGAAAGTAGCAGACGTGAGTTATCACTTCGTGAAGTCGAGTTATCACTTGAGGCTCAAATAAACCCATGGCTGTATGGAATGATATTTCTAACAAAACCATCTGATGAACCTTTTGATGTAGAAGAAGCGGCTGTTATAGCTGATCTTCGTTACGGGCTTCGATTGAAGGCTGGTAAGTATCGCAATGAGTTTGGCTTACTCAACGTATTTCATGAACCAGAAAGGCCGCAAGTAACACTCCCGCTGCCGATTATCGAATTTTTAGGCGAAGAGCAGCTTCGTGAGTCAAGTATCACGATAGGCAAAAAAACCGGGTTTGGAAACGGCCACACGGGAGGCGTGAGTCTTGCACTTCTCAATAGTGAAAATGAAATCGCTTTTAATCAAGCTCAATCAAGAGATAAAGCCTACTCTGGTAAGTTATATTATGGCTATCAATCATCATCCACGGCGTATCAGCTTGGGTATAGTGCGCTTACTGGCAAAAACGATGCTGCAGGGCGTCTAAGCACAAACCTGCAAGCCTTTGATTTTAGTTATATGCTGCAACCAAATTATGCGTCAGGGTATGATTATCCAGCACGTTTTATGTTGCTAGCTGAGGTGCTTTATAATCAACGTGAAATTACAACGGACAGTACAAATAAGGCTTTGGGTTACTGGGCAGTTGCAGATTACCAGTTTATACCCGCACACCATATCGGTATAGGAATGGAATTTACAGAAGACAGGCTAAATAAGCTAATTGAGACGAACGCTTACTCCATGCATTATAGTTGGTATTACAGTTCGCATGGTCGCTTTCAATTGGAGGCGCGCCGTCTAAATAGTGATAATGCCGATAGTGGCCTTGAGATTCTACTTCAGTGGAATATCGTGCTGGGTCCACACAGTGAAAAAACATTTTTATCTATATTGGAATAGCACAGTAGTGTTGCTTATAGCTCATATAACATCTATATGACAGCCCCTGTCAATAGCAAAAAGCAACCTTAAAACTGAAAAAACATTTCCGGTTTTTCATATATACAAGTTCACTGCTGTCCCGTTAACTTAAAAAGTATCGTCATTCCCGAATGCTTGTGTCGGGAATCCAGTGTCTTTACAGTACCTAAGGCCGCTGGATCCCCGACTCAAGCATTCGGGGATGACGATTTAAATTATCATCTACTATTATTTTGTTACTCTAAGTTTCATGTCGTTGAAAAATAAAAACCTAAAGAAGTCTGATACACAACGTTATCAGGCCATATTACATTTTCTTAACGGGACAGCAGTGATACAAGTTAATTAAATCACTGCGAACGTGTTAACTTACTGGGGATGTTGCCCCTCTTATTTGAAGAGGAAAACTGAAACTTTTTAATCGAGTACAAGCTGAAATAAAACCGTATAAATGGAATGAGTGAAAAGATTCTCCGGGGTTATAAGGATGGCATGCAGTGGAAGATAAGATGTGCATGCTTAAGAAAAAAGAACACCGGAAAGCCGTATGCGGGAAAATCGCACGTACGGTTCGTTGAGGGCGAGTTGCATAAACGCAGTTTCGCGGTAATTCTGGCAGACTCAGATTCTAGTCGCAAAGCTGTGACGGAAGTCACGTACTCTTTATTATAGTTTTGTTACATAATCTGCTGCACACAATATCATGTTATATTTCTGATCAACAACAAGGCGTGGCAAGTTTGCTTACCAGGGAAGTACCAATGAAAAACCTGTATCACATGGCTTTAACTGCCATCATAATTTTGCTTTCTGCCTGTAGCGGCGGTGGCAATACAGACTCTCAGTCAGAAAGTATCGAACTCAACTGGGATATTCCGAGTACTCGATATGATGGCAGCCCGCTGGCCATGAATGAGCTAAATGGTTACAAGATCTTTCAGCGCATCAATAATAGTGTGTTTACAGAACTTGTATATATTACCGATGCGCAAGTAAATCAGTTTACGGTATCCAATGTCACCACGGGTCAATATCAGTATTATATTACCGCCTTCGATGTCGATGGTAATGCCAGTCCGCTATCAAATACAGTTGAAAAAATAATACCCTAGAGTCCATTCCCACAACCTGACCAGGATGAAAATTTATAGGAAATTAAAAACAATGAGACGATTAATTTTTCTGTTTTTAACCAGTTTACTCAGTGTTACCCAACCGGCTTTAGCGGTTGATTATTATTATTGTGATTGCCAGGAAGGGGCTGCTCCAGGTTGTAGTGCCGGTAGTGATAACAACAGCGGCACCGCCATTGATGCCCCAAGGCAAAGTCTACTGAATGCCGAATCACGGTTTAGAGGCATGTCTGGCGGGGATGTTATTCGTTTTTGTCGCGGTGGTTCGTTTTCAACAAACACCCTTCATACCTTTGTTAACAGCAACTGTTCTGCCGGTGCATTATGTGCGGTGACAGACTATGTGCCGCCGCTGCAGGATTCCAGTTTGTCCCGACCCATTATTACGCAAACCAGCGATAGTGTGCTCTTTAGTCTCGCAGATGGGGGGGCTTCTGATCAGGAGCAAGGCTATAGCTTTTCCAATATGGATCTTCGTTGCACCCGGTGTAGTCCTGACAATGCAGCGAATGCTTTCTTTTTCTACAACGAAATTAATGATGTAACCCTGGAAAACATTTCTATCGACGGTTTTAAAATCGGTGTGCATCTCGCAGGTAGAAATAGCCCGCCCAATACGGGTGACGGTATTCATGACCGGATTTTGTTGAAAAATTTATCGATTACCAATAGCACCACACAGGGTATTTTAGGTGGGGCTCGTTCGCTGACTATTGAAGACTCTTACTTTGAAAATAACGGTGGTGGAACGGTATATGATCATAATATCTATATCTCATCCGGGAATAATATTATCGTTCGGCGCAATGAGTTGTTTCGTTCTTCACTCAACACAAATGGCGAATGCAATGGTGTTCCGTTGGTTGTTCATGGCGACGTTAGCAATTTACTTATAGAAGGCAATACGGTACGCGAAGAAGTGGGTAGGGCTACGCAGGGTTGTTGGGGTATTTCAGTTGATCCGGGCTATGCCAGTGCAGAAAGTTTTACTGATATTACCATTCGTGGTAATAAATTGATGAATGTTGGTAACACGGCTATCGGCCTCGCCGCTTGCAGTAACTGTATCGTTGAAAATAATACCATCTTACATCAACAGGCCTATGGTGTTGTTGCGATAAGCGCACCAGTAAGGGAACGCGGTACGGACGATATTTCTCTGAATCAAATAACGGTTCGCAACAATTCTATTTACATGGGGTCTAGTGGCACGGGTATAAAACTGGGTGGTGAAGGTAGCCAACATACTTTGGTGAGCAATGCGATTCACTACATAGGTGCAGGGGATTTCAATTGCATTGATACGAACCTGGCGGCATCGGCTTACCTTGCTATTGCCAATAATATTTGTTTTTTCCCCGATGCAACAGTCGCGTCTGAATGGGAGAAGGGTAGCGGAACTAGTCCGGACCCTTTGTCGGCCTGGCAGGCAGTATCGACGATGGGGCAGGGGTCTATTATTGCAGACCCAAATTTTAACCAGCCAGCCTCGCCTGAAAACGACTTCAGTCAACAGAATAATAGTGCAGTAACTATTAACAAGGGTCATGTCGATTTGAGTGCGTCCACGGATATCACCGGTAAGCCACGGGATGCACAACCAGATGTCGGTGCTTATGAGTTTGGCAGCCCTAACCCGCCTGCTGCTCCGCAACTTTATATAAAATAAGTAGCAAGTAAGGCACCCATTTTAAAGAGAAAGTAATTTTTAAAATTACGCATAGTAATTAATGTATAAGGTGGCTGTCTTATTAACCTTTAACCTTTTATTGACCTTCCAAGATTTATCGATTCAGACACGTGTTACATCCGTTACAATTGGAGGAGCTGTTATAGGTGTTGGGTGGATAGGCGGAGGGAAATCGGTTTGGAATAATGTACATATAAAATCAGATTACTGGTCATGGATCGACATATGTTCTTCTTCAGGTACTATTGGCGAGCATAAATGGTTCGGTTCCAGTCTGGAGTCAGGTGGTAATAAAAGGGTAATAAAAGGGGACAGATCTATTTTATTAGGGTTAAATAAGTTCGTCCCTTTTTTTGCATCCCTTTTTGAATGAATTCAGTCCTTACCCGATTTAAATTTCCTGAATTCTATTTACTAATCTTCAATCGCGTAACTAAGCAATTACCAGTTTCACCATGATATATATCAATAGTATTTCCCATAGCGAATGCAGATAGCGCAACACTTAAAAAATTTTTCGCGCTGCTTTCAGTCAGATCAGTTTCTGACTCTGTGGAATTATTGGTAATATAGACTTTAAATACTCTTCCATTAACATAATATCCTGAAGTGAGTATATCATTCTTAGACGTGATAAGAAATTTCCCATTGGATAGGGTTTCGATACTACCAATAGTCACCCCTGTAGTGTATTTATCAGCATAAACTGAAAATGAAACTAATAAAGAAAAAACAGCAACAACTACTTTTTTTGTTGCGATGTTAATCTGTTCATTCATTTTAAAATTTCTTTTTGATACTGTCTACAGCATGGTAAATCTGTCTGTAAATGATTCTCAACCAATATAAATAACGAAAAAATATGTATGTAAGCGCTGGCATTGGCGCACCAGGGCATAGCAATAGAAGTTAAGTATAATTAATTTTTCAAAATGCATCCTTAAAAAAGCATATCCATAAAGCTACTGTGAAATAGCTAAAAAAACAGATATAGCTAGATAGTGAAATGTTGTCAATAAATTTCGCGGCTATAAATTTTAATTCATCTAGGTGTTGCATGAAAGGTGACAGATAAATTTTTATGGATTAAATAAATCTCTCTCTTTTTTTATTTTTTTTAAAAATAAATTCATAAATCAACTGTGAAATAGCAAAAAATGGGTTTAGCAAAATAGCGGAATATTGTCAATGAATTTTGTGCATTAAAATTTTATTCTACTGGGTGAATAGTTTTAAAGCCTTGTTCTATAAGTCTCATAGGAAAATAAAAATAATTATTTAGTTGAGCAGTGCCGTATTGTTACGTTAGATCAAATGAATGTTCGTTGTGGATTTGTAGCAAAAATCCTACAAATAATAAATTGTAGGTTTAACGAAATACTGTTACGCTTTGCAAAAATAAGTTCAAACTTTTAGGCTTGAGCTATTAAATAATAATCTGTTGCGCGTAAACAGAGATATAAACAGAAATAATATCAGATGTGCTGTGGCTTTATGTGGCGGGGCTTGATGGACAGGGAGATGATGTTTCTATTCTTTAAAATGGCTTGTTTTTTAGGTCGTTGTCTTGAAATTACTATTTCTATACACTGCTGTCCCGTTAACTTAAAAAGTATCGTCATTCCCGAATGCTTGTGTCGGGAATCCAGTGTCTTTACAGTACCTAAGGCCGCTGGATCCCCGACTCAAGCATTCGGGGATGACGATTTAAATTATCATCTACTATTATTTTGTTACTCTAAGTTTCATGTCGTTGAAAAATAAAAACCTAAAGAAGTCTGATACACAACGTTATCAGGCCATATTACATTTTCTTAACGGGACAGCAGTGATTTCTATATTTAAATTTTAGTTTGTATCCATTGCAAGCAGATTTGTATTTGCAGAAAAGTTGTTGGCTTGTTTGCCAATGAAGCATTATGTCAAAATTATAAATTAATCGGAGATTTATAGATGTGTGGAATATTACGTAGTTTGTTTATGTTAATGGCTGTGTTTATTTCAATAGCGTCCTACGCCGGTAGCGTGCCAGATTATTATGAAGAGCCCGGTATAAGCTCGGTTCGAGAATATAATGTAGGTGAAATGTCAGATTACATAGATCCTTTCGGTGGTGGTTTGCATATACAGCATAATGACATTGTGATTCCGGGTAATGGTGGATTGGATGTTGTCATAAAAAGAATTTACCGATCACTTCAGGGGCAATCGCAATTAGTTCAAGGCGTTGGTCAGTCGTATATGCCAGGGCGAACCGCAACGGGTATTGGTTGGGATCTACATTTTGGTCGTGTCTGGTATCCAGGCGATTTAGCGGCTTCTACACCGTCTGGTTGTAGAGTTAATGAGCTAAGCACATCTAATAATAACCCTGTTTTGGAATTGCAGGATGGTACGAGAAAAGTATTTATTACTTCTGATTCGGCAGGAGCCGTGGGTACATCTGAGTACGCTTTTATCACTAAAGATCGCTGGATAGCCAAATGTAGAGCGTCTGGAACTGGTGGTGGGCTGGATGTTTATTCGCCAAATGGTATGAAGTACACCTTCAATAAGGTGGGTAATGTGGGTGGAAGCAGGGCCTACAGTGTAACTCAAATAGAAGATGCTAATGGTAACTATATTAAGTTTCAATATAGCCTTTCACAACAGCATAATTTAATTAAACATATCTACACATCTGAATCAAGCACACCTGTAGCAACATTTAACTATCTAAATGAACTTGAGTGGGGCGCTCTGTTAGATAACATTGTGTCATACGGAAGAACATGGAGTTTTAATTATCGTCAGGCAATGTCAGGAGATTTAACTTTATCAGGGTATTTTTATCTGGATTCATTTGAACTGCCTGTAGGCACACCGTGGGATTATAAATACTATGAAACAACAGGTATAAATGATGCGGGTTTATACTCCCTGAAAAATGCGACGTCGCCAGGTGGAACTACAACGGAGTATCAATATGAGTATGTACAGTTTGATGTCGATGGTTTATATGCTCCGTTAACGGCAACTATAAGTCAAAAGTCAGTATTTAATGGCGATGTCCAGACAACGGGGCTCTGGACATATGATTATCAACCAGGCCCAGCAGGTGGGCTGGATCTAACGACAATAACTGGGCCTGAAGGCGTTATTGAATACAAACATTGGTCGGCCAAAATAACAGGTGCTACTAGTATCTGGCGTATTGGCAGTTTAGACAGTAAAAGGTATATTGATGCGGTTGATGGCGTGGTGCAGGAAGAGAGTTATTCCTGGTCGGCAGAGTTGCTGTCAAATCAAAATGAACAGCATCGTAGAACTGCAAGTGTTGTTACTCAAACATATATGCCGAGGCTGAATAACGTAATAACAACAAGAGATGGTACGCCATTTATAACAGCATATTCGGATTATGACTCTTATGGCAATGCACAAACAGTTACCAGACAGCACCTTGATGGCACAAACAGGCAGGTTAGTCGTTTTACCTTTGATGTAAAAACAACGCCCTGGATTATTAATTTACCAGCGACTCAATCAATCGATGGAATTCCGGGTAATCGTCAGTGGATCTATGACGCAAAAGGCAATCTTGACACGGAAATTGGCTACGGCAATGTAACTACGGGATATATCTATCACACTAATGGTGATATACGAAGGGTAACTGATCCACGCGGAAAAGTTACAAGGTTTGAAAGATACAAACGAGGTATCCCGCGTACCGAAACTATGGCGTTTAATACAACTGATGCGACTGTAATCACACGTTCAGTAAATAATGATGGAACCTTACACTCACAAACAATTGACGGTAAGCAAACTACCTACAGGTATGATGATTTAGGCCGTATTGACGTTATCGAAACACCCAGACCTGAAGATAACAACATTAGTATTCAATGGAATCAGTCAGGTACAAGAAGAGCGCTCAGGCGTGGTAACTTTACAGAAACCCGAAATTTCGATGGGCTTGGCCGTTTGTTAAGGGTTTATGCTGAGGGAGTTTCATTAAATTATAGGTATGATGCCAATGGGCGAAAAATTTTCAGCTCAAACCCTAATAGCACTGTAACAGGTGAAAGTAATTCATATGATATATTAGGCCGACCAAAAAGGGTGACGCATAGTGATACTTCTTTTATTGATTATGACTATTTAGCGAATAATATTACAAGAATAACCAATGAGCGAAATAAACCCACTGACTACAGATTTATTTCATTTGGAAGCCCTGATAATGGAAGGTTTTTAGCAAGAATTGAAGCACCGGAACTTAATACCACCATTATTGGCCGGGATGTATTAGGCAATATAGATTATGTTACCCAGGGTGGTATTACACGTGACTATGTTTATGACAATCGCTTTTATTTAACCAATATCACGCATCCAGAGTTAGGTACCGATACAGATCAGGGTGTTTATTTTGGTCGTGATAATGCGGGTAATATGACCTGGCGTAAAGTCGGTGTTGCAGGGGCGCAAACCATCTTTACTTATGATCATTTAGGTCGACTAGATGAAATTATTTACCCGGCAGGTACCAGCCCTAATATAAATTATGATTATTATAAGTCGGGTAAAATAAGTGATATCTATAAAGGTAATACGCATTGGCACTATACCTACAATGCAAACGATACACTTGAATCAGAAACGCTAGCAATCGGTGCTCCGATTAATGAAAGTTATACCTTTACTTATCAGCTGAGTACAAAAGATATAAAGCTGAGAACGACTTACCCAAGTGACTTCTCCGTTAGTTACGCACCCAATGATCTGGGGCGTTCAAAAAGCTTAATTTCATATAGTCACGGTATTTATTTTGCAAATAATATTGACTACCACCCCAGTGGTGCAGTTTATAAAATTGAATATGGAAATAATAGAACTACAACCATCGGTGAAGACAATCGTTTACGAGCCGATAGTATATTTACGGATGGTGATGTAATTGATGGTGATACGGTCAACCTGACCTATGGCTTTGATTTTAGTGGCAATGTCACTTCTATAACGAATGGCGTAAATCCGTCGCACGGTTTTCCAACTGTCGGTGCTGTGCCCGGTTTAGCTTATGATGACCTCGATCGTTTAACTCATCAAATGGGTGTCCAGGTAGCCGCATACGACAGTGTGGGTAATATTGATTATTTAAATATTGGCGGTAAAAACCTGAACCATAATTATAACTCACGTAACCGATTAACCACCGTAACAGGTTCTTATCACAACCTGTCATACGATGCTTATGGAAACGTAACCGGCAATGGCAAAGACACATTTATTTACGATGAAGCATCCAACTTAACCAGTGTGCCAACACAGGGTATTGAAAACACCTATGACGGTAATGGCAAGCTCACTGTACAAAATAAAAATGGTGTCACCACCGTAACGGTGTATAACAGGGCGGGGCAGCTCATGTATGAAAAAAGTCCCGAGAAAATCCGTGAATATATCAAACTTAATAGCCGACTAATCGCAACCCATGATCATTGTAGTGCCGATGGCATTGATGAGGATCTTGATGGCATACCCAACTGCTATGAAATACAGGCGGGCCTTGATCCTGCTAATGCGCTGGATGCCCAACTCGATAAAGATGGTGATGGCTTAAGTAACCTGCGGGAATACCAGCTGGGAACACAAATTAACGTAGCCGACTCCGACGGAGATACGATTCCTGATGGTTATGAAGTGAAGTACAGCTTAGACCCATTACTAAATGATGCATCTTCAGATGCGGATACTGATGGTTTAACTAATCTTCAGGAGTATCAATTTGGAACAGACCCTACAAACTCAGATACAGATGGGGATGGTATATCAGATGGAGAAGAGGTCGCCGCAGGCACTGATCCAAATCTAAACATAGCAGCATTAATGTCAATCATTAATTCGCTTCTATTAAACTAGATTAGGACTAAAATCATGAAAAAAAATACAGTTATAAAATCGATTCTAAGTTTAGTGATATTACTTGGCGCGCAAGCCGCTAACTCTGCAACATGTGGGGGAGTTTTTCAGCCCGCGTGTCCAGAGACAGAGCCGGTTTGTGGAACAGAATTCACGCCACCCTGTCCGGGAACAGAGCCGGTTTGTGGAACCGCTTTCTCACAACCCTGTCCAGGCACAGAACCCGTTTGTGGAACAGTGTTCACACCACCTTGCCCAGGCACAGAGCCCGTTTGTGGCGGAGCTTTTTCACCGCCCTGCGAAACCGTTGTAGTTGAGTGTGGCACAGCATTTACCCCTGCCTGTGGAGACGAGCCTGCAGTATGTGGTACCGCGTTCACACAACCCTGTGATGATACAATTACTAGCTGCGGTGGCCCATTTGAACCGGTGTGTGATACCACAGTAGGAAACTGCGGTGGCCCATTCGAACCTGTCTGTGATGATGTTGAGCCAATCTGCGGCACAGCCTTCACGCAACCCTGTGGTGTGGTAGTAACAGATCCCGTGCCCGTCATGAACCCAAGTTATACACCGGGCACCGTAACCATACTTCATTCCGATGCACTGGGTTCACCAGTGGCTGCAACCGATGTGAATGGTTACAAGCTGTGGACAGAAAGTTATGAGGCCTATGGCGAGAAGCGGGTGAACTCCGTTGCTGCTGAAGGCGAGAGCTTTGCGTATACCGGGCATACCGATATTAAGGAGACTGGGCTGGTTTATATGGGGGCTCGGTATTATGATCCGGTGATTGGGCGTTTTATGGCAATGGATCCAGCGGGTGTGAATCCTGAAGATCCGAGAACCTTCAACCGTTACGCTTACGCGAATAACAATCCTTATAAATACACTGATCCTGATGGACGCAGTCCTAAAGGACTTCTTGATAGAAAAGGCTGGGGGCCAGAATTTACTCCAGGCGGTTTTAGTGGTGCGGGTGCTCGTGGCCATACTAAAATTAATTTTTCCAAAATATTTAAGAATCTTTTTTCTTCTCAAAAAAGTACTTCATCATTCCTTCGAAATAAATTAAAACGTATAAATAACCAAACGGCTGCTGGAGGAAACCGGGGTGTCACAGGAAGTGTTTCAAATGAGCAGGCTATAATTCTAGGTAAAAAATTTGTAGGTTCAGACTTTAAAACAATGTCTAATGGAAAAGGTTTGGTTTCAGCTGATGGATTGAAAACTTTCCGGTTTCCTGCTGCTAAAAAAGGAACTAACCCTGCAACAGGAGAGCCGTGGTCAAAAACTGGGACGCAAGTTAACTTTGAGACTAAAGCTGCACGTGGAGAAGCGCCTATTAGCAACGTTCATTTAGATGTGAATTAAGGTTAGTTATTATGAGAGATAAATTGATTTTAAAGTCTATGTCTTCCTCGGAAATTGATTTTAGTAGTTGGTATCCTTCGTCAGACGAAGAAGTTTTTATTTGTTTGGATCTCGAGATTGAATTCGGTGATGGGGCTGATGGATCTAATATGTTTTACGTGACTATAGCAACTCCTAAAGCGCTTGAAATGCATAGGGAAGGGCCTGTATTAGTTAAGAATAGGACATTGGTTGTTACAGAATATAGCTATGATATAGTCAGAAGTGCAGTTATAAACATACTTAATGAATGTACGAGAGAAACGTGGATTGATAGTTGCATGGCTTTACAAAGATATTTTCAGTGGGAGTATGAAGATTATTCTTCTGATTAACTGGGCCAGATATTTCCATGCTGCATTAAACAAAAATCCTGCTAGATTAACGGGACCAGGTCTTTCCATGTCACATTAAAAAGCCTGCTAGAAAATTTAGCAGGCTTTTTATTTACATTTAGCTTTTTAAGCATTTAAAAACTGATCAGCTGTAATATCTGCTTGCCTAAGAATAGCTCTCAATGTTCCCTCTGGCATATCCCCTGGATGATTAGGAATAGTCGTATACTTTTCAGTTGAAGGACTAAACCAGATTTCATGTGAACCGGCTGCCTGTCGATCAAATTCCAGCCCCAGTTTTTTCAGCTTCTTAATAATCTGTCGATATTTAAAACCTGCAAGCCTGCCCATCAGAGACCTAAAATCAGTGGGTAATCAAAGGAGTCTCTGGCATCAACCAGCGTGCTTTTCTGGTGACGCTCTGCTTGAGCCTCCAGTAACTTTTTAGCCACATCACGGGCAATTTCCAGAGTTTCCGCAATAGTGCGGCCCTGTGCAATTAAGCCCGGTATATCATCACTGGTTGCAAGATAAAGGCCTTCGGGTAACTTCTCGATATGTAAATTAGCAATTTGTTCCATAGTGTTCTCTCGTATTATCAGGTGGCGCTTATTTTTTGTTTTAGCTGCTCTGCTTCAACAAAGGTATCAATCAACTGTGTGATCTGTTGCCGGGGTTTTGGGCCCAGTTTTTCAATCTGTCGAATCCGTCGCTCTAAGCGGCTGCTAATCGGCGTGGACTCAATAGGCTCTATTCCCAGCAAAGCATCAGAACTGATATTCAGTGCTTTAGCCAGATCGACTAGCATATTAGCTGGCGGGTGCTGACTCTCTGACTCATAGTAAGCAATCATTCGGCGTGTTGCATCAATCTCATCTGCTAACTGCTGCTGGGTATATCCCGCAGCCTTGCGTAATTGGGCTAACCGCTTACCAAAGCTGCTGAGTTCCGCATTGATTTTTTTGGACATACACATATTCCTCTGTGGTGTATGTCTAGTAGTGTAAACCCGGTTTTCGTTCATAAGGGTTGCACGAGCCTCGTTCAGTCTCTAGAATGTACGTTAATCGTACATATCGTTGACATAAAAATCAACATGAAAAAAATCCTGTAGAGGTATTGACAGGTTTTTGCCAAAACCCCGAAATTGAGGAAAAAGCACATGGCCCGTATCCCAGACGATGAAATCACCCGCCTAAAAACAGAGGTGTCCCTGCAACGCCTGGTCGAGTCCCAGGGCATAAAACTCAAACGCCACGGCAAAGACCTCATCGGCTTATGCCCGTTCCACGATGATAAAAGTCCTTCCTTAGTCATCACCCCAGCCCAAAACCTCTGGCACTGCTTAGGCGCTTGCAACACCGGCGGCACGGTCATCGACTGGGTCATGAAGCGCGACAACATCAGCTTCCGCCATGCGGTAACATTATTGCAGGGCCGACCTGAACAACCCGCAAACCAATCCATCCCACCTTTAGCGGCTGGATCTGATAATCAGGCATTATTAAACCAGGTGATTAATCATTACCACCAGTGCCTGTTACAAAGCCCCGAAGCCTTAGCCTACCTGGACAAACGCGGCCTAAAAAATAAAGAACTCATCAACCACTTCAAGCTCGGATTTAGTAACCGAAACCTCGCCTACCGATTATCCCCCAGAAAAGTCAAAGCCGGCAATGAACTAAGAACCCAACTACAAGAAATCGGCATCCTACGAAAAAGCGGCCACGAACACTTTAACGGTTCCTTAGTTATCCCCACCATCAACGACAACCAGGTCAGCGAAGTCTACGCCCGTAAAATCCACGATGATTTACGCGAAGGCACACCAACTCATTTATATTTACCCGGCCCACATGCGGGTGTATTTAATGTAGATGCGCTACGCGCATCCAAAGAAAACATCCTCTGTGAATCGCTAATCGACGCCTTAACGTTCTGGAACGCAGGCTACAAAAACGTCACCACCAGCTACGGCATCAACGGTTTTACCGATGAATTACTAAGCGCCCTAAAAGAAAATAAAACAGAACGCATACTCATCGCCTATGATCGAGATGAGGCTGGCGAAAAATCCGCTTGTGATTTAGCCGCGTGTTTATTAAAAGAGGGCATCGACTGTTATCGCATCCTGTTCCCCAAAAACATGGACGCCAATGAATATGCACTCTCCGTACAACCCGCTGAAAAAAGTTTAGGTGTCGTTATCCGTGCAGCGCAATGGATGGGCAAAGGCAAAAAGAAAAATCCAGGCACACAAGTCGAAATTAAAACCAAAACAAAACAAGAGTCAGAACAGGAACCAACAACGTTAATAAAAGCCTCGCCCGCAACAACTCCACAACCAACCCTAACCGTAGAAGAAAAAGACAACGAAGTCATAATAAAACGAGGCGACAGACGTTACCGCGTGAGAGGCCTACAAAAAAACCTAAGCTATGAACAAATGAAAATAAATCTTTTTGTAGCTAAAGCAGAGGATTACTATGTAGACACAGTTGAGTTATATGCAGCCCGCCAACGTCATTACTTTATCCAGCAAGCCGCCGAAGCTCTGAACGTAAACAATGAAACCATCAGAAAAGACTTAGGTTTAGTTCTATTAAAACTCGAAGCCCTACAGGAAAAACAGATCAACAAAACCTTAAAACAAGATAATAAAAAAACAGAACTCACAGAAGCAGAAAAAACCCAAGCCATCCATTATTTAAAACAACCCAACTTACTAAACAATATTTTAGAAGACTTTAACCGCGCCGGTGTCATCGGCGAAGAGACCAATAAACTCGCCGGTTACCTGGCCGCCGTCAGCCGAAAACTCCCCAAACCCCTAGCCGTCATGGTTCAGTCCTCATCCGCTGCGGGTAAGTCGTCACTTATGGAAGCCATCCTGGCCATGATGCCAGTGGAAGAAAAAACCCAATACAGTGCCATGACCGGCCAAAGCCTGTTCTACATGGGAGAGACCAACCTAAAAAATAAAATACTTGCCATCGCCGAAGAAGAAGGCGCACAAAATGCCAGCTATGCCTTAAAGCTATTACAAAGCGAAGGCGAAGTCACCATCGCCTCAACCGGAAAAGATGCCAACACTGGCCAATTAGTGACACAGCAATACCGAGTCGAAGGCCCGGTCATGTTGTTCATGACCACAACGGCCATTGACATAGATGAAGAGTTACTAAACCGCTGCCTGGTATTAACCGTTAATGAGACCCGCCAACAAACCCAAGCCATCCACAAAATACAACGCCAGCGCAGAACCCTCGAAGGTCTGTTAGAAAAACAAAATAACCAAAACATTTTAACCCTGCATCACAATACACAACGATTATTAAAATCACTGGCCGTCATCAACCCCTATGCAGAAGAGCTGAGTTTTTTGGATGATCGAACCCGGCTGCGCCGAGATCATGAAAAGTACCTGACCTTAATCGATAGTATTGCACTACTGCATCAATACCAGCGTGAGACTAAAACCATCAAAGTTAACGGCGAAACCATTGACTATATCGAAGCCACACTAGAAGACATCGAAATCGCCAATCGATTAGCCCATGAAATATTAGGTAAAACACTGGACGAACTTCCACCTCAAACTCGCAAACTATTAACCCGCATACAAACCATAGTGGTTGAACAATGCAAACAACAATCATTAGAACAAAACGATTATCGCTTTAGCCGAAAAACCATCCGAGACAAAACCGGCTGGAGTGACAATCAGTTAAAAGTTCACTGCAAACGATTAGAAGACATGGAGTACCTGCTAGTGCATCGAGGAGGTCGCGGTCAAAGCCTGGAATATGAACTGCTTTACGATGGGGATATAAAAAATGATCAGCCCCAACTAATGGGCTTGATCGAAACAGACAAACTTAAAAAACACCACTACGACAAAAAGAAGTTGGGGGTAAAAAATAAAAAGTTGGCCTCAAGTTGCGCTCAAGTTGCCCCTAAGTTGGCCCCAGGTTCGGGTGATAAAGATACCGTCAAAGCACCACAGGATAAGCCTAATGGAAAAGATGTAATCAAAAACACAGAAAATGCACGTCTATACAAAAATAAAAACCACCCATCATACTGCCAGAACAATCTTAATTTAGCCGCCAAAGGATAAGGCCATGAGACAAAAAGGGTGCAAGCAAAAACAAAAATCAAATAACAAAAAAGAAAATAAAAAGTACCCGCCGCAAAGTCTGGCCGCGTTTAAAGTGGAATACTGTGACTGGCTCACCATGAACAACTACTCAGAAGACAGTCGACGCGTCAAAAATAATGACCTTGATAAATTTATAAACTGGTGTAATGAATATGAACTAATCATGGCCTCAGATATAACCTTTGCCATACTGGAGCGTTACCGTCATCACCTATATCACTACCGAAAAAAAGACGGTAAAGCCCTAAGCATACTCGGACAAACCCACATCCTGGTCTCGATCCGAACCTTTTTTAAATGGTTAACCAAAAAACGTTATTTATTTTACAACCCCGCATCCGAATTAGAACTACCCAAAAAAGAAAAACGCTTACCGGAAATTATTTTAACCGTGCAGGAAGTAGAACAGGTAATTAATCAACCGGATATAAACAACCCGTTAGGCATCCGAGATCGCGCCATACTTGAGACTTTTTACTCAACCGGCATCCGGCGACAGGAAATGACAAGATTAAACTTATATCACCTGGAACGTGATAAAGGCACCCTGATGATCCGCATGGGTAAAGGCAAAAAAGATCGTGTCGTGCCGATAGGCGAGCGAGCCATCGCCTGGATCGAAAAATATTTAATTAATGTTCGACCCCGATTAAAAATAGAACCGGATGAAGGTGTTTTATTTTTAACCAACAAAGGCGACAGGTTCAGCGTTAATCGATTAAGCGATTTAGTACATGATTATGTTCAAGGCGCAGACATCGGCAAGAGCGGTTCCTGTCATTTATTTAGACACGCGATGGCCACCCACATGCTGGAGAATGGCGCAGATGTGCGCATCATCCAGGCGATACTCGGACACGCCAGTTTAGAGACAACAGAGATATATACCCATGTATCGATCAGTCATTTACAGGCCGTGCATAAACGAACGCATCCAGCAAAGCTGGAAAAGAAAACCAAAAATAAAAAAGACAAAGCAGAGCCAGAAAAAAATAATTTATTAGCACAGTTACAACTTGAAGCAGACGAGTAAAAAAGCGGACACCGTATCGCACTCGGACCGCCTGTCACGCCACTTGCAGCCACACGCAAAAGCTGCGCCGGCATCCATGCCGCAAGTCACACCTTTTGCATGTGCCGGCAAGTGTCGCGCCAGGCTAGGGCGGCCAATCCCTGGCCGTCTTCGTTAATTTTTATCACTTCGACCAATCACGCTCAGCATCCCTGCTTCGCGGTTGAAAAACACCTGCTAAAAAGCAGCAAGTGTTAGGGGTGTTTTTTAATCTGGCAGCAAAACAAAAAAGTTAAAAAGCTAACTTTATTGTTTACCAGAAAAGCCCCCCAACCCCCGTAAAAGGCCGGGGGCTTCGGCGGCCAAGTAACATAACAGGGGCTTATGCACAATTAAAAAGCCAACTGTGCATAAGCCATGTTATGTATAAATGGCCGGTCGCAAAAAGCGCTCCAAAAGGTTGAGGTGTTTTACTCAGCAGCAAAGGCAAAAGCCCCACCCGGCCAGTCACCTAAAAGTGGCTCCAGCCACAGCAAAAAAACGCTGCGTCTTCCGTTCCACTTTTAGCTGCTTGTCCTCCCGCCCTAAAAGCCAAAGCAACCGCTAAAGAAAAAACAAAAAAATAAAGATCAGAAACAAAAGCGCATTTTTATCAGCAGCACTCCGAACACTCGCAAATCAATCTGAAAGTCCGTGCTCCCTGTTCACGCTGCCAGTCTAGCACCGTGCTCAACCGTTCAAGGGCTGCGCAAGCGGTAAGCAGCAACCGCCCTTGAGCGGTCTGCGCGCGGAGCTAGTCAGTCAGCATGACCAGAGACACTCATCTGGTTGTAAACAACCCAAAGGAGAAAAACCATGAAAAAACTCAACTACAAAACCTGGCCGTTAAATAAAATTATTGAAGTGGCTAATGAGTTAAGCAAAACCGGTTCAACAGCAGCGAGTACCGGCGAGCGAATAGCCGCCGCGTTCGTGCTCAATCGAATGGATTATTTACCGGATATGTACGCCGATGTGGTTGAAGCCTGGGATCGGTTAGAGGAGGAGTGGCAAGTGTGCGTGAGAGCCATCAAACAAGATGGGATGTATCTCATTAAACGCTAAGGCAGTAAACCGTGCCGCTTCGCGGCATGGTTTTTAAACTGAAACGTAAAAGGATATAAAGAATGAATGAACCCACTCAACGCAATATACTCGATCTGATACAGGACAAAAGCGCCCTGGTTATAACAAGCCTCCCACATAGTCAGCGTGTAACACTTAAAATGCGAATACAGCAGATCGAAGGCATGATAGAGGTCTTACAGCACCTACCTGAATGCACAGGCTTGATCGAACCCTTACAGCATCATCATCAATGGTTAAAAGCCAAACTGAAAGCCTGGCCGATTTAACTTAAAACAAGCGGCAAAATAAAAAACGTAAAGCTAAGCGAAAAAGTGCATATAGGGAATTTTTTTGTTATGGTAGGGATGCTCCTGGAAGCGCGCTCTTTAAGTACCTGAAAGCACTAGGGATACCCGACATTTAAAGTACGATCCGCGTCGGGCCGTGCATATATGGGGATGGATCCGGTTGGGTTTACTGAAGCCAATCCGATGAGTTTTAATCGCTATGCTTATGCGAATAATAATCCTTATAAGTATGTGGATCCTGATGGGCGATCTCCCGCATTGGCCGAATCAATGGCGTGGGGAGAAGCACCTCATGCCTGGAATGCCATTAAAGAAGGTACTAAAGGTGGATTAACCGCAATTAGTCTTTTTGCTGGTGGTGGTTTAGGGCTTGTTGGTCGAACTGCCGTAGCTGGAAAAACAGGTATTAGTGCTGCAAAAAGTGGCGCACTTGAAGGTGCTAACTTTGCTCAGAAAACATATGGTAAGACTTTTAGTGCTACCGGTAAATTTGCTGGCCAAACAGTAGACGATGTTGCAAGTGCTTTAAAATCTGGTGGTCTTAAGCCTTCTGATGTTCCTATTGATTTTATTGTTAGAAATGGCAGCACTCTTATTCTTAACACTCGTTCATCCCAGGCATTATCAAAGGCAGGTATTCCTCGTTCGCAATGGAATGCGGTTAATCGAACTGGCCAGAAGGGTTATGAAAGTAGACTGAGTGACCAACTTCGTAATAACAAATTGACAGATGAAGGTATTTCTTCAGTTCGGTCAAGTAACTGAGGTGTCTGTGGTGAATAACGTTTCTATTTGTTATGACCTGAAATATCCTATCACACATACATCTGGTGCGGTGATGGATTATCCTGGGGGCACATTGACTCTTCACCTCAGATATTGTCGTGATGGGCCTAATTATCAAGGTGGTTTTCAATTTCAAAAAGTGCGTGCGTGTCGTCATAAGGCTGACTATTATTGCTCATCATGGGAGGTTGAGTCCTCAAGTTGTAAGCTTGTCGAGGTGTTGAATTCTGCTTGGGTGGAAGAATTAAAAGCGTCATCTATAGATGGCGGGGGTGATGATTGGAGCATGCATCACTATATGTTTTATTTTCCAGATGAAGGCTGTTATGAAATTGTTGCTGACTCGTGGGAGGCTTTGCCAGAAAAGGAAGATACTCTTAGCTGATTACGGATAAAAATCTTGGTGGTACATATTCTGTTAACCAGACATTATTCTCGGATAGGAAGAACTTAAATCCTTGTTGGCGCATAATATTAGTAGAAACTTTCAAAATAGCAGGCTTGCCATATCGCTTCCCCACCGTAGTAGCTGTCTCGATATCTGATGATAAGTGGACATGATGTCGCTGCCCTGGTTTTAATCCTTCCTGTTTTATCGAATCCAAAAAGCGTGTTGCGGTGCCATGGTAGAGTATTACTGGTGGTTCTTGTGGTGTGAACTTTAAATCTACCTTGATGGAATGGCCTTGATTAGCCCTGATTTTTAGTTCATCATCTGATAGCTTGAAGCGTTGCTTATCACTTGAGATGACAACTTGTTTAATGAGTTCTTGGCTGAGGTGTAATTTTGGTTTGGATTTATAAATTAGTTCAGATATTGTTGCCCAGCCTTCAGGGTCAAGTGTTAAATTAATATCTTCTGGGCAATGTCTAAGTACGTAACTCAGAAATTTACTGATGTTTTTTAGCTTAGTATTGGACTTGTTCACTTAATCACCGGATAAAAATGGATCGAGTCATTTGTTTATTATGATGAATTAAACTGACTTAAAATTTTACAGTTTTTTATTTAAGCATGAGCAAGATGCTGATTCTCAGTTGACGGCACCGGTGCACTCAAATTCAATCCAAACTCAACCTTAAAGTCAGTTGCTTTTACCTTGGGTACTACCTTTCCCTTAACCTTTGCCAGATCCACAATCCCGTATTTTTCCAGTGTTTTTAATGTTCGGGATAAATTAGATTTTCTTCTCGAACTTAAGGCTTCCAGCTCAACCAAAGAACGGGGTTTATGCTCCACAATTAATTTTAATAAAGCCTGGTTTTCAGCGCTCAAAACCTGAGACAGTGAGTTCAATGACTCAAACCAGATTTTAGGGTCTGAGCGTTTAGGCGTGTAGGTGCCCTTAGCAATCGCAATGGTTCTGCGAATATATTGCTCTTTGGAAATAATTCCCACTTTCATTGCTTTTAAAGTCATAGTTTAAGTACCTCAGCTATCTTTTAACATAGCATTAACATCGTCCCAGAAATCAACCAGTAGCTGATCCACGCTATTAAACTCATAAGGCTTAACAATTTCCCTTTCATGCTTGTGATCCCATAACACGCGTTTAGCGGCAAACTTTTTACGCCGTGGTTTTAACCCGTGCGCGTTGTCATAGCCTAATATCCGTTCATTGCTTTTATCATGTAGCGTGAGCGAGTATTTGATGCCGTGTGGAATATGCTCATTTTTATCCACGGTCTGACACTCGAATTTAACCCAGTGTTTATCATCCATCATGAACACCTCACCATCCAGATCCAGCAGGGTCTTCAATCCATTGTCATTTGGCACGAAGTTAAATCCTTAAGTTATCATCGGATGATAATGTTAGTGTAATGCAAAATTGCTGATATGTCCGCTTATTTTTTAGCCGCCTGTTGCCGTTGCAGCGACTGTTTAGCCTGATGCTTTAAAATCAAGCCTTCCAGCACCCCCTGCGCAATCAGCCTGTCCTCATCATCAAACTGGCTAATCGCTTCAAATTGCAGCATTAGCCTGTCATCCGGCCCGCGCTCACCCTCATCAAATAGTAGCGAATCAGCACTAATGCTCAGTGCTATAGCGATTTTTTTCAGTACATCCAATGAAGGTTGGGATTGCCCCAGCTCATAGCGCTTGATCTGTGTTACATGAATGCCCACAGCATCCGCCATTGCCTGCTGCGTAAGCCCGTTGTCTCTGCGTAAAATTATGAGTCGTTCTGGAAGTGTCATCAATAAAGACCACGTCACTATATGTGGGTTTACTGCACCGGCAGCGATTCGCCGCCAGATAAGGGTGAATCAAAAAAAGATAAAATACCCCGCATTGTTATTTATGATTATAAAAACAGTCGAAGCAGCCAGTGCGTGAATGAATATTTGCAAGCCTATACCGGCTACGTGCAAGTGGATGGCTATGGCGGATATGAAAACACACAAACGACATTAGTCGGATGCTGGACGCATGCGCGCAGAAAATTTACGGATATTAAAAAAGCCCAGGTAAAAGGTAAAACGGGCAAAGCGGATTGGGCCATCAATCATATCCAGAAACTGTATCGAATTGAAAAAGAAATAAAAGATAAATGGCCCGAAGAAAAGTATAAAATACGGCAGGAGAAAAGCCAGTCATTGCTGGAAGAATTTAAAAAATGGCTAGATAAATCAGTGCAGCATGTGCCACCGACATCGAGCATAGGAAAAGCGGTGGCTTACTGTATAAGACAATGGCCAAAGCTAAAGAGATATATCGAAAGTGGCGAATTAAATATTGATAATAATCGAGCGGAGCGCGCGATAAAACCTTTTGTGATTGGGCGCAAAAACTGGATGTTTGCAAATACCGAAAATGGCGCAACCGCGAGTGCGCTATTGTACAGCATAATAGAAACGGCAAAAGCCAATGGGCTGAGCCCCTTTGATTATTTGAAATTATTGTTTGAGAGGTTGCCTGGGTATTCTGGGGACATGAAAGACTTGATGCCATGGAATTGTGCTGTAACAGAAAGCATATCTAAGGGCTAGTGTGTGATTTGGTAGACGTTTACCAATAATACCCGCAGTATAAAAACCCCGATCCTTATTACAGGATCGGGTTCTGTTAAAAAACCCAGCGCTTTACGGGCTGGTTGTAAAAAATCCCGACGACATAGTCTGGTTTCCGCTCTCTTCGATTGCAAACACTTCCCACTCGTAATCGCCCCCGGGTAACAAAAAAGTTTCAGGTACTCTCATTTGGGTGACATCCGCAGGCAGAATGACGTCCAGTGTAACCTCAGGTAGGCTATCGAAGTCACTTTCATCCTGTACCAGTACAATCTTATAGCCAATAATCGGGCTTCCATTGGCTTCAGGTGGCTCCCACATCAACACAACATTTGCTGGGTCAAGCTCACCTTCATGTTCCGTAGGGGAAATAACTCTGGGCGCGTCAGGTATATTATGTGTCAGCATCACCGTACTCAGAAAACGCACACCATCTTTTCCTTTTGCTCTAAACTGATATTCCCCGGCGGGGTACTGTGCCAGAAACTCAGAGAGTGGCATCTCAGTGAAACTGGGCTCTGCATTCTCCAGAGATATTGCAGCTCCTCCCAGCTGAGCAAATCGTCCTTTCTGACTGGACTTAAATACCAAATGGCCCTGAGGGTCATAAACGGATAAGCGCGTCCAGTTATCAGCTTCAGCAAACACCTGTATACCAACGTCGCCTTCAACAGGATCTACTTCTATTTTAAGTCTTGCATCACTAAATTCGACTGTGTTGATGTTTTTATCTTCGCCGTAGGCAGCAGACATGGGCAACAGACTGCCTGTTCCTATAATACTGAGTCCTATGGCATATACTATTGTTCTATATCGGTTTAGGTTCATTGGTGAATCCTCCTCATTGGATTTATTAGGTGCTGATAGTATAAGAAGCAAATCTAACCCACAGATAACCTCAGCATGACCATTTGGTAATACTGTAGCGGTATAGTTAATTTGGTCACCTGATTCTGGGTGATATTTTCACGCTTGAGAGGAAACAGATAAGAGGATGAGCGAAGTGAGAAGAATCTTCAGTGCGCAGTGCCAAAGCAAGTAAGATACTCGCTTTAAAGAAAAATTAATTTTTAAAATTACGCCATATTAAAGATGGCTGTCTTATTCAGATCATCGCGTGGCACTGTCCGAATGATGGAGTAGTCAAACACGTTTTTTCTCGTGAAACGGTTTGCCGGATTATGGAGAGAGTGTTAGAAATTCTATTTCATTACTGGGCATTTTTTTGTGTACGCTGGCTTCAGAAAAAAACGGGTCTTGCATTTTTTACTTATTATTAAGAATGAAAGGCGGTTATCTTATTCGTCGATCTTATTTAGTCAGTATCAACTTGTCCTGACGTGTGATCCGCAAGCGATAAGCGTGGCCTGCATGGTCTATTAGAATCTCCTGTGAACCGCAAAAGAGTACCTGGCTGCTATACCTGTTTACTGGTGTTTTATGGTCAGTCGAGGCTGTATCTGTTGTGGGGTTGGGATTTATTTTTTCAGTCATGGCGGTGTCTTTGGGGTGACTCTGGTTTAGGCCACGGATGTTAGCACTCTTTATGCAAATGTCAATGCAAATGTAAATGATTGCTATTTACATGTCATGTGTATTCGTGCATACTCTCATCCAGCCAGCCAATTGACCCTCTGTTACAGATCCGGTCCCAGTAGCCAGCCAACGCTCGTCCGACAGTAACTAGCATTAAACGTTGGGTGAATAACTGTATATCTGGAAACTGAATGAGGTTATGTAATTGAAAATTCAAGAAAATTTATTTAGAGGTGCCGTTGCCATCGCATCATTAGGTGTAGCTATGACAGCGGGTGCTGCCGATGAGGAAACAAACTCGAAACCAGGCGCGAACATACTGGACAAGGTAAAGGTCATTGGTAACCCGGCTAATATAGAGGAGCTGCCCGGCTCCGCCTTTTTGGTTACCACGGAGGACATCCGTGAGCAAAACTATGATGATGTCAATCAAGTGCTGCGCAAGGTGCCAGGGGTTTATGTGCGACAAGAAGATGGTTTTGGTTTATTTCCCAATATCAGCCTTCGAGGCGTTGATACGACGCGTAGTTCCAAGGTGACAATTATGGAAGATGGTGTGCTCACCGCACCAGCACCCTATTCAGCACCTTCGGCCTACTATTCACCTACTGTTGGACGCATGAGCGGCCTGGAGATTCTTAAGGGCTCGAGTCAAGTAAAGTACGGCCCTCAAACGACCGGCGGGGTTATTAACTACCTGTCAACATCGATTCCGTTGAAGGAGACGGCTTACCTGAAATCATCTTACGGTAGCTTTGGGGATTTACGTACCCATGCGTATGCGGGTAATACAATTGATACCGAGATGGGACAGGTGGGCATCCTGGTAGAAGGCTATTTTCGTAAAAACGATGGCTATAAAACTATCGATGTGACGCCTGATTTTCGTGACGGAGAAGATACCGGTTTCACCAAGTCCGATCCTATGATCAAGTTATCCTGGGAGCCCAATACCGATATGTATCAACGTCTTGAACTGAAGCTCGGTACGTCCAGTCTGGATGCCAACGAGACTTATCTTGGCTTGAGCGAAACTGACTTTGCAGCTGACCCTTTTCGACGATATGCAGCGACTCGCTTTGATAATATCGACAGTAAACAAAAACGCCAGTATCTACGTTATGCCATCGCACCGACCGATGATTTAGATATCATCTCTACTCTGTACAGCAATGATTTCTCGCGCAACTGGTACAAGCTTAAGGACTTGCGTAATGTTAATGGCAACACAGTTAAGCTCTCCGCGGCTCTGGCCGGGGCACAGAATGGTGAAGGACTGGCCTGTCTGAAGGGCGACCTGGCCTGTACCTTACGTGTGCGAGCCAATAATCGTGACTATAACTCAAAAGGTCTTGATACGGTCGGTTACTACCGGTTCGGCTCAGAAGAAGTGCAGCACGAAATTTCAGCCGGTATTCGTTTTAATAAAGACTGGGTGCGTCGCTTTCAATGGGATGATGATTACAGTCAGCTGAGCAATGGCGCGATTGACGGTATGACGCCCGGCACACCGGGTGGTGCCGGTAATCGCCTGCAGGAAACCGATGCACTTGCCCTGTATGTACAGGACACGATTAAAGCGGGCGACTGGTCATTTACGCCGGGTATTCGCTATGAAAAGCTAGACCAGAACTACACGGACTACAGCAGCCCAGGTAATTCAGGCAATAATAAAATGACGATGATGGCGGGTAGCCTGGGGCTTACTTATAAGTTTAATGAAGACTGGATCGGTTTTGGTAGCATCAATCGTGGTTTTTCACCCCCGAGTCCAAAGAGTGCTGTAGGGGGTATTCAGGAAGAAACCAGTAATGCCTATGAAATCGGTGCGCGCTATACCAATCCTGAGCAGGCAATGGCGATCGAGATGGTGGCTTTCTACACCCAGTTTAATGATCTGATCGTTATCGATAACGTTGGCGGTACCGGTACGGGTGAAACTGAAAATTTTGGCGAAGTTGATAGCGCGGGTCTGGAATTTTCCGTTCAGTATGATGCGGGTATTGCTAACGGGTGGAAGTATCGTAACCCCTGGTATTTAACGACAACCTATACGGATGCCACGCAACAGAACAGTGCGACTTCAACTGATGCAGAATCTATTTTCAGTTTTGGTCAGGCCGGTAACAAGGTACCGTATATACCCGACCTGGTGCTGAGTGTTGGAACAGGGGTTGAGTCTAAGAATTGGGGCAGCTTTATCACAGGCAGTTATGTAGGTGAGACTTATACGAGCGCCAGTAATGTCAATGACCAGGTTAATGGTGCCGGAGATCCTGATGCCCGTTTTGGTAAAACCGATGCTTATTTTGTGGTGGATGTATCGGCCTTTTATAAAATCAAGGACGACGTAAAACTATTTGCAGGCGTACAAAATATTTTTGATGAACAATACAATGTTTCCAGGCAACCTGAAGGTCCACGTCCGGGAATGCCGTTGTTTGCTCATGTCGGTCTCGAGATGAATTTTTAATTAGATTGAGTCAGTAAAGTGAGTACAGTAGCGCAACCCCTGGTTGCGCTACTTTCTTTATTTATGGAGTTTTATTATGTTTAGTTTATTCCAGCAAGGCGGTAGCGTCATGTACGTTTTGTTGCTCATGTCCATCCTGGCCATGGCGATTATTTTGCTGAAACTGTATCAGTTTTATCGCAGCAAATTGCGTCAAACCTTATTTGTCGAGGATACACTTTCGGCACTGGCGCGAGGTGAGCATGAACGGGCACTGCAAAACCTGAAGCAACAACCCAGCCCCGTTGCCCGCGTGCTGGAAACGGCGGTGAGTTTTGGCGCTAACCCAGCCATGTCCAGCGGCGATGTTGAGGCCGAGGTGAGTCGAGTGGGTAGTGCGCAAATACGAAACCTGGAATCTTGGTTACGGGGTTTGTCATCCATTGCACACTTGAGTCCGCTGCTGGGTCTGCTGGGGACCGTGACCGGGATGATTGTTGCCTTTATGAATTTGCAGGAAGCAGGTAGTCAGGTCGATCCGTCTATTCTATCGGGGGGTATCTGGGAGGCGCTGTTGACGACGGCCTTTGGTCTGACCGTCGCGATTCCTGCGATGGCAGCGTTTTATTATCTTGAAGGCGAAGTCGACCATGTGCGCGCCGCGATGAAAGATGCCAGTATCCAGGTATTGCGCCACTTTGGCAAAAGCCCTCATCTTGATGGCCGCGATGATGAGCGCCTGGAGGATGAAACACATGGACTTTGAAGGGCGGGCACGCATTCATTCACACCTTGATATTGCGCCGTTAATTGATATCGTATTTTTGTTACTGGTGTTTTTTATGCTTACCAGTACATTCATGGTACCAGAAGCCATTGAACTGGAACTGCCTGAGTCAAGCAGCGCCATTGCAACCGACACCACCCCCATTATTGTTTCGCTGAATCAACAAGGGCAGCTGGCTTTAAATGATCAAAGCATAAAACTGGAGCAGTTGCAGCAGATGATAAAACCATTGATAACACAAAATGCCGAATCCGCTATTACGGTGAAAAGTGATGCGCGAACGGAAGTGCAGTCTTTACTAAAAATAATGGATGAGATACGCAGCGCCGGAGGCACTAATATTGCGCTGGCGACCACGCAGAAATAGGCCCATGGTACTTACACGGTTACATATAAGTGCAACTATTTTGATCGCGATGATGTTGCATGGTGTTTTCGCGGCATGGCTTTCGCTGCCTGAACAGGTAGCACTCCCTAAGCCCGTTAAGCAAGCTATTAAGGTAAATTTATTGGCAGCAATTGCTGAAACCACGGTGAATACGGCTTCTGAGAAAGTTAAAACACCAACACCGCAAAAAGTTAAGCCGAAGCCAATAACTAAAAAGCAGCCTAAAAAAGTTAAGCCGAAGCCGGTGATTAAAAAGCAGCCTAAAAAACCACAACCGATTAAACCATCAGTGGCGGAAGTTAAGCCAGTTAAACAACTGCCTGAACAGCGTGTCGAATCAACACAGCCTTCGCAGACAGAAGTCAGTGTCACAAAGCTGGATGCGGTTGCGACTGCGCGCTATGAGCAATTGTTAGTTGCCTGGTTAGAAAAACACAAAAAATATCCGAGCCGTGCCAAACGTTTACGCATTGAAGGCGAGGGCATGTTGCGTATACTGATCGACCGTAACGGGCAAACCCAGCAAGTGAGTCTGCAACAGCGCACCGGTAACCGGTTACTCGATAAAGCCGTGCTTGAAATGGCGCAAAGAGCCAATCCGTTTCCCCCAATGCCGAAAAACGATCCGCGTTTGAAACTGGAATTTGTAGTGCCTGTGGCTTTTTTACTGCGCTGATATTTTATGTGTTATTTAAAATCTATAATAATGAATAGCGCAAATTTCAGAAAAAATTCAAAAAGAAATTTTCTTATAGAGGTGTTTTAATAAAAGACTTTTTCAATAATATTTTAAAATTGTCAATCGCGTAGCTCTCACGAATATATCTTTATGTGCTACATCTTTATTTATTTCATATGTGCTGTTCTAAAAAATAATCTTTAAGTAACCGCATAAACAACTGTACTTTTGTAGATAAATGGCGGCGATTAGAGTATACAGCGTGTAAGCCAAATTCCTCTAATTCAAATTCAGGTAAAATAACTTTAAGTTGATTGGCTTTAATTGCGGCACCCGCAACAAAGGTCGGGCACAGTGCAATGCCATTATGGGCAAGCGCTAATTCCTTTACGGCGACAGCGCTGTTGATATAGTGGCGTCCTTGAATATTAATTTTTTGTTCGTTTCCACCGTGTTTAAAATGCCAGGCAATTCCGTTATTATAATTTGTATCAATAATGCAAGGATGCTGTAGCAGATCTTGCGGATGTTTGGGCTCTCCATTTTGCTGTAAATATTCAAGTGAAGCGCATGCCACTGTGCGAATCGTTGAAAGTCGGCGTGCAATTAAACTTGAATCGGGAAGATTTCCAATACGTAACGCAAGGTCAAACCCTTCCTCAACAATATCAACAACTCTATCTGTTAATACCATATTGATACGAATATCTGGGAATTGTTGAGTGAAATCAGAAATCACCGGCATTAAGTGTAATTCTGAAAAAGAAGCCGGCGCGCTGATATTTAATATCCCACTGGGCCTGGTATGGATGTCCTGAACAATTGCTTCGAGTTCATCCAGCTCACCCAGGAGGGGCGTGCAGCGCTCATAATAAGCTTTTCCGACCTCCGTGAGCGAGACCTGGCGGGTAGTGCGGTGAAACAAACGAACCTTCAAAGACGCCTCTAACTGCGCCACGTATTTACTGAGCAGCGCCTTGGTTTGGTTTGAGCGCCTTGCCGCATGCGAGAAACCACCGGCGTTTGCCACCGCAACAAATGCCTTCATACAAGCGAGTTTATCCACTATAGAATCCTGATTGTCTTTATTTCAGATACAGTTTATCAATAAATAACCATATTGTCTTCGTTCGTCTGCTAAACGATAATTAATTCAGTCCAGAAATACGAGAAACAAACCATCTGGTCACGCTAACTAAAACCTATTATTCAGGAGAATAATGATGACTACTCAACCTACAAGTCCCTATGCAGCACTCGTTCTACGCCTTGGTCTTGGCATTATGTTTATTGCCCATGCCTTATTGAAACTCTTGGTCTTTACACCAGAAGGAACCGTCGGTTTTTTCAGCTCTCTCGGTATTCCCGGCTGGTTGGCCTATCCGACAATAGCGATTGAGCTCATTGGTGGTGTCATGCTGATTTTAGGCACTAAAACAAAATACATCTCTTTAGCCCTTATTCCTGTCCTTATCGGAACCATCGTTCTGGTACACGGTGCAAATGGCTGGATGTTTGCGAATGAAGGAGGGGGTTGGGAATATCCGTTGTTTTTGATTATTGCATTAATCGCCCAGAGTTTAATGGGAAGCGGCACATTAAATTCACGATCTATTTTCAGCAAAAATAATTAAACCTATCGTTCATATACCGAGCCAGAGTTAATCTGGCTTGGTATTTATCAGGAGAAAAATACAATGTTAATTAATGGCAAGTGGAGTAAAGATTTTCACCCTGTTCAGGCAAGTGATGAAGAAGGACGTTTTTTACGTCAAACATCACAGTTCAGAAACTGGGTTACCCCGGATGGTTCAGCAGGTGCAACCGGTAAAGCCGGATTTGCTGCAGAAGTCGATCGCTATCATTTATATGTTGCATTAATTTGTCCCTGGGCAAGCCGTACATTAATGGCGCGCAAATTAAAGAAGCTCGAAAATATTATTTCTGTTAGCGTTGTGGAGCCTTTTTTGAGCGCACAATGCTGGACGTTTGGTGATTACCCGGGATCTGATAACGAACCCTTTTATGATTACCGCTATGTTCATCAGTTATATACTCATGCGATACCCGGCTATACAGGACAGGTGACGGTTCCGATATTGTGGGATAAAAAACAACAAACCATCGTAAACAATGAATCCGAAGATATTGTGCGTATGCTTAATTCAGGGTTTGGTGAACTCGCAGACAATACGCTTGATCTGTACCCAAACGCTTTGCAAGCAGAGATTAACAACGTAAACGAATATCTATATGATAACTTTAATAATGCTGTTTACCAGGCAGGGTTTGCTAGCAACCAGTTTGCATATGAAGAAGCGGTTGATAAAGTCTTTAAAAGCCTGGCGTATTTAGAACAACGTTTGAAAAACCGAACCTATTTAGTTGGGGATCAAATAACCGAGGCAGATATAAGAGCGTTTGTCACTTTAATTCGTTTTGATATTGCCTATTATGGCTTATTTAAAACCAACCATGCTCAGGTCCGCGATTACCCCAGCGTGCTTGCTTATATGAAAAGGCTTTTGGCCTATCCTGGCATTTCTGACACGGTAGATTTCAATCATATTAAGCAAGGATATTTTTCGATAAAGGCTATAAACCCACTGGGTATTGTTCCAAAAGGACCTGATTTGGCATACCTGGAATTGTGAGGACTTACTATGATTACAGGCGGCATTAATCACATCACCTTACGTGTTCAAAACCTTTCGCGTGCAGATCGTTTTTACTCGGGAATATTAGGTTTGAAACGTGTTGGTCAGCGTACAGGTATGTTTTTTTATAGTAGCGGACATTACAACCATGAGTTAGCTTTAGTTGAAGACCCAGGAATCAGGTTAGACGAGATACAAGAGGGTGGCCTGGTTCATATTGCCTTTAATCTTGAAGACATGACAGCGCTTAAAAGATTATACCAGAGTCTGGTCGATGCAAATTATCCGGTTAGTTCGGGTGTAGATCACACTATATCGTACTCGATATATACACGTGATGCTGATGGCTACCTCATTGAATTAACGACGGACCGAGCAGTCGATGAATGGGAACAATCCGAGAATGCCTTTAAGCGCGATAAACTGATCAGGCTTTAAACGAATGAGACAACATAATATTTTCTTAAGCTGACGTAAAAAATCGATAGTGTGAAGTAAAATTATTGGTCACGTGATTAAATAGCCGCGCCTTTAAAATAGGTATATGAGAATGTTTTTACAATGATGCGTTGTAATGCTACTCATCTGTATAATTTGTATTTAATAAAAAGTGAAAGCTTAAACGAATAAAAATATTTTTTATAAAAGCACTCAGGTAAAGAGATTTTCAATAACCGGAAAAAAGTGCGATTTGTTTCATCCTCAGGGTTTATTCTTATTTGTTATATTTTTAATTAACTGTTTGTTAATATAAAATATATTACCCCTATTACCCCTATTACCCCTATTATCGCTAATGTTAACAACCATCCAAGAATAGTTTCTAAAAATAGCTCAAAAATTTTTTTGGGTATTTCTAACAGTGGCTTGAAATCAAGCTGTATTTTTGAGTCACCTTCATTTTCAAGTTTTTCTCTTAATGATTTTATTTTAGTATGTATATTTTTTTTGTTATCATAATTTGGGTTTGCCGATAAAAATTCTTCTAAGCACGGTATTGCGCCTGAATATTTTCCAATATTCTCGAGCTGTTTCGCTGCACGTAGGTTAGAAGTTATTCTCATGGCTTTGGCGTATTAAGGCAGAAAATTAAATTGATAACAGCATTTTTTTCTGTGTCTTGGTTTAATTTAATAAATAACATTTTTTAATGATTTTTATTTCAACTCAACTGATTGCGTATACGGTTATTAAGGGAGTATTATCGCCTTAGCGTTTACAATTTGAAATTGGATTATTACTCAACCGGAGCGTCGTCATCTATAATCATTTTCTTTCTGAAAAGCCTTGCTGAACACTTCCTTTAACAGGGCGTGACAGGAAAGTGTTTGCTAACAATTTAAGTGTAAAAGGCTCATTTCTGTTCCATGGCCAGAGTGAAACTAGTCGAGCCATTGCACAGTAGCCCAATATAACTTGGGCCCAGGTCCCAATGCAGGGAACCCAATACAGCCACTGCATGAATTCCGGAAATGCAACTATAAGAAGTAATAAATACCAGAAGCGCACCTGAACGGGGAAAGCTCGAATGCTTTTCTTCAGTATAAAATAATGAATGAGTTGAAATGTGGTTAGTCCGATAGCTAAGATAAACCCTAATTCATTCCCTAGCACACCCATAGTAAGCAGCGGTGCTGTAATTAGCCAATACCACCAGCCAATATCTTTGTATTCAATCATAAACATAAATATTTACCTTCTTATCATATAGACATAATAATCCCCCTGCTTAAAGAAAGCAGGCCTTCGTCCTGTGAGGGTTGGTTACGTTGCAGTCAGTGCCATACTGCCAAACGAGTAATATTCATTAGCCGTCTCGTAGATCAATATGGCACAAACAAATATACTTTTTATTGGCTTAGGCGTCCACAAAGATTTTATCGTTATCTCATTAGTCTGAAATAATCGAAATGACTTTATCCCCCCCCTTTACTGTCTTTTAAGGCTTCCATCCCTAACAGGCTCGGAGACCGGCATGACACAGTCTAATATACTTTTTATCAGTTCATTTCGCTGAGGAGCTTTGAGTGGTTCCAGACCCCAGTCATCCAGGATGAGCAGGTCAAACTTTGACAGTGATTGCAGCGTTTTCTGTGAGACAACAACTTGATTTTCAGTATGAGTCGTCGAGGTAATTGTTATGATAATGCCGTAATTGAGAGTTTTTCAATTACTCAAGTGCGATCGAGTAAAACGAAAAATATACAAAACTCGCGAGGATACACGGCGAGATATTTTTGATTACTATAGAGCTGTTCTACAATTCAAAACGCAAGCATGATTACAATGACAATTTATCGCCTATCGAATTTGAGAAGCGATATCAAATGAAGCTGGGGTCGATTCAGAAGTACTTACTGCTTGACTTAATAATACATATTATCACTACTGTCCCGTTAAGAACAAAATAAGTAGGTCTGGAGACCCTTTAATTTTGTTACAATGAAATCACGACAAGTCATTGAAAAACAAAAAGGAAACCAGACCATGAGCCACCATAATACTGTATTTTCACAACTACTTAAACTAATACCGAGACATGAACTTGAGAGCCTTGCAAAACAGCACCATAGTGGCCGATCTTTTAGAACAGCTTCGCGCTGGTCTCAGTTTGTAACCCTGACCATGGGGCAGTTATCAGGCAGAATCAGTTTACGGGATATTGTTGACAACATGTCAGCACAAGCGCATCGGCTGTACCATCTTGGTAGTAGCAAATTATCGCGCTCTAATTTATCCCGCATTAATGAAGACAAGCCATATTCATTATATGGGGCTCTATTTAGTAAGTTACTGCATCGTTGTCAGGGGCTCGCACCAAACCATAATTTTAAGTTTAAAAACCCACTTTACTCAAAGGCAGTATCATAGCAGTTGATAAAGGTTACAATGATTACAGTTGGTATAACCAGTTGACTATTAAAGAAATATTCTTTGTGACTCGACTTAAAAGTAACGCGAAATATCGTATCATTAAACGCAACACGGTATTAAAAGACAAAGGCATAACGAGCGATTAGACAATTGAATTTACAGGAATGCAAACAGCGAAGAAATGCCCGACTAAACTGCGTCGCATAGGATATAAAGACAAAATATCCGGTAAACATTATATTTTTTTAACCAATAATTTTAAGCTGTCAGCCAAAACAATAGCCGATATTTATAAAGCCAGATGGCAAGTAGAACTATTCTTTAAATGGATAAAACAGAACTTAAAAATAAAGTCATTTATTGGTACAAGCAAGAATGCCGTGTTAACCCAAATATGGATTGCACTCTGCCTTTATCTGCTTCTGGCGTATATTAAATTTTAGTCAAAACTAAATAAAAGTATGCAGCAGATATTACGTTTACTGCAATTAAATCTATTTGAAAAACGTGATTTAATGGCGCTGTTAAGAGGAGAGCCTATCAAAGATAGGTCGCTCAATATTAATCAAATGGTACTACTGTGAAAGTTAGCGGGACAGCAGTGACATATTATATAACTTTAATATGCTTCAGGGACATGGATAGAATGAAGATGAATTTCCGGTTCTTTTGAATTGCACACATTTAAATATGTTACAGCTTTTTTAGCGAGTTAGAAAACGAAGATATTCCGGGTGTAAATCCGAAAATTAAGGTAAAGCTGTGTAGAGGGTTTTAGTCATATCATCTACGGTTTTTTTAAAACCCGCCGTTCAAGAAAAATGATAATGACACGAATGACGATGGGCTGTAATTAACATATTAACGGTCGAATGCTGTAGGCATGTAAATGCGTTCATGTTAAAATACAACAATTGAGGATTAAACATGGAAATTACTAGAAACGCTATCGTAACCACTCTATTTTTGATAGCGCCGAGCCTGCTGTTCGCAGGAAATAACTATATGATAAAAGGCGATGTATTAATAACCACAATAGGTAATTATAAGAGGAGCGTGGCAAAACAAGGGTTGTGTGGAAAGCTTCCGACAGAGCTATACAATAAAGTCCACGGAATGTGGAAACCTGAAAAAGATGGTTCATATACTCAGTATACCCTCAGTAGTGAAGAATATGTTGAATTAGTTGGCGATGCACCGGCTTTTGGTGTTATGGGTATTGACTATATATACGACCGAGAGGAAGAATTAGTACTAAGTATATCTGAATACTTCGATACGCCTCAGTTAACTATGATTCATAATCGTGAGACAAGCGGAAACGAGTTCTACAATTTTCCTGTTGTATGTGGTGACAGAGAGGGTATGATGGTTAGAGAAGAACAAAAACGCATTAGGCAAGAACCGAGCGTCGGAAATTATAAACGGTTACTCACAGAGTTACAGGACCGCTCAAAATCAATAGAAAAAGACCTTCTTTATTATAATTTTTTCATCAGCTTTATCGCGGTTTATTCTGACCAGTGCGGTGACACGATTCGTGATGGCATTGTGCGTAGCACCACGTATCAGGATGTTAATGCATATGGAGACAAGGTTGGCAATTCTAGTATAATTGAGCTCAAGCTGGGAAAAGGTTATGTTGAAGCGTTTGACCGCTATGACACCTTGCGGAAAGAAAATTCGTATAAGCCCTCAATGAATAGTTTATCATCACCAGGTAGTATGATGACAACAATGGTCGCAATGCAGGCGCCATCCAATTATCTGGAAATGTTTATCTCAACGCGTGGCTGCCAATCCAAAAAAGTTCAAACGGTTTATCGACATCTTTATGAGCTTGAGAATTGACATTTAATAAAATCAAGCGGAACAGATAAAATGGATTACCAGTAGAACTATCCTAGTAATACAAATTTAATTTACGAAATAATATAATGAAAAGATGACCTCAATCATGAAACTAAAGAACTTACTTATTATCATTGCTACTTTTTTTCTAGCGGTTCAAATTCAGATCGCTAATGCCGATAACCCAAGAGTTAAAATAGAATCAACGAAAGGCGATATCATCATTGAACTGTATCCAGACAAAGCCCCAGTTTCAGTTGCTAATTTTTTAACTTACGTTAATGACGGCGCATACGATAACACTATCTTCCACCGTGTAATTAAAGGCTTTATGATTCAGGGTGGTGGCTATGCACCAAACTACAAAAAAGCGGAGACTAGATCGCCGATAAAAAATGAGGCCGACAACGGCTTGAAAAATCTCAAATACACAGTTGCGATGGCACGAACCAACGATCCGAACTCCGCGACGAACCAGTTTTTTATCAATGATGCTGATAATTCCTTTTTAGACTACACCTCAAAATCCATGAGCGGTTGGGGTTATGCCGTTTTTGGTAAAGTCGTCGATGGTAAAGGTATTGTCGATGTCATTTCAAGTGTAAGGACTGGCCATGGAGGACCTTTTAGCAAAGACGCACCACGTAAAGCGATCATTATCAAGAGGATGACAGAGATAAAATCGTAACCAGCAAATGTGTTGTTAGATAAGTAGCAGTGGAGTGATCTTTCGACTGGTCAGAAAGTTTGAAATAAGGGCACTTCCCTTGCTATCGCACTGTTGATAAAGAACGACTCCTCATGGGCAGCCCCTTTAATTATTACTGACCACAAATATACCTTAAAAAACAAAGGTGTGCTTAGTCTAGAAGAGTGCTATTCAAATATTTTGAAATTGACTTTTTCCATCGGCTGCGATATAACTCAACATAATAATTATAAATGGACGTATAACAAATGGAAAAAATTCTATTTCTTGCATTACTCATTCCATATACAAGCTTCGCAGATACAATACGAATTGACCTAACAGGAACAGTGTCAGCTTTAGCTGGTGTATCTATCAACAATGCAGAGCGTACGGGCGGCCTCAATAGTTCTTTTATTAATATTGGTGATTCGATTAACTATAGCCTTACTTTTGAGGAGACTCCTGCACCAGTGTTTGGCCGTAGCGCAACTTACCAGAATTCTCTAAGTTCATTTGCTGGTAGTGTTGGGTCTTATGATTTTTTTGCTTCTGCAGGCTTAATTAATATTATCAATAATGGACGTGTTCGCGCAGGACCCAGTTTTGATAACTTAGATATATTCATGCTGGATGATTTTTCTCGAAATGACATTAGCAGCACCAGCGGTAATGCAATGTTTAATTCAACTGACAACACGATTACCCTGGATCCACTCGGAGCGGCTACGACAGCTGCTCTAACAGAAATAGCTTTGAATACCCGATCTGATATCACACTTATAAATAATACTGACCTGTTTGAAGAAACAGTGAAGCAAGCGTTATTCAATACAGATAATGTCTCCTTTAGAATGGAGTTTGGAACTCTATTTATTGTAAATGGAACATTTAACAATGCAGTTGTCACCAATGTTAGTGCTGTGCCACTACCCAGCGCTGCCTGGTTACTGTTTTCTGGATTAGCTGGGCTGGTAGGGCTGAGTTTTTCAACACGTCGAAATCACACGTTAAAAGGATAGTACGCGTTTATCACTCGTGGTCTCACCCCCCATATACCACTCTCATCTCATTGACATTACTGTCGGTAATCACACAAGTTTATTCAGATGCAGAGAAATCCGATAGCTTTTCAGGCTTTGCCAGTGAAGCCGAGCAAATGGATTACTGCTACTACACCACTACGGTTAGTACGTATTTTTCTGAACGTGAACACCTAAACCTCACGCATTGGGCTAGTTGTCTTTTTACACCAGGTGTTCACGTTAGGCCAGAATATGTATACGTCGAAACTGGGACGTAAGTCACGAACAAAAGTGATAAAATTCTTGAAACTCGGTTCGCTACAAAATCGCTGTGATATGTGGCAGCACACGAAAAGGCTCCTGGCGAAGTTCGAAAACACCGAGCATACAACAGGCGTTGAGTAATAACTATTTAAAAGAACAAGGATTGTTCCCTTTAAGAGAAGGTTGGATAAAGGTGCATTCTTAAGGGCTGATTAAATATCAGTCCTTACTCGATTATATTTTTTTTGCGTTTCAACTGAGTTATTCAGATTCTTGCCTAAAGTTTTTTAGGAAAATTCTTTCTCCTACGATGATAATAACAATACCTAAAAATGCTGTGTAGATAACAGTTGAATCTTGTTCAGCTTTTACAGTGAGAAAAACAGCCAGTATAATTACATCTAGAATAATAGCGGTTAATAAAATAGTTGCGTTAGCGTTAATTTCTTTACGCAGATAGCGGAATACTCCCCAGTGAATTGCGATATCCATAATGATATAAAATATTGCACCTAGAGAAGCAATCCGACTTAAATCAAAAAATAGGGTTAAAAATATTGCGATGACAACGGTATATACCAACGTATGCTTTTGAATATCTCCTGGCATACCAAAATGGCTATGCGGTACAAGCTTCATTTCTGTTAGCATTGCGAGCATTCTGGAAACGGCAAATACACTAGCAATTACACCAGATATAGTCGCGATGATGGCAATTGCAACAGTGAACCATAGCCCATAGGTTCCAAATGTTGGTTTCGCTGCTTGTGCTAGCGCATAATCTTTAGATGAAATTATCTCAGAAATGCTTAAATTACTTGCAACGGCTATTGCAACTAGAAAATATATTATTACACAGATAATAAGCGATATAATTATTGCTCGCCCAACATTGCGGTGCGGATCTACAATTTCTGACCCACTATTAGTGATTGTCGTAAAGCCCTTATAGGCCAATATTGCCAATGCCATAGCAGCTATGAAACCAGAGGCTGACGAATCGGACGTATGCTCAGTTATATTCTCAAACGAGACGCCAGAAAACCAGAGCCCACCTATGGCAAATATAATAATACCGCCAATTTTTATAAATGCCATAATTAAGGAAAACAGGCCAATCAACCGATTGCCTGAAATATTTAATAAAAAAGCAAAAACCAATACAGAAACCGCCAAAGCAGTTACGACCCAACTACTGGGGTCAATATCGAAAATTTGAACACTATAAGTCCCAAAAGTACGAGCTACCAGGCTTTCATTAATGACCATCGAAAAGTACATTAATAATGCGCCAACTGCTGTGATGGTACCTCTTCCATAAGCTTTTTGAAGAAACATACCGATGCCACCCGCCGAAGGATATGCATTCGACAATTTTACATATGAGTAAGCACTGAAAGCAGTAACAACTGCAGCGGCTAGAAAAGCCAATGGAAAAAGCGAACCTGCAAGCTCTGCTATTTGTCCCGTTAAAGCCAGAATGCCAGCTCCGATCATGACACCAGTACCCATAGATACTGCACCAATCAGTGACATGCTATTCTTTTGATAGTTTGTTGAACGATCGTGATGCATATGTTCTTTCATAGCAATTCACTTTTTAAGTTAATGGAGTTTACGTGACATCATTCTTAATAAATGCCCTTAAAAATATAACATCTTCCTCTCATCGGACTTAATGGTTTCCCACTATCCAAAGCATTAGATTTACGGTATCTAAGTAGCAACGAAAAAGAAGGTCACATGCAATTCTACACTAAATATATCTATATTATTGTGGAAAAGAATGCCGAGCGTATTCTTTCGTGTAAGCCATCATGGGTGAAGGTGATTTTGTGTTTTATCAGAATATGAAATCACAGGGCGATGTTTTTTTAGGGGTTATTTCAGAATATCGTTAACGTTAGTGTTAAGTGGTGCAGGCGTGTTTTGTATCTGCGTCACAACTTAAGCGATTTGGTACGCCCAGCATGGGCGTGAACTAATGAGGTGAAAGTCCTCTGTAGGCGATTCACCTGCTTAAATTATTTTAAGTACTATAACTGCTAGCCGACGGCAACTGCAACCCCGTGAGGTGTTGTGGAGAGGGCGAAGCGCCGTGAAGCCTTGGAGCGGCTGGGATGCCCGAGTGCAAAACGGCGAGCCTACGAACAGAGTAAAATGGTGGATGCGATTTTCAACAGGCTCTGCCTGGCCCGAAGGGTGAACCACAGGGATGTGGTGAATAAACATCATATGAGGCCGAGTCTCAGGGGTGAGTTAGCCAGGCATAACGAAACCCGTGAATCGCGAGACAGGGTAAATGATGAGGCAG
>Ga0316207_10000367_pt1 | contig 78762 bp, 62 predicted proteins | sample 6weekpyrite_MG_FD_204943 | JGI IMG/M metagenome (GOLD analysis project Ga0316207, IMG submission 204943) | Microbial mat bacterial communities from mineral coupon in-situ incubated in ocean water Damariscotta River, Maine, United States -... | ecosystem: Environmental > Aquatic > Marine >... | reverse complement strand
CGTAAACGAATCATCGCTTGACTAAGCAATTGACTAATTCGAGATTCGCTAACACCCAATACCGAGCCAATTTCCCGCAAATTTAATTCAGAATCGTAATATAATGTCACTACCATTTTTTCCCGTTCTGGCAAACTCGCAATCGCTTCAGTTAGATTACCTTTAAAACGCTCATGTGACATTTCTTCAAAAGGTCCATTTTTTGTATTGCTTAGACCTAATTCAATGGCATCCTCATCAACACCTAATTCTTCAAACGCGTAAATCCTAGCATTGCTAGAATCTTGGAGAATTTTATAATATTCATCGAGTGTAATACCCATCTCTTCAGCAATTTCATCATCTCGAGCATCACGACCTGTGCGCGCTTCTATTTCACGTACAACCTTGGTTAATTCTCGATTCTTACGATGAACAGACTTTGGAGCCCAATCGTTACGGCGCAATTCATCAAGCATTGCTCCGCGTATACGAATGCCGGAATATGTTTCAAAGCTTGCCCCTAGATCAGGCCGATAATTACGTGATGCCTCAAGAAGCCCGACCATACCAGCCTGGATCAAATCATCGACCACGACAGATGACGGTAGTCTTGCCATTAAGTGATATGCGATACGCTTAACCAGTGGCGCATGCTGCACCACAAGTTTGTTCGATTCATTAAAATCTTGTGCTTTTTTATAAGGATTCGTTGCCATTTAAACTGCTCAATTAAATGTATAATTCAAAAAACATTTCGACAGAATAATGAGAAACCTTTAGCGTTTGCGTCAAATTTCGTCAAGCAAAAGTATCGCAATTCGAATTATACTGCTAAACAACTGTTTATATTTAACATTATTTTTATATAAAAAAACCTGCTAATTAATTAACAGGTCTTTTGTAATTAGTCTAAATATAAAATCCAGTTAGCAGGATTAATTAGGCATAATCTAACTCATAAGCTGTATATCCATAACGTTCTTCTTCCCCTAATTCAAAATTCTCCAATTCTGGTTCATGTAATTTATCAAGCATTGACTTATTAACTTTATCTTTTCGTTTACGACTATGATTTAGTAATTGTCGACGGGCAACATCAAACGCATCACGTATAGCGACATAGAGGTCTTCGTTTGATTCCCGCTTTACTGCCAACTCTGTTCCGGGTAATGAAATGTCGATGCTTACATGAAAAAGTACACCATGATTTTTATGACGATGGGGTTTTTCGACCACAACACGACAAGCAATAATTTTATCGTAGAATTGTTCGAGCTTTTTAGCCTTACTTTTAATGCTATCTTGTGCAGATTTTGATAATGTTAATTTTCGAGTTGAAACTCTCAGTGGAATTTTCATCATATACCTCCTATTACGTACGATCACGTATTGCGACCGTAGCACTTTTAAAAAATTAAATATTTTTTACAATATGAGTTTGCCACGAACAATAAATAGACCATGAAAAAGAAAGAAATATATTTTTTAATTTTTAAAGCGTTGTAAATGAGCATCGGGCAACCAAGCAACATTCGGTGTCATCATTAGCCTAATAAAATCAAATGACGTTTGAAATAGAGCCTTCTGATCATGAATATAGAAAAGTTCCCTTTAATTAGCCAATTGTTAAATTTTATCAATCCTTATTAGTAAAACTTTGTGTTGGTAATTTGACGAATATTCGAAATATCATTTGAAAACCATTAATTCCCATAAAACATTTCTATTAGGAAGATCAATATTTCTCCACTTAATTCGCGTTTAACTGAAACGATAAATGAAAACATATGTCTAATCTTACTGGGTATCCAGCGTGTTCGCATTCCTATTTAGAAATTCGACTGGCTTGCTTTTTGCCTCATTTACAATAGGTTATTGATATTCGAATTGTCAGCAAATGAGAGGTATTATTTATGAGCATATTCAGTCAATATAAAGATCGTTACGATCTTTCCAAGGAAGAAACACTGAGTATTCAAGATTATTTGAAACTCTGTAAAGATGATCCTTCGGTATATGCTTCCGCTGCTGAACGTATGCTTAAAGCCATCGGTGAACCAGAGCAATTCGATACACGAAACGACCCTCGCTTCAGCCGGTTATTTTCAAATCGCATTATTAAAATATACCCCGCTTTTAAAGAATTCTATGGCATGGAAGATACCATCGAACAGATCGTATCTTACTTCAAACATGCCGCTCAGGGCCTGGAAGAGAAAAAACAAATTCTCTATCTGTTAGGTCCTGTTGGTGGGGGTAAATCTTCACTTGCTGAAAAGCTTAAAGTTCTTATGGAAAAGGAATGCTTCTACGCGATAAAAGGTTCCCCAGTACATGAATCGCCACTCGGTTTATTTTCCCCAGCAGAAGACGGACAAATACTGGAAGAAGATTATGGAATCCCAAGCCGATATTTAACAGGACTAATGTCTCCTTGGGCGGTAAAACGTTTACATGAATTCAATGGTGATATCTCTAAATTTGAGGTAGTTAAAGTTAAACCTTCCGCTTTACAGCAAATTGCGATTGCTAAGACTGAACCTGGTGACGAAAATAATCAGGATATTTCATCTTTAGTGGGCAAAATTGATATCCGTAAACTGGAAGAATATTCACAAGACGATGCTGACGCTTACTCCTACTCCGGTGGATTATGCTTGGCAAATCAGGGTTTATTAGAATTTGTTGAAATGTTTAAAGCACCTATCAAGGTTCTTCATCCATTATTAACCGCAACCCAGGAAAGCAATTATAAAGGCACCGAAGGATTATCAGCAATTCCTTTTGACGGGGTTGTTCTTGCGCACTCCAATGAGTCTGAATGGGTAACATTCAAGAACAATAAAAATAATGAAGCATTTTTAGATCGTATTTATATTGTTAAAGTACCCTATTGTTTGCGAGTTTCCGAAGAAATCAAAATTTACGAAAAACTGCTGGAACATAGTTCGCTGACAAATGCGCCTTGTGCACCAGACACGTTAAAAATGATGGCACAGTTTGCCGTGTTATCACGATTAAAAGAACCGGAAAATTCCAGTATTGCATCGAAAATGCGTATTTATGATGGTGAAAACCTGAAAGATACCGATCCTAATGCAAAATCCTACCAGGAATACCGGGATTACGCGGGTGTTGATGAAGGCATGAACGGCTTATCCACTCGATTTGCTTTCAAAATATTATCACGAGTATTTAATTACGATAACTCTGAAGTAGCAGCCAATCCAGTACACTTGCTCTATATTTTAGAACAACAAATTGAACAAGAGCAATTCCCTGCAGAAATAGAGGAAAAATATCTTTCCTTTATCAAAGAATTCTTAGTTCCTCAATATGTAGACTTTATTGGCAAAGAAATTCAAACAGCTTACTTAGAATCCTATTCAGAATATGGACAAAACATATTTGACCGATATGTCACTTATGCGGATTACTGGATTCAGGATGAAGATTACCGAGACCCAGATACCGGTGAGATATTTAGCCGTGCTGCATTGAATGAAGAGCTAGAAAAAATCGAAAAACCTGCAGGTATTAGCAATCCAAAGGATTTTAGGAATGAAATTGTAAATTTTGTGCTACGTGCAAGAGCAAACAATAAAGGTAAAAACCCTACTTGGAGTAGTTACGAGAAACTGCGTAATGTCATTGAGAAGAAAATGTTCTCAAATACAGAAGACTTACTACCAGTCATTTCATTTAACGCGAAGTCATCAAAAGACGATAAGAAAAAACACGAAGATTTTCTTAATCGCATGAAAGAAAATGGCTACACTAGCAAACAAGTTCGTTTATTGTGTGAATGGTATCTACGCGTTCGGAAATCTTCTTAGAAATAGATATTGAATAATTCTTACAAGTTGCGTCATGATTTAGATTCTCTTTGAACGTTCTAATTGAGAAAAAACAGGACGCTAGCAACACTAAAATAAGTATTTTTGATTGAAGAACGTTTAAAGAGGAGCTGAAACAGAGATGCAAATTGTAAGAATTATTCAATTTCTATTTCTCGAGGTGATGTAGTTTTGGCGCGCTTAATAGATAGACGTATTAATGGCAAAAATAAAAGTGCAGTTAATCGACAGCGCTTTTTAAAACGCTACAAATCGCAAATTAAAAAAGCGGTTACAGACGCTATTGCGAATCGTAATATCACTGATATTGAAAGTGGCGAATCTATATCGATTCCTTCAAAAGATATTTCAGAACCTTTTATTCATCATGGAAGTGGTGGTAAAAGGGATGTAGTCCACCCAGGTAATAAAGAGTTTGTTTCTGGCGATAGAATCCCCCGCCCTAAAAAACAAGGTGGTGGTCAAGGTGAAGGTAAAGCCAGTAATAAAGGTGAAGGCGAAGATGACTTCATTTTTGAAATCAGCAAAGAAGAATTTATGGAGTTCTTTTTTGAGGATATGGAATTACCCAACTTAGTAAAGACTCAAATTGCCACTGTGTATGACAACAAGAAAGTACGCGCAGGTCATACTTCTAGCGGTGTTCCTACAAATATAAATGTTATTCGTTCCATGAAGAATGCTTATGGACGTCGAATAGCTTTAAAAGCCCCCTATAAAAAAGACCTCGCTGAAGCGAAAGAACAATTGTTATTACTTGAGAAAAATCCAGAAAAACATAAATCAGAAATAATTTCATTAAAAGATAGAATTGAATACTTAGAACGTAAAATCAAGAACATCCCTTATATTGATGAATTTGATTTACGATTTAATAATCACATCGACCAACCAAAACCAACAACACAAGCTGTTATGTTTTGCGTCATGGATGTTTCTGGCTCAATGGATCAACATAAAAAAGATATCGCCAAACGTTTCTTTATTTTACTTTATCTGTTTCTTACCAGAAACTACGAAAAAATCGAACTAGTTTTTATCAGCCATCACACTACCGCAAAAGAAGTCAGCGAAGAAGAGTTCTTCTACTCCCGTGAAACTGGTGGCACAGTCGTTTCAAGCGCATTGAATCTTATGCACGAAATTGCTTCGGAGCGCTACTCTACCAACGACTGGAATATTTATGTTGCCCAAGCATCGGATGGTGATAACTGGTATGACGATTCACCTTATTGCAAAGAGATAATTTCTGAAAAAATCATGCCGCTAGTGCAATATTATTCCTATGTTGAGATTACACCAGACAATCATCAGAGCTTATGGCATGAATATAAAAACATAGATGAAACATACGAAAATTTTGCAATGCAAAAAATCGAAAAAATCACAGATATTTTCCCTGTTTTACGTGAATTATTTAAAAAACGCGAGGATATCAAGGCTGCGTCATAAACCTTGATTTATTATGAAAAAACGCAAACCTTTATCGACATCATCCGAATGGACTTTTGAGTTATTAGATACCTATGACCTTGAAATAGCCCGTATTGCGAAGAACTTTAAACTCGACACCTACCCCAATCAAATTGAAGTTATCAGCGCTGAGCAAATGATGGATGCATATGCCTCTTCTGGTATGCCTATCGGTTATCATCATTGGTCCTATGGTAAACACTTCATGGAAACAGAAAAACAATATCGCCGTGGTCAAATGGGTTTAGCCTACGAAATTGTTATCAACTCAAATCCTTGTATCTCATATCTCATGGAAGAAAACACCATGATGATGCAAGCCTTAGTTATTGCTCATGCTGCATATGGCCATAATTCGTTTTTTAAGGGGAATTACCTCTTTCAGCAATGGACTTCGGCTGACGCCATCATTGATTATTTATTATTTTCAAAAAACTACATCAAAGACTGTGAAAAGCGTTATGGTGTTGATGCTGTAGAGAGTATTTTAGATTCCTGTCACGCTTTAATGAATTTTGGTGTAGACCGCTACAAACGTCCACAAAAAATCTCTATGCGTGAAGAGAAAACTAAACAACACGAACGAGAAGCGTATTTGCAGTCTCAAATTAATGAACTATGGCGTACAATTCCAAATTACTACATGGACAAAAAAAGTAATCAGGAATTTCGTTTTCCTGAAGAACCCCAAGAAAATATTCTATATTTTCTTGAAAAAAACGCCCCATTGCTTGAGCCCTGGCAGCGTGAAATCGTACGTATAGTTCGTAAAATATCCCAATATTTTTACCCGCAAAAACAAACAAAGGTAATGAATGAAGGATGGGCGACTTTTTGGCATTATACTATTCTCAATCAAATGTATGATGAAGGTTTATTAACAGATGGTTATATGATGGAATTTCTGCAGTCCCATACAAATGTTGTTAAGCAGCCTGATTTTGACAGCCCCTATTATAATGGCATTAATCCTTATGCACTTGGTTTTAATATGATGGCTGATATACGCAGAATTTGTGAATCCCCCACAGATGAGGATAGAGAATGGTTTCCAGATATTGCCGGTTCAGATTGGCTAGAAACCATGGATTTTGCTATGCGAAATTTTAAAGATGAGAGTTTTATTGCGCAATATTTATCACCTCGAATTATACGCCAATTAAAACTTTTCTCTTTGACTGATGATGATGTCGACACCCACATTGAGATTGATTCCATACATAACAAGCCTGGTTACCAAAGAATTCGCCAAACCCTGGCGGACCAGTATAACCTCGGAAGTATTGAACCTAACCTACAGATTTATAGCATTGATGTGCGCGGTGATCGATCCTTAACATTAAGACATTTTCAATATAACCGAAAACCTCTAGCGTCTAGTTTGGATGAAGTATTGAAGCATTTGACTAGCTTATGGGGATTTGATGTAAAATTGGAGACCGTAGACGAAAAAGGCAATGTTGAATTAACAAAAGAACAAAAACACTAAATCATAATTAATTATCATCACCGTAGGAATGATACATTCCTTTAATTAACAACTTATCATTTTCTTTCTCTACATCTAACGTTATTGTTCCCGTAAACTTACGAACATTATCACCACCTGTACGTAATACAGTTACAACAAAGTCGCCCTTGCCTTTCGCTTTTTCATCTTTTTTATTCCAGCGCATATTGCGCAACTCAATCACTCTCATCTCGGTAGTATTGAATAAGGATTTATAATCTTTTCGAATGCTATCCCAGTTCTCATCATTATTAGTCAGCGCATCTTTACTAAATAAAGACATAAAACTATCTAACTCACCTTCTTCATAGATCAATGAAAAATCTGAGATCAAATTAGATAACTCTTTATCACCAATAAGAGGAAGCTCAACGGGTTTAGGTTTACTTATAGTCGCAACTGTCTCAGGCTTCGTTACAGGAGGAACAGGTACAACGACTGGTTTAATTTTTACAGGTTTCTCGGCAACTACTGGTTTAGCAATACTTTCATCACGTTTGTTAGTTGATTTATTTTCTTGCGGAGCTACTTTAGCTTGAACTGGCGGCTGCTCGACCGGCGTTTTTTCCTTTTTGACCACCTTTTCAGGAACCACCTCATTCTGAACCGGTTTTTCCACTGCCTTTAAAGGTGCCTCTGTGGTTTTTTTAACTTTCTCTGGAGGTAATTTAACCTGTTCACTTTTTAACTCTACAGGCTCAAGGATAACAGGTGCCAATCTCACTTCTCTTTCATCCGAGTTGTCTAATTCTGTTGGCTTGGATGGCAAAATGGTTAGCTCTTCGACAGATTTCAATTCATTAAACGTTAATCCAAGGTCCGCTTTTATGTCATCTAAATTTGGCTGAAGATAATAAAAAGCCGCGCCACCTGCACAAAACAAAAATATTATAAGAACCACCCAAAAATTCGCTGTATTTTTCCTTCTATCTTCGGTCAAATCAGAATTGGAAGCATAGCCTTGCGCATCTGTATTTTGTGTCTTCTCCTCATATCTTTCACTGTCAGGAATTAATGTTCGATCGTTATCATCAGAATCGCCTTGCTTCTTATTAATTTCAGATAAAAACTCGTCGTATTCTTTTCTTTTTTCTGGTGATCGTAATGCACTAAATGCCTGATTTATCCGGCGGATATAGGTTTCATCCTGTGCAGATTCTTCGCCTTGCTCTGTCTGTAACAAACGAAAAAGATATCGATAGTGAATCCGAATGAGCTCAAGACTAGCATCTTCCTGAACACCCATTCGTCGATAGTAATTTGCTTTATTTGATAAAAAAACGTTTTTTATATAATTGACGCAAGCCTGTTGTAAAGCGTCGTCACTAATATTTAACAACTCATCAATTCGCATATGTGAGGGGATAATTTTTTTACCAACTGCCACCTTCAACATATCAGTTACCCCTTCGGCAAGGGGTTTACGAGTACTTGTTATACCTGCATGGTTATCAGGATGATCCGCATAATCTACTGCAAGTGCCACCAACTTCCACCAATCAGGTTTAGTATCCATCATAGGTGGTTCAGAATCTTGCATAGGCACCGACTCTGGTTCTAATGACTCTACTGCGGTATTATCATTTGTCACTACGATCCGTTGAGAATCTCGACTTTGCCCATTTAAGTTCGGGTGCTCTACATCTTCTTGAGGATTTGGTTCTATTTTTTCAACAACAGGTTTATCAGGTAAATCATCAGAAAAATCCCCTAATAATTCACTATCGATATTTTCTACATCTACTGAAGAATCGCTTTTTTCAACTTCTTCACCTGGTTTTATATCCGAAAGATGAACGTTCTTTGCGGATACTTCGTACATCAATTCTTTCGCAACTAATTTAATATGTTCATCTTTAAGTTGATGAAGATCATCTAAAGATCCAAACAAAAATAGACGATCGCAAAACGTATTAATCCGTCGTGGTACACCTTTTGTTAAGCTATATATTCTCGCAAATCCACGATCACTTACTTGTGGGTCTTTTTGCCAACCAACAAGCTGTAATCTATGTTCAATATATTGACGAGTCTCTTCCTGATTTAAAGGCTCTAAATGACAGGAAGCCACAACACGTTGGCGTAATTGCTCTAAATCTTTTGAATATAAGGCATCTCTAAATTGTTCTTGTCCGAGAAGAAAAATTTGTATTAAAGCATGTTTACCCAAATAAAAATTGGATAACATCCGTAATTCTTCAATCGACTCAAATGGGAGGTTTTGCGCTTCATCGATAATGAGTAATATGTGATAACCCGCCCGATAACGCGAAACAAAATATGTTTCCATACGTTTGAGCAATGTTGCCTTGGGTGCATCTTCAAATTCAAGACCAAATGAGGCGGCAACCATACGCAGCACGTCTTCCGCTTCTAAATGCGTAGTGTTTAACTCAGCAACGATAACCTTTGATCTGCCAACTTCCTGCAAAAGCGCGCGCGCAAGCGTCGTCTTACCTGTTCCAGGAGAACCAGTAACAACAATAAAACCCTCTTTTTGCGTTAGTCCATAACGCAAATACGCTAAAGCTCGATTATGCCCCTTACTGCCAAAGAAAAAACTCGGATCAGGGCTTAAGCGAAAAGGCGAGCTTTTCAGACCATAAAAATTTTCGTACACCGTTGTTTTCCAATACTAATTTACACATTAATTTTACCACTTATTCCGGAAAGGCAAAAATCATTTAATATGTATTATGAAATTAATACGAATTGATTATTTATTAACCTGTAAATTACAGTAAGCATAAGTCTTCTTAGCAAATTATAAAATACTTCTAATTTCAAACTATAAACCCAAATACCCTTCAATTCACTAGATATTACGTTTATTTAATCGGCCAAAGTGTGAATTAACTTACACATAATACTAAACTAATTAGCTTTAAATTAAGCTGAGTAAATATGTTAATGACTAGGATGGTTGCTTTAGAACAAATTTAAGAGCCATAGATGCGCAAACATTCCCTGTTACACACCTATGACCATAGTTTTTTAGTTTTTATTCTTAATTATTATCTTTATTGTTATTGTTATGAGAATACATGGAATATTCTCTTGTTGAAAGGTCGTCGTATACTATTTTTATCTTTCATCCTCCGAGACAGAAAATAAAAATTTACTATTTTTCTTTTGAACTTCCAACATATCTTTGTTAGCACATGTAATGCCAACAATAATTTTCTTTTATAAAACAAAATGTTATCTAATATCAAACACCAAGTTTCATGATTTTTCTATCAAATGTAAAGTTTTCCGACATTACAACATGGCAAACCTAACAAATAATCACTAGACCAAAGAATAATCAAACCATTAAATCTCATTAAAACAATTAGTTAGCTCTGCATTTTTACATTTTTAGTAGAGTTTTTTAATACCGATCAATAAACGTATAATATCCCAAAAACTAGACTGTAAAATTTACCGATTTATTGCCTATTAATCATTCAAGTGACATTAAAGCAGTCATTAATTGAACATATTTAAGCAATTAAAATATAAAATCCTAAATTATAAAAAATGTGAAGAGAGATACAAGAAAGCAAATTATTATGACGATCTTTAAAATAGCCAAATATCAATGAAGGAAAGAAGGTTAGTAATGCCCAAAATGGTTCTTGATTAAACAAATGCGATAAAGCAAATAAACTACTGGTTAATATGTTTGCAAGACTAATCCCAAAAAAAATTATATTAAATTTAACCTGCCCGCTAAAGAAGTCTTGCACTACACCACGAAATACAATCTCTTCAATAATGGGATAAAGCAAGATTGAAAGCAAAAGAACATTTAACGGCTCAAAAATATTGTTGAAACGTAGCGGATTAACAAACAATCCATACAAGATCCAAGACCCAACCGCCAACAGTAGCGCGACATACCAATGAAGGTCTTGTAAAAAATTAGCATTTACTAATGATTTAGCTTGGATAACAATCCTTTTAGTTCAGGTACACAAGAACCACAATTGGTACCTGCTTTAAGGCATTTCCCAATTTCATCGGTAGTCGTTAAACTTTGTGATTGAATACTTTCAATAATGGTATTTTCACCCACACCAAAACAAGCACACACTACCTTACCCTGATCTTTTTGTGTCGCAGGTGGTTTGCCGGTTAACAAACTCACTCTATCGTCATCAGTTAACTGATCTTTTTCGAACAGACTGGCCAACCAATTTCGGGTAGGTAGCTCATGAGTTGGCGCAATAAATATACAACTTTCTAATCGATTATCTACTAAGCGAACACCACGATAACGCCCAGCAGATCTATCAAGGTATTCTACCCAATTAACGTCGTTATCTGAAGAGCATAATAGTCCCCTAGCCCATTCAGGCCAATCATTCGCTGATTGCATCCCCGCTAGCTCATAGCGACTAAAACCATTGCCACGCGCTTTTACCCAATAACTAAGTTCACTAAAATTAATGTCACGTCGAGATAACAAAAAGCCATGCCAAACAGGTTCATATAACTCAATCGCAACGGGCGTATGCTTCAATTCGGGTTGCCCAGAAACTGGATCTGTAACAGGATTAACCAGTGCATCCACACGTCCATTCAGCGCATATTGATTATTCCAATGCATGGGAATAAAAATTGATCCGCCCTTTTGTGTTTCACTTTGTTTAACCCTAGCAATAATACTTCCCCACGAGCTAAAAACCCGCGCTAAGGAGCCCTCAAGCAAATCATACTGCTTCATGTCATCAGGGTGAACTTCAACGTAAGGTTCCGGGCTATGTTCTGCCAAGCGAGGCGATTTACCGGTACGTGTCATAGTGTGCCATTGATCACGCACCCGACCTGTATTTAAAATCAATGGATATTCTGCCGTAACTGGATTACAGGGTGAGCGAGGCGTAACACTGATAAACCGAGCTTTGCCACTTGGCGTAAAAAAATGTCCATCGACAAACATTCTATCCGTACCTTGCGGCTGATCATTCGTAATAGGCCACTGAGCTGGCTCTAATTCATTATATTGTGCCTGACTTAATTCTGCGTATTTTGAAATATCAAAATCTCGACTTCCTTGATTTTCAAATCCCGATAATTTTGCAAATTCTTTGAATATTTCACTGGGCGATTGATAATTAAAACTCTGCTCAAAACCCATAGCTTTTGCAACTTCTGAAATTATCCACCAATCAGCTTTTGCGTTACCTGCTGGCGGTAAAAATGGTAGTGTACGAGAAATTCGACGTTCAGAATTAGTAACCGTACCATCCTTCTCGGCCCAGGGTAATGCTGGAAATAATACATTGGCAAATTCTGCAGTATCTGTTTTTTGAACACTTTCAGATACCACCACAAACTCACATTTTTTTAACGCTTCTTTCACAAAATCAGCGTTTGGTACACTCACAACAGGATTTGTACACATAATCCAGACCGCTTTAACTTTACCCTCATGAACTGCTTCGAATAAATCAACTGCTTTGTAACCCGCTTTGTCAGCAATAACCGGGGACTTCCAGAAACGCTGAACGAGATCCACATCGCTAGGCTTATCCAGTTCCAAATGCGCAGCCAGTGTATTCGCCAAACCACCCACCTCACGACCACCCATCGCATTGGTTTGACCAGTAAATGATAATGGCCCCATACCGGGTCGCCCAATTCGTCCCGTCAGCAAATGGCAATTGATAATAGAATTAACTTTATCTGTTCCACTTGATGATTGATTCACACCTTGGGAATAAACACTAACGACTCTCTCCGTCCGCGCAAACATACGGTAAAATGTTTCCACATCTTTAATTTCTAAACCGCAATATCTGGCAACAGTTTCCACACTAGCAGAGGATTGTCTTGCTTGTTCTAATGCTTCATCTAATCCTTCGGTATAATTCTCAACATATAATTTATTAGTTTCACCCTGTGTATGCAGATAATTTAACAATCCATTAAACAACATCACATCTGTACCAATATTGATTGGTAAAAATAAATCGGCAACATCACAGCTTGTGGTTTTTCGGGGATCAATGACAACCACAAATAAATCAGGATTTTCTTTTTTACTTTGCACGATACGTTGATATAAAACAGGATGACACCAAGCTGCATTGGAACCCACTAAAACAATCAGCTTTGCCCGTTCCAAATCTTCATAACAGCAAGGTACCGTGTCTGTACCAAAGGCACGTTTATGACCTGCAACTGTAGACGACATGCAAAGACGCGAATTTGTATCAATGTTTGCCGATCCAATAAAACCTTTCATCAGTTTATTGGCGACATAATAGTCTTCAGTCAATAATTGACCTGAAACATAAAAGGCGACTGATTCTGGGCCAAATTCTTCTTTAACTTTGTTAAATTTAGCCGCAACTGTATCAATAGCTTCCGTCCATGAAACTTGCTCTCCCTCAACGTGAGGTTCCAGCAAACGTCCATCTAAATCTATCGTTTCCGCGAGTGCAGCACCTTTTGAACACAATCGACCAAAATTTGAAGGATGATCTTTATCGCCTTCTATCGACCATGTGTTACCCGTTTTTTTTGCAATAATTCCGCAACCAACACCACAATAAGGACAGATTGTTTTAACTTCCATGGAGTAAATTCTTACCTATTTTTTATATTTAACTTCAATCAGTGGGATTTCGTTTTACGCTATAAATCACTTCGTCATAAGATATATCAAACTCTGTTGAAATATTCGTTACTTGTTCTTTCAATGTTTCAAGAGCGGCATCTAGCTGTGGTTTACTATCCTCAAAATTTACTTCAACTGTATTCTCTTCACTATCACCTATTGTGGAGACAAATTCTTCCAAACGCATCGTTTCTTTGTGTTCTAAGCGCTCAATCACTTTACGTGCCTTAGCCATCTGCAATTGAACGGTTAAATTAGTCATACGATCTAATCCACCATAGGAATCGTTTTCATCATTAAATGATGTATTCGAAATTGGTAACGGTGAACTCAACTGCGCTGCCAACACCTTCTCCATGCCCATTGACTTGGCTTTGGCACTTGCTTCACGCAATTGCTCAGATGAATTTAAGTCATAACCAAAAAATGAACTGTTATAAAGCGGCTTGGAATGAAATCCACTTTGAGCAAAAATATCAAATAAAGCTGAATCAAAAGAGTTTTGATAATCTTTAACAAAAGCTTCTGAATTCACTTTATTATCTGATGCTAACGAAGTATTAACTTCCACTGAATCCCAGTACCGAACATTATGAATAGACATAGTATTTACCTCCATTCATTATCGTTCAATTTTTATGCCTATATTTTGATCGATACTAATGTCTGTAATTTCTGATACTTATACCAACCATCAATATAAAACACCGCCAACAAGGCAAGGGTTTGCCGCAATTTACCAAATAACAGGTATTGGTAATGCACTGTTTAACGCATCAAATAGCAATAAATATTTTCCGGCTTACACTTTAGCTTCACCCAGACTACAAAGAAAGAAATATACTACTACCTTCCATTTTAATATCGTATTTACCCGCACAACCTTCGTCAGGTGCTTTTACTACACCAGTATCCAATTCAATTTTCCAATTATGTAATGGGCAAGTAACGGTTTTATCGTGAACGATACCTTGTGATAAAGGTCCTTGCTTATGAGGACAGGCATCCTTTAAAGCAAATACTTCATCTTTTGAGTTTCTAAAAATCGCAATATCACCATCAGGTCCTTCTACAACACGTGACCCTAATTGAGGAATATCTTCTAAAACACCTACTTCTATCCAGTCTGCCATTTCTATCAACCTATTTTTTTCAATGGAGTAAATTCATTGGTTTCAACACCACCTGTTGCACGTTCTGCCCATGGATCTTTTTGCGAATATTTTTGCGATTCGACAAAACGATCTGAGAGTTCTTTTCGCAACTCAGCATTTTCAACAATTTGTTGCTTCACAAACGTTAAACCCACACGCTCTAACCAGGGCGCTGTTCTATCCAGGTAATTTGCATCTTCTCGATAAAGCTGAGTAAATGCCTGGCAATATTCAATTACTTCTTCTTCAGTTGATACTTTACATAGTAAATCTGTTGCACGTACTTTTATGCCGCCGTTTCCACCCACATGTAATTCCCAACCAGAATCAACAGCAACCACACCAAAATCTTTAATGGTGGCTTCTGCGCAGTTACGAGGACAACCTGAAACGGCAATCTTAAATTTATGTGGCATCCAGGAGCCCCAAGTCAACTGCTCGAGTTTGATACCCATCGCTGTAGAATCCTGCGTTCCAAATCGACACCATTCTTTACCCACGCAAGTTTTAACTGTTCGTAATGACTTACCATACGCGTGACCGGAAACCATACCTGCATCATTTAAATCTTTCCACATCAACGGTAAATCTTGCTTCTTAATACCCAACAAATCGATACGTTGACCACCCGTCATTTTTACTGTTGGAACATCATATTTATCGGCTATATCTGCAATGGCCCTTAATTCCTTGGGATTTGTCACACCTCCCCAAATACGTGGAACAACAGAATAAGTTCCATCCTTTTGTATATTGGCATGCGCACGCTCGTTAATGAATCGTGAACGTGGATCATCAAAAGCTTCTGCTGGCCAATTGACAATAGCATAATAATTCAAGGCAGGACGACAAACATGACAACCATCGTCCGTACGCCAATTAAGCGCTTCCATAGCACCTAATGCACTCGTTAAATGTTTCTCTTTAAACGCTATCCTGACTTCTTCATGAGTCATTTCCGTGCACTTACAAAGTGGTTTATGATCTGTGGCCGTATAATCGCCGCCTAGGGTTGTTGAAATGATTTGTTCGACAAGCCCTGTGCATGAGCCGCACGAATTGGACGCTTTAGTATGCGAGCGCACATCATCAAGTGTGAACAAGCCTTTTGATGTAATTGCTTTGGTGATGCAGCCTTTTGTTACACCATTACAACCACAGACTTCCATATCATCAGTCATGGCGGCCGCAGCGTTGTGGCCACCATGACCAGAGTCGCCTAAATGTGACTGACCAAACATAAGATGCTCACGTATATCACTGACATCAGTTTCATCGCGCATCAACTGGAAATACCAAGCGCCGTCGACAGTATCACCATACATAACTGCGCCATGAATCTTATTGTCTTTTAATACAACTTTTTTATAGACACCTCGATTAACATCCTTCATGACGATGTCTTCAGTGGTGTCATCACCGTTAAAATCACCTGCAGAAAATAAATCGATACCTGTCACTTTCAATTTTGTAGAGGTAACCGAGCCCTCATATCGACCAATACCCATTTTCGCCAAATGATTTGCACAAACTTTTGCTTGTTCAAACAAAGGCGCAACTAAACCATAGGCTTCGCCCCGATGTTGAACACATTCACCAACAGAATAAATCTTTGGATCATACGTTTGCATAGTATCATTAACGACAACACCTTTTTCGCAATGCAAACCAATCTTGTCTGCCAATTCAATGTTCGGACGGATACCCACGGCCATAACCACCAAGTCAGCTGAGATTTCCATACCATTTTTGAAACGAACACCCTTAACTCTGTCCTCACCCAAGACAGCTTCAGTTGAAGCACCCATTAAGAAATTCAAACCACGTTCTTCCAGTGATTTTTTCAGCATCTCGCCAGCGACTGTATCCATTTGGCGTTCCATGAGGACATCACCCAAATGAACAACCGTCACACTCATACCTTGTAGCATTAACCCATTTGCTGCTTCTAATCCTAACAAGCCACCACCGATAACAACCGCGTGTTGATGTTTCTTAGACGCATCCAGCATTTGATCAACATCATGAATATCTCGAAACGAAATAACACCGGGCAATTCATGGCCTGGTACGGGAATTATGAAAGGATTCGATCCTGTGGCTAATAATAAACGATCATATTTTTCTTCAGTGCCATCATCAGCGATAACAACTTGCTTTTTACGATCGATATTAACAATCGTTTTACCCTTGTGAAGTTTAACGTCGTTATCAACATACCATTGCTCATCATTCAACATAATTTCTTCAATGGTTTTCTCTCCAGCTAATACCGGAGATAATAAAATTCTATTATAATTTCCATAGGGTTCCGCACCAAACACCGTAATGTCATACATCTCTTTATCGAGATCTAGCAACTCTTCGATGGTGCGCATACCGGCCATACCATTACCAATTAAGACCAGTTTTTCTTTCATACATACCTCACAATTAAATCATTTACATTGCTAACTGCTAATATAGTGCCAATATATCACACACCTCATCTAAATCTTATATCTATCTGTATTTATTGCATTTTTAATACTATAACTTATTTCACACGCTACTGAATCAACCCATTACTGCACCAAATCAGTGCATATTGAAAATTACACGCATCGGCATCAGGCAAATCCTCAACTAAACGAACTCGCAAGCACAAACAAAACAATACTTGCTTAGTTAATCATCATAAATTCAACAACAAAACACATGAAATATTTTTTGTTGGCATCAATTTTATTGTGCACCCAATTAGGGCGAGTAAATCACTCTTGCGATAATTAACGCATCAATCGGGTTCAAAATAATTACGATAAAATCCTTAACCATCTGTTTTTTATATGCTTTTATAGATGGCATGTTAGCTGCAGATAATCAATTAAATTTTTATCATTGAGGTCGACATGTCTGAAAAACTGAATTTATTTAATTTTGGCAAAGCAAATATTCGAATCTTACACTACACCTGGTTTGCCTTTTTTATGACATTTGTTGTCTGGCTGGGCCTTGGACCAATTATGCCATTCATCAAAGAAGCGCTGGGATTAACAGATCAACAAGCCAAAGTCTTACTTATTTTAAATGTCGCTATGACCATTCCCGCACGAATAGTCGTTGGAATGTTAGTAGACAAACTTGGCCCTAGAATAATGTATTCAGGCATACTCATAACCGGCGGTTTAATTAGTATCGGATTTGCCTGGGCAGACAGTTACGAAAAACTTGCCCTATTACGATTTTTATCCGGATTTATTGGCGCCGGTTTTGTTGTAGGTATTAGAATGATTGGCGAATGGTTTCCTGCCAAACAGACAGGACTTGCTCAAGGTATCTATGGCGGCTGGGGAAATTTTGGATCCGCAGGTGCCGCGATGACCCTACCTTTTATCGCAGTAAATTTTGGTGGTGATGACGGCTGGCGAATAGCCATCACTCTTGCAAGTCTTGCGGCAATTGCTTACGGCGCTATTTATTACTTCATTGTGACTAACACGCCAAAAGGCTCAACCTATTTTAAACCAAAAAAAATGGGTGCCATGGAAGTTACTAGTGGCGGTGACTTGGCACTATACATTCTAATGAATATTCCATTGTTCCTGGCACTGGGTGTTTTAACCTGGAAATTATCACCAGCACAGATGGGGCTTATTGACCAAAGTTCAACTTACTTAATTTATGCCGCATTAGTTGGAATATATTTAGTTCAAGTTTGGAAAATCTGGAATGTAAATTCACATATATTAAAGCAACCTGTACCTGAGTTACATCGTTATAAATTCAAACAAGTAGCAATTCTCGATTGGGCTTATCTAGTCACCTTCGGAACTGAGTTAGCCGTTGTATCCATGCTGGCAATGTTCTATGTGCAATGGTTTGATATTCCTAAAGTTACTGCAGCGCTACTAGCAGGTATCTATCCATTCATTAATTTAGTTGCGAGACCTGGAGGTGGATGGATTAGTGATAAAATTGGTAGGAAGTTAACATTAAGTATTGTATTTGCAGGAATTACCGCAAGCTTTTTAATACTAGGATTGGTAGATAAGGACTGGTCGGTCTGGTTAGTCGTCGGTATTACCATTATTGGTGGCATCTTTTCAAAAGCCGGCTCTGGTGCTGTTTATGCTATGGTCCCTCTAGTGCAGCGCCGGATGACTGGACAAATCGCAGGTATGGCTGGCGCTTTTGGAAATGTCGGCGCTGTTATGTTCCTAACAGTCAATTCACTGGTAGATTATGATCAATTCTTCTTGTTCATTGGTTTAATATCAGCCTTCGTCTTTATAATAATTTTATTCTTCCTAGAAGAACCAAAAGGCCAGATGGCAGAAACGTTACCTGATGGAACTGTCCAAATGATTGATGTAAAGTAAATAATCATAATCATTCATAGCAAACAAAGGCGGTATTCATTTATATCGCCTTTTTGTTTATGATCCGTATACTATTCAACAACAATGAAGATCAAGTAACGCATGTCAACCAGTTTATCGATTATTGCCGGTCAATATAGCGAAAGAGGAATCAAGAAAGCCAACGAGGACGCCTGCGCTATACATGTCCCAGAAGGATCTCTATTAACTTCAAAAGGCATTGTTGCCGTGATTGCCGACGGAGTAAGCAGCAGCCTTGCAGGTCGTGAAGCGAGTGAAACATGTGTTCGCACCATGGTCATTGATTATTACAGTACGCCTGAAACTTGGACCGTAAGAACCTCCTGTCAAAAAGTGTTAGGTGCTGCCAATCGATGGCTGTATGGTCAAAGTCAGAATGTGCACCATTCAAGTTACGGCATGTTAACCACACTCAGTGCGTTAGTTATCAAGTCCTCTACGGCCCATTTGTTTCATGTTGGAGACTCTCGAATTTACCGTTTACGCGATGGCGATTTTGAAAGACTTACGCGAGATCATCATCGCTGGGCTGAGAATGAAAAATCATTCCTTAGTAGAGCTATGGGCGCCGATATCAATGTTGAAATTGACTATCGCAGTGTGGATGTGCAACCAAACGATATTTTTTTTCTATCTACCGATGGTGTTCATGAATTTGTTCGAACCCAGGATTTAATTAATCTTATCCAAGATAATTACGAAAACCCAGAACGAGCAACCAAAGAAATTGTTAAAAAAGCCTTAGAAAATGGCAGCAATGATAATGTTACTTGCCAGATTTGCCGAATAGAAAACATTCCTGATTTAAATGAAGAAGAATTCTATCGACAACTCACCGAGCTCCCTTTCCCTCCTCCCCTGGAAGCCGGTATGATTCTCGATGGATATAAAATTATAAGAGAAATTCATGCCACAAAACGTACTCAAGTTTACGTGGCAATCGATCAGGAAAGCAATGAAAAGGTTATTATTAAAACTCCCTCAATAAATTTTGAAGATGATGCCATCTATATTGAGGGTTTTCTTAATGAAGAATGGGCAGGACGTCGAATTAACAATCCTCATGTTTTAAAGGTTCTTAAAACTAAGACGCAACGTAAATTTCTCTACTATGTAACAGAATATATCGAGGGTATCACATTACGACAATGGATTACTGATCATCCAAAAGCGAATATTGCAGAAGCTAGAGAAATATTAAAACAAATTATTACAGGTATTCGAGCCTTTCAACGTCAGGAAATGGTACATCAAGACCTTAAACCAGAAAACATCATGATAGACCAGCAAGGTACTGTCAAAATTGTAGATTTCGGTTCAACAAAAATTGCTGGCATACAAGAAATTTCTAAACCCATTGAACGAAATCAATTATTAGGTACATTGGACTACGCCGCACCAGAATACTTCCAAGGTTATGCAGGAACACATCAATCAGATATATATTCCATTGCTGTTATTACTTATGAAATGTTATGCGGCAAGTTACCCTATGGCCAACCTCTATCGGAAAGTAATCTAAAACGCGTAAAATATCAGTCGGCAAAACAAATTAATTCAGAAATACCCGCATGGATTGATGGAGCATTAGAAAAAGGTGTTTTACTCGACCCAAAACGTCGTTACCAGACCTTATCAGAGTTTATGTTTGATCTCAGCAAACCCAATCCTGAGCTCGCCAAACTTGGCGGCATTTCAATACTCGATAAAAATCCCGTAGGATTTTGGAAAGGCATGACAATCCTATTGCTTTTATCAAATTTGGCGTTACTATACGCTTTAGCTAATTTAGCATCATAAAGCTAAATTTTGCACATTTATTGCGCAAAAATAAAATTCTTAGCCTTGAATTTGTTAAGTATTGTTAAATCACACTTTCCTATATGTTTTTTTCATTGGACTTAGTTTATTTTTGTAAGCAGTAGCTTATTTAAAAAAGGATAAAACTATGTTTAAGACAAAAAACACAACAAAAGCCATGGCATCATTGGCTATTGGTGCTCTGAGTATAACAGCAACTTCATTTGTAAGTGCTGAAACCTATGATGATCGTTGGTACATCGCACCATCCTTATCTTATATTATCCCAGATAGTGATCGTGATGCAGAAAACGGCTTTGGGTTCAGTTTCGGCATTGGAAAATCTATCGCTAAATATTGGAACATTGAACTGAACGGTGTACACGATTCAATGGATGCAGATACAGGCGGTAATGACTTTACACAAACAGGCGCATTCGTCGATGGCTTATTTGTTGTGAATCGTACGGCAAAATTCTCTCCTTATGCTGTCCTGGGTGCTGGCGCATTAAACACTGAAATCAATAACGATAGTGAAATTAATCCTGCTGCACACGCAGGTCTAGGTTTCATCTATGAACTCAACAAACACGGTGCAGGAATCCGCAGTGATGTTCGTTATAGAATGGAGTTTGATGATCGCATTGCGAATAATGATAATTTTGGCGATATCATTGTAAATCTCGGCTTATACATCCCATTAGGTGAAAAACATAAAAAAGCCGTCGCAGCAGCAACATTAATTCCTGCTGTAATCAAATCTGAGCCAAAAGTTGTTATATCAGATATGGACAATGATGGCATTCCAGACGCTAATGACAAATGTTCCAATACACCTTCAAACGCTAAAATCGATGCCTTTGGTTGTGAGTTAGATAACGACGGTGACATGGTAGCTGATAGTAAAGATCAATGTGACAACACACCTGCTAATGTAACTGTCAACGCAGTTGGTTGCCCTGTTGACAGTGATAAGGACGGCGTTGCGGACTATCAAGATCAATGTAAAGATAATCTTCCCGGTGCAGTAGTCAATGCGATGGGATGTGAGCCTGATTCAGATGGTGACGGCATTGCAGATGCTCGTGATGCTTGCCCTAATAGTGTTACAACGAAAAACACTGGCTTAGACGGCTGTTCATTAAATGAAATGGTGAAAACGCAAAAGTATGCTTTTGAAGTCAACTCTGCTGAACTAAAAGAATCAGCGACTATGGTGCTCACTGGTCTAGCTGAACGATTAAACGCTCATCCCAATGAGCAAATAGAAATCGTTGGCCATACCGATAATATTGGTCCTGAATGGTACAACAACAAATTATCTGAAGAACGCGCTGCAGCAATCAAACAATTCTTGGTTGATCAAGGTGTAAATGAAACTCGATTGGTTACTAAAGGTATTGGGGCTAACAATCCAATTGCAGACAATGACACCGATCAAGGTCGTGCACAAAATCGTCGAGTTGAAATGTTTGTAATGGACTAAAAGAAGCTCTCCATCTTTAAAACTATAGCGGGCCAATGGCCCGCTTTTTTTTGAATGGCACACAGCAAATTAGTTAGGAATAAATCCAGAAAATAGCTGTCTGAAAATATATTAAATACAGATGTATATTATTCTAAGGTAAGTTATGCAAAAATTAGAAAGGCCACAAAATTCTATGACTGGCTTCCAAAAAGCCACAATATTCTTACTCAGTGCGATACTACTGGTATTGATGTTATTCGTCGTAATCTATTATACTCAACTTAATAACAAAGCTTTTACACCCGTAAAACTTAGTCAAGACGAACATGTTGCCCTACAAGATAAATTAAACTCAATTGACAGCGCTCATCAAGATAATCCAGCAAGTGCTTCCAGCCAATCGAAAAAAGTACCTGGATTAATACCTGAAGCTTATAGTGGAACAAACGCAACGCGACAATTAAGGTTTACAGAAAGAGAAATCAATGCCTTATTAGCAAACAATACTCAATTAGCACAAAAAATCGCTATCGACTTATCAACAAACTTAGCTAGTGCCAATATTCTATTGCCGCTTGATCCTGAATTTCCAATACTTGGAGGGAAAACGTTAAAACTGAACGCTGGGGTAGATCTTCGGTTTACAGATGAACGCCCGGCAGTCAAATTAGTTGGTGTGAGTTTATGGGGCGTGCCAATCCCAAATGCTTGGTTAGGTGGGTTAAAAAATATTGACCTTGTCGATGAGTTCGGTACAGAAAAAGGATTCTGGAAAGCTTTTTCTGATGGCATTGATGCTTTAAAGGTTGAAGAGGAAAGTGTACTTATTCAGCTGAAAGAATAAACTTCTCCAATTCATTCTAAATGTATCTGAACATTCACAAATTCAAAGTCATCATAGTCATCAGAATAACCCGATTCAATTTTTAATGTATTACTACCCTCTTCAAGCATCCCAATATCAAATTCAAATGTGAACTCACCAAAACTCCCATCGCTTGGCGACCCTCTTAAGAACTCGGGTAATATTCTGTCATTAATAAAAATAGGATTACTCAGTTGTGCACCTTTGCTCAACATCCAAATTTTTGTCTTAGTGTAATTAGGGGGTAACTGCCCTTCAGTGACAGTAAAGCTGGTAGTATAACTAAGACCTTCTGCGCTTTTTTGAAATTTACTATTGATATTACCCGAAAAATTATCATTACCCAAATGATGAACATCAGGTATGGCATTGATGACAACAACATTTTCGTTCCTAGGCTTTAAAGAAAAATCGACCAATAACTGATTATCATCTGATATGGACAAATTTTTGGTTTGTGGGATATATCCCTCGTGAGAAGCCGTGATAGCAAAGAATTTTGGCGCTCCTTCGGGTATTCTTAAAGAATATCTACCATTTGATGCACTCGTTCGCTGAATAGGTACCGGTTGTATGTCCAAACGTATAGTAGCACCTGATAATGCTTGATTGTCTGAAGCATCGGTTACTGAACCAAAAATTTCTCCCGCTGCATCCACCTCTGTAGGATCAGTGACTCTTCTTCCTAGATCCGCACTTGTATTCGCGACAAGTTGGTTGTTTCTTTTCTTCATCTGACTGGAAGCATTAACCGCAGCAATGGCTTCGCCAAGGGTGACACCAGAATTCCAATGTTCAAAAAACAACTTAACAGCTTTAGAGACACCGCCCTCAAAGTTATCCTTAGAAAATCCAAGAAAAATACGATTTTCATCATCAAAGGTTTCCAATAAACCCGCGGTCTCACAACCAGCAAAGAAAATGATTCCGGGTCCATCTAAAAAATTTGCATCAAGTTTTCGCTGAATTTGTGATTCATTATAATGGTAACTGTCATGTCCTGATGATGAACCAACACTCATACCAACGGCTCTTTTTTTGGATTTTGAAACATCCCCATGAGCAACAAGAACAAAAGCATCATCTGGGCCTAAACTAGAGAGCAATTCATCGACTTGAGTTTCCTGCACATTATAGGTTACTGATGCATTAGGGTATGCTGCTTCAGCTGATTGCTCAACTAGGTCATCATAATTAACTTTAAACAGATCATTTGAAAAAGCTGAAACAATACGTAATTTCCGATTTGTGGCAGCACGAGCTGATAACGATCGCGTTAAATTATTGTTATCAGCAGAACTCATCGATGCTGATGAAAAATCACGACTCTCAACACTGTTCTGACTTCTTAGATCTTGCGATATCTCTCCAATGACTGCTGAACCATCTGGATCAGTCTCATCAATAATGCGAAGTAAAAAAGGAGGTGACATACGACGAATAGGCACTTGGCCTTGTGCTGTGGTCCAACTAAACTTAGCTTGCCCATCAACTAAGACCTGATAAGCATAGATGCAATCATTGTTTTGACAGTGACGGATTACGGCAGCACCTGGATCTGCGGGTGTATCAAACTTCGCAAGTACTAATTGAGCACCTTCTGCGTCTTCAAGAATAAACGCATCAACAATATCACCGGCTTGCTTGTTTGTTTGAGAAAACTCAATGATATTTTGGAATTGCAGATCTCTAGCCAAAAGAACGTCAAATTCAGCAAGAGGCATTTTCTGCTGTACAGTAGTTGTCGGTTCGTCAGGTAACACTGGAACATTCAAATCTATTCCACCACCACAACCACCCAGTATAAAACTCAAGAATAGTAAAATACCTAAGCTATTGCTTAGCTTATAAATTAGTGATTTTTTCATGCCGCTTTCCTACTATATTGGCAAAATTTCTTAGATTAATAGCTTTGCTTATAGGAGAATTTTACCTCCAAACTCAAAAAGGTCAATATAAATACATCTTTAAGTCTTTTTTAATGCTAATCGCTAATTAACTTCAGGTTTTCTAGGTTAATGAAAAATGGAAAAATATAAATGAAATGGACTGCTTTGGGTGTGACAGCTCTTATAAAATCCTTAATAAGACCTGAGTGTTTTAAATAAATGGCGCCCTGGCGGATTAAACTTTGTTTGCTGAATTATTCCAAATTGAAGTGATTACCTCACTGGCCTGTGGCAATGTTACAGCGCGTAAAAAACCATGATCCTCAATAACCAATCCGATTTTTTTTAACTTTTTTATCGCGTCATCAACATCAAAATTCAATCGATATGACCACTTTTCCTCAAACCAAGACTCAATTTTTTTATCCAAATCTTGTTGAGTAATCGAATCATTATCAGTCAACAAAAAATAATAAGCTAATATAGCCTCTTTACCCTCTTCCTCTTCCGCCTCATCAAGCAAGCGATGGAAAACACCAGCATTATTATCTAAATTCTTAAAATACAAATTTTTCGTCAATGTCTGCATAAATCGCAGTTTCCGATTCTTATATTTGTTAAGTTGTTTCCACAAATAGCTAACTAACGCGCCCAGCCCAATCATTAATGTGAGTAGCGCTGTCTTATCTAATTCTACGGGTTCTGAGTGCATACCTAACCAAAAACCTAACAAGGAACCTATAATAATTAAGGTAGCACCCACTTTTGTTGTCAATACCACGCCACCACTAATTGCAGCAGGCACACCAATCATTAATTTATCAATAAGACGCATTTGTAATTTAGTATTAGGAAATAACATTTCTAGATCGGCTTTAGGTACGCTTTGAAATAATTTCAGCATTGTAGAACCCGGACGATATTCCCTAAGCGCCGATTTGTGTGAATTAAATTCTTGGCTAAATTTAACATAAACAAGCACACGTTCGTAATTAATAAATTTAACAGTATCAACCTTAAGGCCAAACCACTTTTTAACCTTTTCTTCCTGAATAGACTCACCGCGAAAATAAAACAATACTTGTTGAAAGTCATCAAAGTTGACTTTTAATTTTATTTTAAAAATTGACGTCTCATGTAAAGCTAAGTCTAAGTCTGATTCAGAGAGTTTTTCATAATTTGCTTTATCCAACAAGAATTCGAGCTGTGTCGAAAAAACATCTTTGTTATTAGTGTGAGAGGGTGTTACAGCGACTTCTATTGTATCTGCATCAGGGTTTTCTGAAGCATATTCGTTTTTTAAAGACTCTAATACTTCGTGGTATTGAAAATGATAGAGATTTTTAAGCTGTTTACATACAATGCGAAACTGATCCATCTCAGAAGAATCAAGCCTAGAATCAAGCAAACACATTTCGATGATATCAATGCTTCGAAATGGGATAAACCGAAGAGATTGGAGGCCTCTACTCATTTATTGTTCTGTTTACAATTTGCTGATGGAATCCTAGTTCGCATCTAAAACAAACCGTTATACTCGTTAAGTATAAATACTTTATTGAGATAGGTTTGCGATAAATTCATCCGCTTTACCTATAGATGCCTGCATTCCTTTAATTAAATTATTGACATCTTTTTCAATACTATGAATTTCTGCTTTTAGTCCACCAATAGCCTGGGCATTTAAGTTGTGTTTCAGGTATAAAACGTTGTCGCGAAACCTAAGAAGTACTGAATCCATCCGTTTTTCTGAACTAATCATAACTTTGCGTAAGGCTTTATATTTCTGTTTTGTTAATTTTAATTTTTTTGCACTATCTTTTTTCATTCTAGTACTTGAAATTAATAAGATTTCTTTTTCCCATTCTTCAAATAAATCTTCTGCAATACTTTCAACCTTATCAATACGATCATGTACGTCTTCAGCTCTATCTTGACAACTCTCATAATCATCTTTCAAGTTATGGTAAGCTTTCTCCAAATTACCACCATCAAAACGACCCATTTCCTTTAAGCGAGTTAATGCGTCTTTAAATTCTTCTTTGGCCTCGATGTTATCATCCCGAACACCTTCAACATTATCTTTCAACAAGTCTCGTTTTTCTTTGCCTAAGGTTTCCCATGTTTTGTAATACATAGTACTACATGAGCTAATACCCAATAAATTGATTAGAATCAAGATAAGGATTGAACGACTTTTAAATAGATTATTCATATATAAAATCTTTAATTGTTTATTTCGCTGTCAAGGTAAACTGGGTACTCACACCCTCTTTGTTATTACCTTTGTCAATAGATGGCTCCAAAACAAAAACACGGTTTGCTTTAAGGCCTCCAATATTTACTAACTGATCACGCACGGTATTCGCACGTAATTTTGCCAATTCCCTTAGTTCATCCTCACTCACTTTTTGAATCGCAACTAATGATTGAAGCAGAGCAGATTTATATTTAACTGGATCAAGCGCTTTCGGCGCGTCATTTGCTGCACCCTCTTTCACAAAACTATTTTCAGCTTTGAGTGCCGAAATAGCATCAGAACTCGCCTGTTCAGCAAAATTTTCTTCTAAGATATCGACATCTAACGTATCGAGTGTTTTTCCTTTTTCTGGCGCTTGTTCAGTCTTTTTCAAACGAGCAATCAGTTTTTGTTCCTGTAAAACAGGTCGATCACTTTCCACATGATATTGCCCTCTTACTTCCAACAACAAATTGGGTCTTTGTTGCAATGCCTTACCAAGAGTGACTAAACGTTTATCGTGTTCAGGTAAAAGTGTTGGTCCACCTGCCAAAAATTTCACATGATCCATATTTTCGCCACCACCAGCTAGCTTGGATAAAGCTTTAAACGGTGATTTGGCAATATTAGTAATAACATTACCCAATGCAGTAAAGATCACGCCACTCAATTTAAATTTGGGGTCATCTAAATTGCCTTTTACAGGTACATCAATATCAATTTTTCCCTTGGAGTCCTTAACTAATGCGATAGCAAGTCCTACAGGTAGATTAACTGCATCTTTTGATTTGATTTTTTTGCCAAGGGTAAATTGATCCAATAAAACTTTGTTCTTACCCTTTAAATCACTTTCGGAAACCAGGTATTTCAAATCAACTGATAATTTTCCTTTATCAACTGCATTACCGATAAATTTACCCGTATAAGGTGTTAAAGACACCATGTTATAGTCACTAAAATCTAATTTTATATCGGTATATAAGTCTTCACTCAAAGGATTGATTTTCCCTGTAACTAATAAACTGGCATAATCATCAACGCGTCCTGAAATATCCACATCAGCACGGGCTATATTTTCTGAAGACAAACCTTTAATAGTGCCCTTCAGCTTACTCAATTGCGAATTAAAACGAGGAGAAACTGTACTATCTGTAAAAGAGACTAAATTATTTTTTAATATAACTTCGCCAACTGATATGGGAAATGGTTCAGAGGTTTCTTTAGTTTCCTCAGCTGGAGGTGCATCATCAGCTTTGACCAATGTGGCCACATTCATTTCACCATTTTCAGCTATGGCTATATTACTCTTCAACTGATTTAAGGTCACAGCTTCTATATCAAGCTGGTTTGGCATAAGCTTTAAATTAATACCATCAAAGGTTAGGTTTTTCCATGAAGCGAATTCATCGCCTGCGACTCGATTTTCTATTGCAAATTCAGCAATATCCAATCGAGCTGCTAATGTAATATCGGGTTCTTTCTCAGATTCTGCATAGTTTAGTTTCCCTTTTAAAGTCGCTAGGCCAGAAACCAGACCGATGTTTGTTGTCTTATTAAGATAAGCTTGAAAATCAGAAAACGCTGGTGTCTTAATATCTAACATCAGATCTGCCATGGGTGGCATTGCACCCACCTTACCAGCGGCTTTAAAAAATCCTTCATCATTAATTTTCAGGTTAGCATCAAGACCAAATCGGTCGTTTTCTTGATTGGTAATATCAGTCACAGCAATAGCAATATCTTCAACTCGGATTTCCGCGTCTGGATCGGTGTTACGATCAACATACCGAAAATCAAATGCATTAATCGCTGCGCGATCCAGTTTAATTTTCCAAGGTTTACTATTTTCAGATTCAGTATCATCCTCTTGCGCGTCAGGTGGCACTTCCTCTGCACCTTGTGTTTCTATGGGTGCAAATAATTCGGCTAAATGCAATGAGCCATTTTCATCCATGTAGGTATCAATATTTCCACCCTCAATGGCAAATTGATCAAAGTGAACCAATTGTTGTGCTAGATCAAAACGACCACCATTAAGTGATACTTTGGGTAGGCCAATAGATTTCTTTTCATGGGATTTATCGCGAATTTCCAACTTATCAAGCCCAAGCCATATTTCGCTAGATGCGAGATCAGGGCCTGTGTTAGCCATTTGAAAAGTATAATTCAGACCACCCGATAAAAAACCCGAATCAATGGAAAATTTGACTTTATCCTGTGCATATCGCCATCCCGTACGCAGTGGCAACTGACTAAGCTCCAAGTTACCTTTAGAACGCACAGGATTAACCGAAATGTCTCCTTGCCAACGAATTTTTCCGCCATCAGGCATTTCAACATGAATTTTGTATGGTCCTTCTCTCTCTGGTAAAGTAGAAAAATCAACAAGGCTAAAATTTAGAGGATCAATTGTCTGATTATAAGGTGTTGCGATGGATTTATCTTCGAAGGCAAACTTCCCACCACTCACTTGAAAAAACTTAATGACCAAGCGTGGCATTGAACCTTCTTCACCGGTTTTTTCCGCTTCAACAGGCTTAGTGGTATCATCTGCAGGGATAAGGTCATTAAAACTAGGATTACCAGATTCGTCAATTCGCAAATTAATTCTTGGATTTATAAAGCTAATTTCACTAAAAGTCCATGCCCAGCGAAATAAGGAAAAGCTATCAAAATTAACATGCATGCGATCCAAACCCACCAGCTCAACTTCATCTAAATCTGCAAGCGATATCCCTTCTATGGTCAAAGAAAGGGTAAAGGGATTAAATTGGACTGCTTTTACATCAAGCTGGCGCTTGGTAAACTCCGGTGTTTGAGCAATCATTTGGGATTTTATTATGTAGGGGACACCAAAAAATCCAAACAAAGCGTAAATGGTTAAAAAAATCAAACCCCATAAACGCCAACCTCGTAAGCTGCTTTTCTTGGTTTGAGACGTTGCTTTTACATTATTATCCTCAGACATCCTACTAAACCCCCACTAGCGATTGACACGCTTTATTTTATATAAATTTATTTATTAAACAATAAAATTGCTAATTTACACTGGCAGAATAATCAAAAGGCAACTTTATGTCTTGAAATAAAGGTAAATCTGTATTTACCGCCATATTACCCTTCACATTATAAGAAAGTGGTTTCTGTTTGGTTAAAGATTCCAATACAGATCCACCCACATCCCAAATATTTATTGTTATAGGAATATCTATTTTACTATGCTTAGTATTCTTTAATTCTACCGGTTTCTTTAAAGACGAATTCACCCATGTCTTTCCAGCCACGTTTATATCATAAATTAAACTGGTGATATCAATATCAAAAATATTTGGGTTTTCAACATCTAAGGTAAGCATCACATCAGCTGTTTTAAAATCCATTTTTCCCAGTTCTATATTTGAAACTGAAATTTTTGGTATTTTCGGAATGGGTAGCTTTCCTGTGTCGGCAGCATTAACTGGAATTGTGCCGACAACAGGTAAATCTACATTAACTTGTGTCTTAATTTTATAGTTAATTTCGTTGAGATTTTTAACGTCCTTGAAAACTTTCTTTAGTTCAGAAAAAACTAAAGTTACCGGAAACGAAGTTTTACTAATAGATGCTGCAGCAATCGTATTTTTTTGCGTCTGCTCTCCTTTAGTAAATAATTTATCGTTAACAAAAACTTCGTAGTTAAAACCCGAAACATCAATGGATATTGGGTTAGGATTATCGATTTCCAATTCAATATCAAGATCAACTTGATCCATCGCCATTTTTTTTATCTGCGTGCCGGCAATTTTAGCTGTTGGCTTGACAGTATCTGTATAAGACTTCAAACCACCCATACTACTACATGAAGTCATAAATATTACTAGCAGACTTAATCCGATAATTTTTTGTAAACGACTCGTAAAGAACATCTTCAATTCCTGTTATATTAAAAACTATTAGATAGTTTAAAATACACCCTTAAGTAAACCAGACACTTTACTTCCACCCTTTGAGTTTGCATAGTCGAGTACTACTGGTAAGAATTTTCCTGCCATATCAGGACTCAGACCAAGTGCACCAAAACTACCAGCCAGAGCACCGAGTCCACCCGCACTTTCACTACCACTAATAGCAGACGTCATGCTGCCCAATTTACTTGACATATTATCTTCTTTTGGTGCAGCTTTTATCAATGAATCAGATTCAGGCATCGCTTTGCTAACGGTTGAATAGTCTTCCTTACTTAGCTTTCCCTTTGCATAACCTAAGATCGCACCGGCACCACCTGTCGCTTGCTCATTTGAAACGCCCAGCTTCTGCGTTAAACTACTAACCAATCTTGAGTCACTGCTAGCCGGTGGCGTAGACGTAGTACCTTTGCCCGTTAAAGAAGCACAGCCTATTAATAATACCGAAAACAAAAGTGTTATTACTGTAAATTGTGATTGAAATTTCATCTTTTTCCTCAAGTTGTTTATTATTTTTTCAGATAATCGTACCAAATCAATATGTTGGCCAGTTCTTATACCTGATTATAATCGAATCAACGCTAAACCGATTCGCAGAAATTATTATAAACGATTATGAAAAAATTATATCGAAGATATGAAAACTGAATTGTAAAGAAGTGTTAAATTAGCATCGCATATAAAGCATTGTAATTTTACTGAATACACTGACTTCAGTAATGCACAGAGCTAAAACCTTACAACCCATACCTTTAGAATTGATCCAATAAGTATTAATGCTTTAACTCAAGGGCAAAAAAACATAACCGTTAAGCACATTTCTCCAATATGTTTTTTGCAACTGTATTAATTTCACTATCGATAAACTTTCGCAATAACCAAGTCCCGATAAATGGCGGTATAGAAAATGATGGCGTTACATTTACCGTATATTCAATGCTTGTGCCTTGCTCATCACTGCTAATATGCCATTGCTCAAAACCACTATCAAAATATCGTTGCTTAGGCGTAAATACTGCGGAAACTGATCCATTGACATTGGTAAATAATTGTTGCTCTTTGCTAAGTTGATAACAAAAGCCAAGCAAGCAAGGCCTTAGCTCTTGATAAAGGATTATCTTATTATTTTTTTCATGCCTTACGTGACTTCTCGTAATTAAACGAGAAATTTGATCAAAGTGATCATAATCGTTTAGCAAGTTTTTTACTTTTTGCGGATTTACTGGAAGTGTCAAACGATAATCAATGACAATTTGGCCTCGATAATAGTCCACATCACTTCGATGTATATTAATCGTATTACTTTGTACCGCACCACTAATAGCAAGTAATGAAACAACCCATTTGATCATGATTACCTCCATTTAAAAGGCATTTAATATGACTTAATAATGAGATAGGCTACTGCAGGTAATCTGAACGAGAACTGAACCATAGTGGCAAGTTGATAAAGCAACAGTATATAATCGGACTTTTATTTATTAACGCGTTATCTAAATATAATGATCTATTACAAAACTCAAAACCTCAGAAAAATCACCTTCTTATTCTTATTAACTGCGCTAGCTTTAACTCTACAAGCATGTTCCACTGCCCCCATTACCGGGCGAAAACAATTATTACTGGTTCCCGAATCGCAAGCGATAAGCGCATCAGCTGAAGCCTATGTGGCCATGCTAGAGCCCGTGAAAAAAGATGGCAAATTAGACAATGACCCAAAGCTTAAAGCTAGGGTTGATCTGATAACCGGTAAACTAATTGCCCAAGCGGTTAAATATCGCCCAGATACTGAAAGTTGGAATTGGAGTGTGCACGTTATTGATGATCCTAATATGGTTAATGCTTGGTGCATGGCCGGTGGTCGAATGGCGATTTACACGGGCTTAATCAATCAAATCAAACCCAGTGATGATGAATTAGCTCAAGTTATGGGACATGAAATAGCGCATGCATTAGCAAAACACACGGCAGAAAAAATGTCAGTTTCCATGGCGACGAATATGGCAGTTCAAGTAGCTGCTACACAATTTGAAAATCAGCAATTAGCCTTGCAAGGGGCCGCTTTAGCGGCATCTGTGGCGATTACTTTGCCTAATAGCCGTACAGCGGAATCAGAATCCGACCGTATTGGTATTGAGATTGCCGCAAAAGCAGGTTATGACCCTCGTGCCGCAGCCATACTGTGGGAAAAAATGGGACAAGCGTCCGGCGGCTCCAGTTTTGATTTTTTAAGTACTCATCCCGCGCCCTCCAAACGCATGCAAACTCTTCGCGATCTCGCACCATCAATGATGCAATATTACGAATCCAAAGGCGAAAGACCTATTTATCAAATGGCTAACTAAAGAGATGTACCCCGGGTTACATAAACTTCACCCGGGTTACAAATTATTGTTCTATTGGTTTACTTGATTTAAGCAACCAAACATAACCAATAATCCCTGCAGCTAAGGATGCAAATAAAATCCCGGTTTTCGCCATCAATAAATTTTCTGCCTGACCAACAAAAGCTAGCTCAGCAATAAAAATAGACATAGTAAAACCAATGCCGCCCAGTATAGCTACACCAATAATCTGATTGAAGTTAGTTCCTTCTGGTAAAGAACCAGCACCCATTTTAATTGCTACCCAGGAAAAACCGGCAATACCAACCACCTTACCTAACAATAACCCTGCAATTACACCAAGAGTAACAGGGTGGGATAGACTCTCCCCTATTTTTGCAAACTCAATAGGAATACCCGCATTCGCTAATGCAAAGATTGGAATAATTAAAAAGGCTACCCATACATGCATACTGTGTTCTAAACGTTGTAATGGCGTTTCGACCAAATGCACACCATTTTCTAAAGTTTGTAGAATTGAACGTTGATCATCGTTGCGCATGATACTTTCACCAGGACGATAACTCTTATCAAATTTATCCATGAGTTTTCTGACTAAATTGCTAAAACTCGTCGGCTCATATTTTGGACTTGCTGGAATCGTTAACGCAGTAATTACCCCAGCGAGTGTTGCATGTACACCCGACTTTAACATGGCCAGCCATAATAGAAGTCCAACTAAAAAGTATGGTGCTGGATGACGGATACCTGCCCGATTGAAGAAAATTAAAATACACAAAAACAACCCAGCAAAAGCTAATGCATCAAGTACAATTTGATCTGTATAAAATAAAGCGATCACTATTACAGCGCCAAGATCATCAACAATCGCCAATGCAACAAGAAAAGTTAATAAGGTTTTAGGCACACGACTACCCAGCAACACCATTACACCTACAGCAAAAGCAATATCTGTGGCCATGGGAACTCCCCAACCAGACATTTCACCATCACCTATATTCAAAGCCAAGTAGAATAATGCAGGAACTACCATGCCACCAATTGCTGCAATAATCGGCAAACTGGCTGCCTTAGGATCGGATAATTCTCCCACTAACACTTCACGTTTAATCTCCAAACCTACAACGAAGAAAAATAAAGCCATTAGACCGTCATTGATCCAATGATGGAGTGTTTTTTCCAGAGTCCAGTCACCGAATGAAAAACCCACATTGGTATGTAACAAGTGCTCATAACTGTGAAATAACGCCGTATTAGCCACAACTAAGGCCACTATTGCGCAAGCCATTAACAATAAACCACTGGCAGTTTCATCGTGAATAAACTGCTCAAAAGGGCTTACGATTTTATCGAAGACCTTTTCCAACGGGGCGTTTTCTATTTCTTCAATACTATTAGGGTCTTTTTTGTTCGGGTCTTGACTCATTGCTTCACACTTTTACTAATTAAAAGTCGGATATTTTACCATGCAAATGCAAAAGTTACAGGTCTAGCAAAATTACCAACCGATGCAAGGTCATTATCTGTATAATGCTCAAAACACAGACAATGAGTAAAGCCCATGAAACTCTTAATACGCAACCTCGCCCGGACCACTACAGAAGCAGAACTTAGAACACTATTTGAGCCTTTTGGCAGTGTACAATCCTGCACAATTGTCATGGATAATAAAAGTGGTGAATCTAAGGGTTTTGGCTTTGTGGAAATGCCCAAGCCCGGCGATGGTAAGGCAGCAATGAAGAATCTTAACTATACAAATGTTGCAGGTAACAAGATCAGAGTTAAAAAAGCTGAAGAAAAGCAGGATTCAAGTAAATCGACTAAGTCCAATATTGAAAATCAGTAAAAACGGCACTTCTTTTTTAAAACTTTTTTTCGACTTTATATTAAAATCAATTTGTCTTTTTTTCGCGCGCTAACGCCAGGCATACCACACCGAATTAAATTAATTGCTTGTTCCTCGTTTACGGGTGAACTCAATAAATTGCCTTGTAAACCATCGCAATCTAATTCAATCAATTTATCTAAGGCTTCCTTTGTCTCTACTCCTTCAGCGATAACTCCTAGGCCCAAGTTATGCGCCAAATCAATTATTGATCTAACAATCGATGCATCACTATTTTGATCAGACATATACATAACAAATGAGCGATCTATTTTTAATAATTTAATGGGGAGCTTCTGAAGATAAGTCATGGAAGAAAAACCTGTTCCAAAATCATCCATGGCAAATTTCACACCCATCTTACTCAATTTATCTAGGGTATGCTGCACTTTTGTAGATTCTGTCATAACAGACCGTTCAGTTAATTCAAGCACAAGATTGTTGGGTTGCAATTCATATTTTATTAATAAGCCATCGATAACATCGACAATGTTTTCATGCAAATCCCAGGCAGTCACATTAACAGAAATATACATTTTATTGGAATACGGCTCCCAAGACTTGCATGTTTGTAATGCTCGCTCTATAACCCAATGTGTAATATTTCGAATTATGCCGGTTTGTTCTGCTGCTTGAATAAATGCATCAGGATATATAATGGAAAGCTGGGGATGGTTCCAACGCAACAATGACTCGAAACCTAATATCCGATTTTCCGACGCCGAATAAATAGGTTGCAACTCAATAAATAACTCGTTTTTATCAATGGCAATACGTAAATCTGATAACAAAGACAACTTATGAACATTTGGCTCACTTTTTTGTGACTCATAAACATCAAAATTAATATTTGTATTTTTTGCATTATACATAGCAATATCTGCATGCTTCATTAATGCAACACCAGAGCTACCATGTTGTGGATACAATGATATGCCAACACTTGCACCCAAATACAAATTATGATCATCAATGGTGTAAACTTCTTCTAACCCATTACAAATTATCTTCGCAATATGTTCAATTTTCCCTGTATCAACTTCATTTATAATTATTGCAAATTCATCCCCACCTAAACGAGCAACAAAATCTGATTTTCTAACCAATTCAGTTAGACGATCAGCCACTTGACATAACAATCTATCGCCAAACATATGCCCTAATGTATCATTGACTTCTTTAAATCGATCCAAGTCTAATATCATTAATGCAAATGCATTTTTCGATTTATTAGACGTGTTAATAAGTTTATCTAACTTTTCAGATAACAAACTTCGGTTAGGCAATAACGTTAATGCATCATGGGTTGCTGTGTATACCAATTCTTCTTGACGAGATTTCACTTGTTTTTGCATATAATCAAATGCATTAACAAATTCACCAATTTCAGTGCCTTTCACTGAAGGCAATAGATTACCTAACTCACCTCCTGAATTAGTGCGCAAGATATGTGAAATTGATGCAATGGGTTTTAATAAAGCACGGTCGAGTACTATGTACACAGAAATAATAATCAAAAAAATAAATACCGATAAAACCCAAAGTGCATAAGACAAATTATCCTTGGATTGTTGTTGAAATTTAACATCGCTCGCAGAAGACTGATACAATTTTTTATCAACGATATTTAACTGTTTATAAATTTCATCTAGTAACGGATAGACTTCATTGATCACGACATCCACATCAGAGCGCCAATTATTGGTTGTTTTTATTTTAACAATTTTATCAAAACCAAAATACCAACGTGACGCTTGACCTCGAATTGACTCAATACTTTCTAACGTTTCTAACCCAAGATCGGCTTCTTTAGACATTTTATTTAATTTGTTGATATTATCTAAAGTTGCGTGATATATATGATTGATACTTTCCACTTGAGCATTTAATGCGTCAACGAATAACGATCCCATTCGATTTACAATATATAAGCGATAAGCAGTGATTACACGACGCCAATTATCACGCGTATCTACCAACAAACTCATCAATTCCCCCGAAAACTCATCTTCTGTTCTTTGCTCGGCAATCGCTCTGGTTAAAGAGGTCGTAATACTTTCATTTGCATCAATCATTGGACTATTGGCTTGCTGTAATACTGGATACATTTTGCTTGCATCAAGTCGCAATAACATCAATTGTGTTGCATTTTTATGGAGTGTCTGCAATGTAATATCAATATTTTCGATATTATTATTCAAACGATTTCTACTCACCCACTCATGCTTGGATAATGCCTCAACATTAACAAGTGCATATTCTATGTGTTGATCAAACCGAGTTTGGTGAATTTCAGAAGGTTCAAATAAATACAAATCTAAATCACGAGAAGCAAGTTTTACATTGCTACTTAAATTTTCTTTTATTAAACTAACTGGTAGGCGGCGCTCTATTCCATCAAACAAAGCTTGATTTGTGTCAGTAATATATTGATTAACGATGATGACTAGAATGATGACAAAACACATAGAAGTCACTGCAACGAATAAATACCTTGCACGTAGACTCTTTACCCAGGGTTTAAATAACGTCATTGCGAATCGTACTCTAAGTCTAAATAAAATATTTAAAACAATAAATGTGACGTATGCTTATTTTTTATTAATACGAAATATTAGATAAAACCTTGTTTTTCGATCAATTTCTAATTATTTATACTGACCAGCAAAAGAAATGTGACTTTGGCATTCATCTTAACTGTATTCTTGAGTAAAATACAAATGTTTAGAACGGTTGTTAATGCCGTGCAATTATCATTAAAAGGGTTAATAACAGAAAAAATATTATTACTTGATAATATAATAATATTATTCCTTAAAGAAACGACATTACACATTTTTCAAACCAATCAATGTTATTACCACCCGAAGCTTCCAAATCATCTTCATTCTAACGTAATAAAAAATAGAGCAATTACCAGCTTTAGTTTCCTTCGAGTTTTTTCAGTACGTTTTTTACTTTTTAATAAAACAATTAGAACCAATATATTTTTGGTATTTATCCTGGACTTAAGCACTCATTTTCAATGGTTTTTAAATAAGCACTTAATCTTTGATATATCAGCCAACTAATTAAGTCAATAATTCATAAAAATTAGTCCTCTTTGACTGGTGGAGGCATTAAAATGCACATCGCAGCACCCAGTAGCCAATGTTTAAAACAAGAGCTACTAAAAACCAAAAAAAATAGAAAGAAAAATGCAAAAATTGTCATCGAAAATAAAACGCTTTTTCTAGCGTAACTATTATTGTTGCTGGTAAGAAAAAGACTTTTGCAGAAGATGGGGCAGACGTACACTAACAATTAAAGATCGCGAATTGGTACATTTATTTCACTAAACCAAAATCTTAAATATTTAATTGACTTTTTTCAATTAATTTCAAAATTTTTTATTTTCACTACTATCTATACCACTGATCATAAGAGGTCTTCACTCGAAAGAAATGCATTAATCATCTTTTTCAATTCTTATATTCTTTGAATTTTTACCTAAGGCTAAACTGGTATTTGTTAGAATAAGTAGCAAGAGTGCAATTTAATTATCATACTGGTGGCACTATTCAACACGATGTTAATCTATTTTAATTTAGGTTCCCCTCAATATCTTATGGTAAATTGATCAACTTCCTTCTTTAGCGGTATGATTGGATATCTCTAGCTCAAATCCAGGCCAATTATGAAAAATTACACTTACAGTAACGAAAATATCGAAATTACATTTGATGAAAAAAAATGTTGTCATGCGGCACATTGCTTTAAAGAGCTCCCAGAGGTCTTTAATGGTGATCTCGACCCCCCCATTCAACCCAATAATGCATCCGTTGAAGAAATTATTCGAGTGATCGAAAAATGTCCATCCAGCGCCCTAACCTACCACAGTCTCAATGAGAGCATTGCCAATGAGACCCCAGGCAATATCAACACAGCAATGACTTTTAAAAGAGGCCCGCTAATTTTAAGGGGTGATTTTGAATTAAAAGGTGAAGGCTTTTTACCTCGCATTGCCTTGTGCCGTTGTGGGGCTAGTAAAAATAAACCATTTTGTGATGCTAGTCATCGTAAAATAACATTTAATGCGCCTGTCCAAGAAAAATTTGATGTCACAACAAATTGCTCAAATTCAGGCAACGTTAAATTAACACCTATAAAAGATGGTCCAATTGCATTTTCCGGTACATTGGAATTCAAATCACTGGAAGGTAAAACTCAATATTGCAGAGAAAAAGGGGCATTATGTCGCTGTGGAGCAAGTAAAATCAAACCATTTTGTGACGGAAACCATCGATCAATAAATTTTGAAACTACATGATCTGTCTACCTTTTACTCAGTTAACCAATGAGGCTCAATCTAGCAAGTGAAAAGAATTGCCATTTTTGTTGATATTCAAAATATATATTACACTACGCGCCAAGCTTATGGTCGGCAATTTAATTATCGAAAACTATGGCAAAATATAAGTAGCGAGGGTGAAATTCTATCTGCAACAGCATATGCCATTCATCGTGGTGATGAAAAACAAATACAATTTCAAAACACACTCGAAAAAATTGGATTTACCATAAAACTCAAACCATATATTCAACGAAGTGATGGCTCAGCAAAAGGCGATTGGGATGTTGGCATAACTATTGACATTATGGAAGCTGCTAAAACTGTTGATACCGTAGTATTACTCTCTGGAGATGGCGACTTTGACTTATTATTAGAAAAAATTAGAACAGATTATGGAATTAATGCAATTGTATATGGCGTACCAACACTGACTGCCAAGTCTTTAATTGAGAGTGCCAGCGTTTTTCATCCGATTAAAGAAGAGCTATTGCTCTAAGAAAACTTAGAGCATGCCCTGTCAATAATAGTTGAAAATTAATTCATCGTCTCCATTAGCAAACTTCGAATTTTATCAGCAGCAGGATCTTTAGGCCAACCGGTGACTAACTCTGTCCAAACCTCTCTTGCAGCTTTAACTTCGTTTTTTGCATTTAGTAATAAATAGCCTAAATTTAAATACGCATTACCAAAACCAGGCACTTCTTTAATCACCTGTCGAAATGATTGTTCTGCATGAGCTACGTTATCAATTTGCCAATACATGGTTCCCATGTCCGTACGTACTCCGTAAGCAGCGGGATTAATATCTAATGCTATTCGATAATAGACGATAGCTTGAGCAGGTTCATTATTGTCATAACAAATATTACCCAAATTTGATGCAGCCTCAAAATCATTTGGATTATCATTTAATCTTCGTTTAAATGCTAAGAAAACCGCCTCATTTTCATTTACGTTAGTTTCACTCACTTTTCACCCCAGTTTAATAAAATAACTTACAATACAGCCAATAATTTAGGTCATAAATTCTTCGTTTTTCTTATAATACCATTTTAAAACAAAAGGCGGCAGTACTGTCGTCAATACAATGACCAATAACATTATGACATATATTTCATTACTTAAAATTTCGCTATTTCGGCCCAACTCAATAAAAATGAGTCCCACTTCTCCTCGTGGTGTCATCGCTAAACCTGTGGCAATTTTTTCTTGTATTGGTACTGAACGCATAAGAAATGCACCTACTAATTTTCCAGCGACTGCAATTACAAATAATAAGGCAGCGGCAAACCATAAATAACTTGATCCCCAAGCAATTTGACTTAAATCAACAGAAAGACCTACAACCACAAAAAATATTGGTGTGAACAATTGCATAACCGGCTTCATTTGTTCATATATTCGATTCGAAAATACTTCGTCAGTTTTAAGGGCAATTCCAAATGGCAAAAAGAATCGTCGCGACAATGCCAAACCTGCAGCGAATCCACCTAGCAATTCTGGTGCACCAACATAGTAAGCTAACCAGGCAAAAAATAAGACAAGAGACATTACGGTGGTAGGAATTAAACCAGGCAGTACGCTAGAATGATCAAATCTGCGAATTATGAACGACATCAATTTCGCAGCCAGTGGTGCTAATGCAAAAAACATCGCAATAAATAGAACTACTCTGGTAGTATTTTCAATATTAATAGTGCCGGACAGCGTAATTTCTAAGAGTAGACCGAGTAAAATTACTCCTAAAACATCATCAATTACCGCTGCACCTAATACTACTTGACCTACCGTTTGATTTTGTTTGCCAAGTGCAGCTAATACTCTAATGGTTATTCCAATACTCGTGGCTGTAAGTGCCCCACCTATAAACAAGGATTCGATGAGGGATAAATCCAAAAAATAACGGCATGCGATATAGGAAAAGATAAAAGGAAAAATAAAACCGCCCAATGCGGTGACTAAACTTCTAATCCCCGTTTGAAATAACCGAGAACCATCTGTTTGCAGGCCAACCTCAAACAGCAACAATATAATACCAATTTCACCTAACAAACGAATTACTTGATTTGCTTCTAAAACACCAAACAAACTTGGCCCAAGGATGATGCCTGCGGTAATTTCACCAATCACTGGCGGAATATTAAGACGCACAGCTAACTCAGCAAAAACCCGCGCTGCAAGCAAAATCAACATTAAATCAAACAAAAGTTCGTGAATTTCACCCATGCTTTTTGACCGGTCCTATTGTCATCAGCCAATTCGCTTTCTACACCAATCAACTGCTAGTCTAGCCCACATACAAAGTACTGAACAAGTCAATTAATTCATCTAATATCTACTATTTGTTCAACTATTGGAATCCCTGGCTCATTTAAAGTTAGTCGCTTCATTAGGTGACAAAATGAGCTATAATAAGCAACTAAATTATTTAAGCAGTCGTATACCTTCTTATGAAAATCTTGTTAGCCCCAATGGAGGGCGTCGTTGATAGTTATATGCGTCACTTATTGACCCAACTTGGGGGCTACGATGCATGTGTAACTGAATTTATTAGGGTAGTAGACCATTTACTGCCTGATAAGGTATTCGATCGATACTGCCCTGAGCTGAAAACCCAAGGTAAAACGTCTGTAGGGACGCCTGTCATTGTTCAACTGCTGGGTTCTGATCCTAGTGCTATGGCGGACAATGCCTGCCGAGCCGTAGAATTGGGCGCTCCAGGCATCGATTTGAATTTTGGTTGTCCAGCGAAATGTGTCAATAAAAGAAATGGCGGCTCTTTCTTGTTACAACAACCGAATCAATTGTTTAACATCATTCAGGCCGTTCGTAATGCTGTAGATCAACAGATACCCGTTTCCGCTAAAATCCGCCTGGGTTACGAGTCAACAGACCTAGCCCTAGATAATGCCCTAGCCGTTCAAACAGCTGGTGCGAATTACATTACAGTACACGCTCGAACTAAGTCCGATCGCTATAAAACACCTGCTCGCTGGGAATGGTTAGCCGAGATTAATCAAATCCTCAAAATTCCGGTCATTGGAAATGGTGATATTAACAGCGTTGATGATTTCAAACGGTATTTAGACATCAGTGGTTGCAAAGACATCATGATAGGCCGTGGCGCAGTATCACGTCCCGACCTTGCGCGACAAATCCGGTACATTCACCAAAAAAATATCGCTTGTGATGAGATGAAATGGGAAGATGTTGAACGCCTGGTAATTTCTATGGCTAAAGCCATGAAACCCAATGTAAAAGGAAAATATATTGTTGCCCGCATCAAACAATGGCTGGTGATGTTAAAACGAGAATATACAGAAGCTCAGGATTGCTTTAACGAACTCCGCCAATTAAAACAATATTCTGAGCTTGAGGCCTTGTTAAAATTTAAATGATATTAACTACTAAATTCAAAAGGATCGGCAAAAATATCGTTAAGTGAGGCGCCAGCTAGAAAAGCCCTACGCTTAGTATCTGCAACCATTAACGGATGACCACACAAGTAAATTCGCCAGTCTTTTAGACTTTTATGCGTACCTAATGCTATTTCGTTGGCTCGATCCATAATATTACCATCTGCACCGTCACCAGAAATACAAGGCTTATAGTGAAAGTTATCATGCAATTTAGTCAGATTTTCTAATTCGTTTTGTAAATATATTTTTTCAGGGTTTTCTGAGCCATGATATAAATATATCTCTCCTTGATGGCCTTGATTAAGTGCATCTCTTATTACGCCATAGAGTGGAGCCAGTCCTGATCCTGTTGCCACCATCAATAGACTTTTTTCTGGATTGCCAGGTAAATAGTAACATTCACCTAAAGGTTCACTGAGCTGTAAAGTATCGTTAAGATTTAAATCGTCAAATAACCAGCCGCTCATTTCCCCATCTTTAATTCTTTCTACATGTAGTTCAATAACATTTTCCAGTGCAGGTACACTTGCTATTGAATAACTTCTGGTAAGATGTTCATCGCGAAAAACATTTAAGAACTGGCCAGGAATATAAGTGAACCCTTCTGGCACACTAAATCGAAGTTGAAGTATCACCGGAGTTAGTAAATTTTTCTCCAACACGATTGTTTCAAAATGAGGTGCCGCAATAGAATCCGCCAGTGTTACTGTTAAATCTTCCGCGGGAACGCAAGAACAGGCTAAAAAATAATTTTGTTGTTGCAACGTCTCTTTCAAACCTTGTTGCGATGACTCTGGTGGTGTACCTGCAATTGCCCGCATCATGCAAGTGTGGCACAAACCGCTACGACAAGAAGAAGGAGGAGGACAATCAAATCGAGTTAAACAATCCAAAACAGTTTCGTCCGGTTTTGATTCATATTTTTTTCCGTCAAACTCAATAATAGGCACACCGCCCTCCTTCTTTAATTTATTTACCTAACACGTCATTTCGTGTAGTTTCTGCTATAGCCGCAACTTCACCAATAAGTTCATCAGTTACGCCCAATTCTTTCAAAGTTGCACCCAAGTTTTCGACAACTGCATCAAAATGACTGTCATTTAATCCTTTAGCAACTAAATGAGCATGCCCTTCTCTCATATCCTTTCCAGAATAATTATTCGGACCTCCAAACGCCATCGTCAAAAAACCTTTTTGCTTTGCCGCTTGTTTCTCCATATCTACACCATCAAAGAACCGACTAATTCGATCGTCAGCTAGTACTTTTCGGTAAAAAATATCGACTGCGGCATTTACAGCTGCTTCACCGCCAATTTTATCAAATAATGAATCACTCATTGTTTATCTCCTCAATAATGTTTTGTATCCTGGCCACAACAGCGATAATCATGCCGAATTCACTAACTTACATTATCGTCACATTTAGTTTCCAATAAATGACCCTTATTCAACCCAGAAACTGCATATAAAAATGGCTCTCTCGTAAACCTCTCCAACGATAAAAATTTGACTCATTGAGCACCATTATTAGAAATTCTTGTGCTATTTAATCTGAACATAAATATTCACGCTACAAAGTATGAGCCTGTAGACAGTGAATTTACGGTATAAGAAATCCACGTCATAACTATCGCTCTATTCCCACCGATAATCTCAAATAGGAATTTTTTCCCAGACTACCTCATCCTTTCCTTATGAATATTAAATTTTTAATCGATATACTTGCATTGGAACTTGGAAAACAATTGCTATACCTAAAATACACCTATATATTTAAATACACAAACAATTAAATTCTAGCTTAATTTGGATTTATTATAATTGGGGCATTATTTTTTTTTATAATGAAATTAGACTTTTAGCGAAGCTTATGTTAAATTTTTTCATGTTAAACATGGATAGTTTACAACTAATAATATGGTGAATTTAAAATGCAGCTTACTCTATACACAGATTACTCACTTCGTGTTTTGGTCTATTTAAGTCTAAACCAGGATCGTTCAGCTACTATTTCCGAAATTGCAGATTTTTATCAAGTATCTCGAAATCATCTTGTCAAAGTTGTCCATAATCTTTCTCTTAAAAAATATATCATTTCAACTCGTGGTAAAGGCGGCGGATTACGTTTATCGAGAAAGCCACAACTTATAAATATTGGCGCAGTAGTTCGAGATACAGAACCCAATTTTCACGTTGTAGAATGTTTTAATTCTGAAACACCAAATAGCTGTTCTGTTGAACCTATATGTCAATTAAAAGGAATTTTAGGCAAAGCAACAAGCCAATTTTTAAATACGCTCGACAGCTACGCTATTTCAGATATTTTGGGAGATAATATGGATGATATTAATATTGTGCAGCTTGACCCACAATTGCAAAAAATTCTAATGCAAACTGAAAAAGAAAATTAGCTACTAGTGTCATAGCGTTTTATTTCTTATTCATTTAAACGTTTTTATCATTAGTCGACTTACTAAGCCAGAACCACCAGATGATTCCTACTATTAGTATAATACCTATTCCATTAACTAAATAAGTTATCATTTCTCATTCCTGCTTAGTAAGCGTAATCGATTTGCATTGCTTACAACAGTAACTGAAGACATAGCCATTGCTCCACCTGCAACCATGGGATTCAACAAAATACCAAAAAACGGATATAAAACTCCAGCTGCTATGGGAATTCCAATAACATTATAAATAAAGGCACCAAATAAATTTTGTTTTATATTTTTTACAGTTCTTTGTGAAATATTAATAGCGTCAACAACACCAAGCAATGAACCACCGATTAAAACGACATCTGCACTTTCTATCGCTACATCTGTTCCATTTCCAATAGCAAAACCAACATCTGCTAACGCTAATGCCGGTGCGTCATTAATTCCATCACCAACCATTGCAATAATATGATTTGTTGCCTGTAAGTTTCTGATAGTTTCAGATTTATTATGAGGTAATACATTTGCTATAACTTGATTAATCCCAACCTGTTCTGCCACTGACTGAGCAGTAGACTCATTGTCACCAGTTAGCATAATAACGTCGATGCCCAATTTTTGAATTTCACCAATTGCTTTGCGAGAGTCATTTTTAATGGTATCGGAAATAGTCATTAAACCCGCGAACTTTCCATCAACAGCAAGAAATAATACTGTTTTTGCTTGAGAATAAAACTCATTAATTTGCTCATCATACTTATTAAAGGATATCCCTTCGTTTGACATCAACTTAGAATTACCCAGCAAAACATTCTGATTATCAATTTTACCTTTAATTCCTAAACCACTCAGCGATTCAAAACTTTCAACAGTCTCTAAAGGAACACCTTGATCGTTAGCATATTCAAGGATTGCTATTGCCAGTGGATGCTCGGAATAGTGCTCTAGACTAGCTGCGAATCCAACAACCTCATTCTCACTTAATGCGTATCCAAAAACATCTTGAACTCTAGGCTTTCCTTCGGTAATCGTTCCCGTTTTATCAAGCACAATCGTATCGATCTTACCCGAAACTTGAAGCGCTTCCGCATTACGAATCAGCACTCCAAATTCAGCTGCCTTGCCTATTCCTACCATGATTGAAATGGGTGTCGCCAAACCTAAAGCACAAGGACAGGCAATAATTAGCACTGTAATGGCAGTGATTAATGCAAGGTTTGCATCATTTACATCGGAAAAATTAAACCAAATTAAGTAGGTAATAACTGAAATAATCATTACCGACGGAACAAACACTGAGGAAATTTTATCGGCCAAACGGCCTATTTGAGGTTTGCTATTTTGCGCTTTGCGGACCAGCTCTATAATTTGTGCCAGTGCAGTATCATTGCCGATTTTTGTTGCTCTAAATAAAAAACTCCCTGACTTGTTAATCGTGCCACCAATAACTGTATCGTTGATAGACTTTTCAACACCTAATGGTTCTCCTGTTAACATAGACTCATCTATAACGGACTCTCCATCGATAATTACACCGTCAACGGGTAGCCTTTCTCCAGGCCTTACTCGAATGGTTTCGTTTAGCCCAACGTGTTCAATTGGTACGCTAATTTCCAATCCATTGCGAATAACGCTAGCCTGCTTGGCTTGCAATCCCACTAAACGTTTGATTGCTTCAGATGTTTTGCCTTTCGCTCGCATCTCCAGTGCCGCACCCAAATTAATCAACGCTATAATAATCACAGCTGCTTCAAAATAAACATGTTGAGCACTTTCTGGCGCAATTGCTGGAAACAAAACAAGTAATGTAGAAAAAAACCAAGCAGAACCTGTTCCCAAAGCAATCAAAGTATCCATATTTGCGTTATGTCGCTTAAAAGCTTTCCAGGCGCCAATAAAAAATCGCTTTCCTGAATAAAACAAAATAAATAGTGTTGCTAGCCCTACGAGAAGCCAAAATACGCGCTCATAACCCACCAAACCAGGCATATTGCCTGACCAACCTAATACTAACAATGGCAGACCTAACGCCGCTGCTACCGCTGATTGTTTTAACAACTCTCTATAATGAGTATATTCAGCAGCTTCCTTTGAAATTTCGTCTTCAACACTGCGTAACTCAGACGCTTCATAGCCTGCATTGACAACAGAAGCAATCACATCTTGAACACTCAAATCACCGGTTACTGTAGCTGTGAGCTCGGCGAAATTTACGTTGTAGTCAAGAACACCTGGCGTATTTTTAATGGCTTTTTCTACCGAAGAAACACAACCGGCACAACTCATTCCGCCAATAGATAATCTCATTGAATTCATTTTCGAAAAACCACTGTAAAAATACTCCTAATTCAGCACTATTTATCTTTTTGACACTTCAATTTTTTAAAAAGTCATTAATCTCAAACTCAAAACCAATAATATTACAAATTCTAGATAAACCAATTGGTTACTATTATACAGGTATTGAAAAAAGTACTTGAAACCCAACCCTAAATACTATATCACTTTTTCATTGGCGATATTCCATACAAAACTGGCGCATTGATTGCTTATCAAGCAATGCCGATTACACATCATTATGAAACAATATCAGGAGTATAGTTCAGATCAAGGAGTAGTCAGTATGCGAATCGAAAACCCCACCAACCGTAATAGCTCAAATGCGTTTCAAAGGAAAAATAAATTAAAAAAAAACGCCAAAACGCAGGACTCGAGTTACGAAAATAGCGACTCTCTTGATTTAAGCTCAGGCGTCGTGTTACTCAACCATTTGTTGAATGAAGCAGATTTTCAATACAAACCTGTACCATTTTACTTTACTAATTCTTTAATGAGAAACCGACAACAGGCATCGAACATTGCAAAAGCTATCCAACAAAAAGCAATGTCTTATGATGTTAATTTAAATTATGAAATGATTTTAGACTTAGTGCTAAGTCATGAAAACGAAAAATCAAGCAAGACACATTTATCAACTACGAGTAATGTCACTCAATCAACAGCATATCAACACATACCATTACGGGAAAACGAAACCATATTTTTTGAAAGGTTTCACAATAGTAGTATAGCAAGTAATGTTTCACCCACTTTAGTTTCAGTCATTGTTGTAGAATATTTTCAATTTAAACAGGCAAGAAAAATAATAATTACAACTGAAACTGAACAAATAAAGCTTTTAAGCAGCATTATAAACACATCAGCTAATCAAAATATTTCAAGAAATAAATCACAAATTCTGGAATTACTACAAAATGATTCCTCTTAAACAGATTTATTTCTCACTTCGCTTAACTATACTACAACTTAATTAACCACATCCTGCCTATATTCCTGCGCAATAGAGGTATGCCCACCTAGGGTAGAACTCAAATCTTTTTTAGAAAACAATATTTCATCACTTTGATTCTGTTGAATTGCGAATAGTTTAATATCTAAAATTGATAAAGATTTATTTGAAGTATTAACGTTAAAACTCAGAGCAATAGAATTGGAATTGCAGCTTTTCTGAGTCATGTTAATAATAATACCGGTGCTATTACCTTGCTTCACCGATTTACGCCATTGAGCGAGATAACGTTTATTTAGATGGGAAGCCCATAATATCACAATACCACTCGTGCCATTTTTAAGGGCTTTATTCATTGTCGCTTTATCATCTACATCATTTTTTGGATGAATAAGTAAAACCCGTGACGGATCAATTCCATAGTATGCAAATAATTTTTGATTAATGTCTGCAGGAGGTGAAATTAAAGTGATCCATCGATTTTGAGCATTCAATTTTGTAAGTGTAGGTAAAAGTAGTTGTAGAACGCTTTCAGTATCTGAACTACACACCTCACTAAGTTCAGCTTGAGGCCAACCCTGAGTCGGTAAAACTGATTCCAATGTCGTTGTGTCAGCAATTTGAGCTTTATTGTCAGGATCAGTAAATTCAAACGATTCCTGGTATCCTGAATTATTGTCTAATCTCTTATGTGAATAAATTTCCCAGTAACTCATAATAGACCTCCATTTCGCAATATTCCAACCGCCAAACCTTCAACTTCAAAAGGTTCTTCTTTTAAATTTACCTTTATAGTCGAGAAGTCTGAGTTCTCTGGATGAAGCAAAACTGAATTACCTTTTTTCTCGAATCGTTTAACAGTCACTTCATCTCCAATCCGTGCAACGATAATCTGACCTTTTCTAACATTCTTAGTCATGTGCACTGCCAATAAATCATCTTCCAAAATGCCCGCATCTTTCATACTCATGCCTTGAACACGTAAAAAGTAATCTGCGCCTGGCTCGAAAATAGAAGGATCCACTTCCATACGATCTTCAATATATTCCTGTGCGAGTATTGGCTGACCCGCCGCTACCCTACCAACAACAGGTATGCCCAAGTCTTCTTCAGAACTGTGAACCTGAATACCTCGCGATGAACCCGGGAGAATTGTGATGTACCCCTTACGCTCTAACGCACGGAGGTGGTCTTCTGCAGCATTGGGTGATTTAAAACCAAAATATTGAGCAATTTCCGCACGGGTTGGTGGAAAACCCGTCTCTTTTATATTTTCTTTGATAACTTCGAGTATTTGCGACTGCCGCGCCGTGAGTTTTTCTTGCATCAGTATGGCCTGTATTAATTATCAGTACTGATAATATATACAGTGATTTTGGAATTTGCAAGAAAAAATTCTATTTAGCGCATTTATAGGCATCAATCTACAGTATAACCCTGCTTATAATCGATGCTAGGGGATGATAATCGATCAACAATTATTGTAATGTATGAATTTTATACGAATTGGAATGTGGATTTTAAAAATTGAATTAGTAAACAGAAACTTTATCGATTCGAAGATTCATTCATTGAACCATTAAATATATCTTCATCCCACGTGGCTTCTCTACGCTCAAAATTGGCATGCTCAGTTCCTTGCAACATAGCTACCCCAAGAAAAACAAAAAAGTAAACAGCATTTGCTGGTATATGGTAACTAAAATCAACAGTTGAATGAATAATAAAAGATGTAATACCGGCTAATGCAGCGATTGAATATGCATTTCTTCGTAAATTTTTTGAAAGCCGAATTTGCACAAGGATGTTTCGTATGCAAACACTTACTATTAGTGTCAATAAGCTCACGCCTATAATACCCTGCTCAACAAATAACTCTAGATAGTCATTATGCGCATGTTCTACACGTGCCGCTATCAATCCATTATCGTAAACTGGATAAATAAATTGAAAATTTCCTGAACCAACACCCGTTAACCAAAATTCTTTAGCAATATGAATACTCGTCGTCCAAATACTCATCCGAGAATCAATATCGCTATCCAAGTTTATTAAACGTGCAGACAATATGTCTGCAATAAAGACTATTAACATAAAAACCATTAACCAGATAAGTAATTTATAGTTTTTATACAAACTTTTTACACTAATTTTCATAACAATTAGAGCGAGAATAGACACAAGAGCCATCATGAAAAATGCTGTAATTGCACCACGTGACTGAGTGAATAACAATGTTATCACTAATAGTCCAAAGTATGGCACTAAGTATATTCTCCAATCAAGAATTCGAGACTGCCAGTAGTGCTTGTAACTCTCCCGATGTATATCACGTTTTTCTCTTATTCCTGAACCGAGCGCCAAACCAATAATCGCAGCAATTGCAATATTTAAAAACGCAGCAAAATGATTTCTATTGATAAAAGTTCCTGTGATTTGACCCATATATTCCGGGTTATCCATTCCTCGAATTTGGTTTTGTTCGATAAACCCCACCATTAATCCCCAAACCGATTGGGCTACACCGATAAATACAATTGTCAGCAATAAGGCCCTAACCCTGTCTCGACTATTCACTAAAAGTATAGTAAGTAAAAACATAGATATATACATCGTGCTTTTAATCACTTCATGTAAACTGGAAATTGGATCCATACTCAAAGAAACAAAAGATAAATGCTCCATGCTTGAACTTGTTTTTATATCTACCATAGCTGGTGACAATATATTCGCATATTCAATCGGTAATGGAATTATTTGAATCACTTGAAAAAACAACCAAAACACCATCAAGCCGAGAACAATTATCATATTTCCCGATATTTCTGGTGGACGCAACCTTGCCTGAGCATAGTTCCATAAATAAATAATTAATAAGGTAAAAATAACAAGTGCTAACCCTCCCCATGCAAGAGGTCGATTGCTCCCCACGGGGATAGGAATCCAAAATAGAACAAATAAATAAAATGGAAATATTCGTCTTGAAACTTTTTCTAAGTCTTCAACATAATTCATGATAAGACCTGACAGGTAAATTTGTCTTCCGTAGATTGCTGACTTAATAGCGATTTTTTCATCGAATCGTTTTCTACCACTCGCTCAATGTAGTCTTTGCTTTTTTCGCTTTTGGTGATTTTCAATAATTCATCTAACCATTGAAATCTAACCGCAATTTTAGCTAACATTTTTATGGTATTATCCCGTTCTAATAAGGAAGAAATCTGACCTTTCACTTGTTGTTGTAATTTTTCTGGTAATTTGTCCCAGATCCCAATAGACAACCATAAAAGTTTTTGCTGAATATCTATTTGCCATCGCCCGTATTCAAAACCTTTAGATAACGCGATAAAAGTCTCTCGATCAATGTTTCGATTTAACATGCGACTCTGTGCATAGCTAACCCATGCAACCGCCCAAGTGGGCCTTAATTCTACGGCATTCTTGAAATAACGAAGTGCATCCTGTCGTGAAGCTTTTGCTGAAGCGTTCCAGGCAGAACCTTCAATCGCTTTCCATTCATAGAGTCTACCTAGGTCATAAGCAATATCCGCATTCCAAGGGTCCAGTTTTTCTGCCAACAATAAACCAGCTAAAGCTTCATTCCAGGAGCGCTCGTCACCTGCTTTTCCGTAACACGCCCATTCATTTAAAGAAACACGCGGCGCGTGGGCCAAATAATTTGAAGCTAAGTATACTGAAGTTATCACAACAAAGAAGAAAAAAAGAGACAGTGGCAAATATCCAAATATTAGTTTTCGATAAGGTTTATTTTCGACATCTTCCTGCATATCAGAGCCCTTTATTTCAATGCTCAATAAGCAGAATAGCCGTAACCATAGCCATAATAATAATTAGAACCATAACTTCCAAAAGTCTTAGGATTAGCACGCGTAAGTACTGCACCAACCATTGTGGAATTAACATGGTTTAACCTATTCAACGCATCTTTCGTCATAGCATGTTTAGTACTTTCAGCACAGACAACCATAACAATTCCATCAACAATAGGAGATAACACAATTGCATCGCTCACAGGTAGTACCGGTGGAGTATCAATGACAATATATTTAAATTTCTTGCGTAAAACTAATAATGCATCTGCAAAACGCCTAGAAGATAAAAATTCTATCGGTTTTGCTGGTTTTACATTAACTGGAAGTGTATATAAATTTTTAATCTTTGGATCACTGGCAACAGAATCTTTCAGTGTCGCTCTACCACTAATGTATTCAAAAACACCACCTTTAATGCCATTTTTTGCTACAATAGCGCGCATTCTAGGACGACGGGTATCGGCTTCTATTACTAATGTTGGTCCCAAACTAGCTAAGGAAACACCAATATTACAACTCACTGTCGTTTTCCCTTCACTAGCCACAGCTGATGTAACCATTATGACCTGATTATCTTCCTCGTTACTGAATAGAAGATTGGTCCGGATGTTATTAATCGATTCTGCAATAGAGGATCTCGGCTTATCCACAATAAGCCGCTCTGGGGATGATTTCAATAAATCTTTTTTAGGAATTATAGGAAAAATTCCCAACAATGGAAGTTTAGTTATCTCAATGACATTTTCTGCTGTTTTAAATGTTTTATCATTAAATTCCCATGAAAATGCAACAATCAAACTAAGCAGCAAACCTAGCATAAATGCTATGCCAATAATCCTTAATCGATTAGGTTTAAATGGTGCGCCGGGAACCTGAGCATGATCTAACACTTTAATATTAATTTTTCCGCCACTTTGAGTAATATCAGTCTCTTTCATTCTAGTTAGTAGCAAATCGTAAATATCACGATTTGTTTCAACTTCACGCTCTAACTTAGCAAGATCAAACCGTGTACCTTTATTTTTTAAACTCTCAGACTGAAGTTGATCGTATATTCTTCCAACCTCATTTTCAGTAGCCACAGCAAGCTCATAGGCATTCTTTTCACTGTCTACCGCTCGAAATATTTCGGTATGATATTGATCTTTTAGAAATTTAACTTCAGCTTTTGCCGATATAATCTTCGGATGTTTATTCCCATAGCGCTCTTGTAAATCACCCAATTTATGTTTCGCCGTTGACAATTTCTCACTGGCAAATCTGACCTGCTTGCTCTTAACAACGTACTCTAGACTTCTATAACTCTCAATGGATCTTGGAATACTATTAATTTGCTTAAATCGAATTTCTGCTACAGCTCTCGCTGTTCTTGCAGCTAATAATTCGGCAGTTATACTGCCTAGTTTACCCGAACGAATTTTTGCCTCTTCATCACTATCGCCAATTTGTGCTTGTGACTGATATGATTGCAATTCTGCCTCTGACTCAACTAATTTTTTTCGTGCTAGCTCTAAATTCTCTGATAACCAGCCCATTGTTTCTTTATTACTTTCATTTTGTGATACTTTAACTCGATCTATATACACTTGAGATACTGCATTAGCTACTTTTGCAGCAAAAACAGGATCACCACTTTCATAATTAATTCTGACAATATCACTATTTTTTTCTAACTCAACTTCCAAGCGAGCATTAAAATTCGACACTAAATCCTTTGTCTTTGATAAACCCTGCCGTTTAGACCCTGCAGGCATACCTTTTTCATTTGTTGAAAAAAAACTTTCAAAAATATTAGGTTTTTCAGGTAAGAAATCCGCATGCGAATTCATTTTAAGCTTTTCTATTACTTCAATAGCTAATGTCCGACTTCGTATAAGCTCGACTTGAGCACGATAGAATGACTTGATGTTAACTGAATTTTCTAAGGGATTAGGCGTACTTAATAATTTTCTGTTGTCTGGTTCAACCAAAATTCGTGAGGTTGACATATAGGCAGGCTTAATCGATGAAGCAATCAATACCCCAATAATCGTACATAGTATTGTAACACTAATAATTGACCATTTGTGTCGTCGGATAACATGCCAATATTCTATCAAAGGCCGGGATTCGGCATGATCTAAATTGTGATTATTAAACATGAAACTGACTCCACTCAGAAATTATTATTTTTATTACAGAGTTCAAAATAAACTTTCCCCAATTGTTAGCACATCACCAGCATTCATTGAAACATCCAAAGATTTATCGATTTTTTTGGACGATTTTTTGCCCTCAATAACTAAACTAACCTTCTTAAGTGATGCTCGATCTGTCAATCCCCCTGCAATAGCAATTGCCTTTCTTACGGTTAAGCCGTCAACGTAGGGATAACCTCCGGGTGAATTTACCTGACCATTTACAAAAAATGGACGATAAGACTCAATGTTAATAACCAATTCTGGCTTTTTTAAATAGCCTTTTTTAAGCTTTCTAACTAATTTCTTTTTCAACTTGCGAAGTGTTAAACCAGACACTTTTATTTCACCTAAATAGGGAAATGTAATCACGCCTTGCTTAGGAACTCTGACATTTCTTACAGTCATATCTTCTTCATTAAATACGATAATAGAGATGGTATCCCCAGAATTTAATTTATATTCAGCGGAATTAGTAACAGGTGTGAACATAACTAATACAATAAAAGCAATGCCATAGATAATTTTTAAATTTTTAGCGATATGGTTATACATATGGTTTCTTTGATATTAGTACTTCAATATAAAACTCACACTGGTCACCATTAAATCGTAATTTAATGAATTTAGTGAAGCAGTTCGTTTTTCCATCAGTGACATAACAGATATTTCAAATAATCTATTTACCTTATAGGTTGCACCAACACGCGATTGATAAAAATTACTGTCAGAAATATATGCATTACGTACTTTGTAAGTAAAATTTCCTACCAATTCCGTTTTTCTTGTTAATCCATATACTAAAGAAGGCGAGAGCTCGAACTGGACATCCGTTTGATCAAATTCATCGTTTGAGCGATTTATTGAACTTACAGCAATAACTTTTGAATATAGTTTATAGGAAAATTTTTGCATCCAATCGACTTCAAGAGAATTCACTACAGCATAATTCCCCTTCCCAGAAGGATTATCGTTAGCTTGACGTTTTAATATCAATGAAAATTGGCTTTTACTGCTTCTTATCCAGTTCATCTTTACTTTTGTGTACATCGATGTATATTTTTTTGAATCCGATGCATCCAAATATTTTGTCTGAAACCCCAATTCAAAAACACCTGAAGTTTTACCAGTGGCTTTCCAAGTGCCTCCAATATAATATTTGTTATCTATATTATCTGGTGTCAAAACACTTGATTGGGTATAAGTATAAATTGCTCGCTCACCGGCAATAAATACGTCAGTCCGAGAAGTTGGTTTATACGATGCTTTTAATCTATATGAACGATACTCGCTATCAAGTTGATCTAAACTCGAGTCATCAAACCTTCGCTCAATTGTTGTAGCACGACCTTCTAAATGAGAGTCCTTTGAGGAATTTTGTAGATCAAATCCGAGCACCAAATACTCTGCATACGTAGCATATTGAATATTGGTTACTTCATCTGAAATATTTATGTTGCCTCTGGATTCATTCTCTGTTTTATATAAAATCTTTGAATTAAATGACAATGTTCTATCTTGATTTGATACTGCATCCACACTTAAATTCGTATCTATATAGTCAGATAAAACGTTATTGACATATCGAGTAAAAGTACCATCATATTGCGTTTTAACTGACCCCATATTATTTTGTGCCACAAATTGGAACTCTGGTTTTACTTCTATCAGTGAGTCTGACATTTCCCCAGTGTGGGTACGATGAATATTCGAGTCATATAAATAACTTGATTTCAGCTTAGAACCAAACGCCAAAGTAGGTAGTCCTTTTGCATCAACCATGTTAACTTGCAGTGCATTCATAATCACAATCAAATATATATGTAAGTAATTTGTCTTAAACCCAATCATGCTCGATAGCCATGTTGTTAATAGTGAGGTAGTTTTTGAAGCTAAAATACACCCTCTACGCGAATAACCTCAGTAGCCCATGCATGATTTAACGACATAAAGCGCTACTATCTTTAGAACGAATTAAAAATGGTCAAAAATGGAGAAGATTTTTGGAAGGATCAAGTCTAAATTGTTGAATATAAATGTTTTTAATATGTCGGGGTCATTTAGTATACGTCCATTAATTAAACGATTCGATAACCAATAACCACTGATTGAGTGGAATAGGTTTATCAAATTTACGCTCAAACATATTACGTGCGTGAATACCAAGAGAGCGAGTTTTATGCTCATCTCTTGCCATAATGACAATTTCGGTGACTAAATTATCTACGTCACCAGAAATTACATTTGAACCAAAATTTCCTTCTCGAATAGGAAATGTAAGTTCACCTTTTTCATTGCCTATAAAAATGATGGGACGTCCAGCAGCGGTTACACCATAGAATTTACTAGGAACACAATATCCTTCAATTTCGGGAATTAAAGAAATTAAATGGACATCGGGCAAACTCAAGCTATATCGTAATTCACTATATGCTTGATAGGGATAAAACAAGACATTGTCTAATTTCTGGTTTTTTACCCATTCTTTTATATAACTTTCTTTGGGTCCTCCACCAATAAAAATAAATTTTATTTTAGTGTCTTCTTTTAATACTTTAGCAGCACGTAAAATAGTCTCAAACTCGTGAACACGACCCATGTTACCAGAGTAACCTATAACAAATTTATCCTCCAATTGCCATTTTTTCCGTAGTGGATTATTTTTTCGATCCAGAGGTATGACATTTTCACTATCTGACCAATTGGGTATAACCCTAATCTTAGACTCATCCACACCTTCACTGATCAACTTATTTTTCATTACTTGCCCAATTACCACCGTTAGCTGTGACTTTTGAAACGACCAATTGCGCATAAGTTGAACCCATTTTAAAAGAAACAAAGGTATGCTTTTCATACCAAGTGCAAGTATAACTTCAGGAAATAAATCTTGAACCCAATTAATGTGTTTTGCTTTTTTAAAACGCGCAATCGATAATGTGATAACTGAGGATAAAGGCGGATCTGTTTTACAAATTACCGTATCAGTTGGTTTTATCAAACGAACCAGGCAAATAGACATGTTTATATAGAAACTCAAATAGTCTAATAACCTTCCGGGTAACCAATTCCTTCCAAATTGAGTTGTCTGAATGCGATGAATATTTACACCATTCACTTTCTCATAGCGCTTCAAATTTTCATTGTGCCCACTATATAATTGACGTGCGCATATCACGTCAACTTCTAGATTATTACGTGCAAGGTAAAAAGCCAAGTCACTTAGAAGTTGACTCGTAGCCGAATGATCGGGGTAAAAGAATCGATTTATAAAGATAATTTTTGCCAAGTAATAAACCCGTTAAGTATTAATCCAACCGCGAAACTCATAAACAGAGAACCCAACATATTCTTTCATAGCGTAGATTGTCATAGATAAAGCATCAACAGTGGGTATCAAATCTAAAATCCAATTTTCACTATTTCCCACCGCTAGATAATCTGTGGGAGCAGGTATAACAGGAATATTTTGAGTATCAAATACACTATGGGCACGACGCATATGCAAAGCTGAAGTCACCAATAATATCTTTTCGAACCCTTTTTGCTCAATTAATGTCTTACAGCCTACTGCGTTTTCATAAGTATTGTGGCTGTTTTCTTCCAGTAGAATGGATTCATCAGGTACACCCCAATCTAACAAAATCCCTCTCATAATACTGGCTTCTGAAATGGCAATACCCAATGAAGGTATCATTCCTCCGGCACCTGACAGAATGATATAGTTAGCCTTATTGGCGCGATAAAGACGCAAAGCCTGTAATAACCGATCACCTGCATCACTCATATCGTAATATTTTCTAGGGTAAAATGGGCCGCTTACTGCACCACCAAGAACAACAATAGCATCTGCTACTTCGTATTCTGACACCACTTTCGGCATATATTTTCGCTCGAGAGATGAAGATAACGTTTGGGAAATCATTGGCGTTGATAAAAGCCAAAGCTGAAAAATAGAGAGTGATAATACAATTAAGCCAATAGATTGATATTTTTTAATCGCTAGTAAACCGATAATGAATAATAATATGATTAATGAGAGTGGTGACACCAGCATATCTACTTTAGATCCATATGTGCTAACTTATTTCTCGTTTAAACATTAATACGTCGGATAAAATAATTGCCACAAACCAGTACATCCATTTTCGTTCGCAGAAAACAATCTAACGCTTCCTTTGGGTGGCATACTACGGGTTCATTTTCGTTAAAAGAAGTATTTAATAAAATGGGTACACCACTTAGTTTTTTAAATGCTGAAATTAATCCGTGATATCTGGGGTTTGTCTCTTTAAATACAGTCTGCAGGCGACCTGAGCCATCAACATGGGTGACAGCGGGTATTTCTTTTCGTTTAGCTTCTTGAATTTGAAATACCTTCATCATAAAGGGCACTTCGTCATCTTCTTCAAACCAATTGTTTACTTCTTCTCTCAAAATAGAAGGGGCAAAAGGACGAAAAGACTCGCGCCGTTTAATTTTAAGGTTCAAAATATCTTTCATATCGCCACGACGAGGATCGGCCAATATAGACCGATTACCTAGTGCTCTGGGCCCCCACTCCATACGTCCTTGAAACCAACCTATTACACCTGCATTATCAATTGCTTTTGCTGTTTCCTCATACAGAACATATTCATCATCAAAATATTTTATCTCACATCCTGCGTTTTCAATTTCTTCCTTATGTTCATCAAGTAAGGACTTTATGTTCTGATCCGAAAAAGATGGCCCCCAGTAAGCATGCTGCATACGACTTTTATCACAGATCTCTTCAGCGTTTGCCGAAACCACATAGGCTGCACCAATTGCTCCACCCGCATCACCGGCAGCAGATTGAATATAAACCTGTTTAATATTGGTCTTACGATATACTTTTCCGTTAGCAACCGAATTCATCGCACATCCACCCGCCAAGGTTAGTGAATCAATATTATAAGTACCGTGAATCGTATTGACCAAATGAAAAAAAGCGTCCTCATACATAGCCTGAATCGAGTTTGCAATATCATAATGTTCTTGTGTTAATGTGCTTTTTTCTTCTCTTACAGGACCAAGCAAGCTTTCGAGCTTAGTAGAAAACAACGTACCAACTTCAGGAATATGATTTTCCCATTGATAGCTAATATTTTCATTGTGATGACGAAAATAATCCAGATTTAATGAGAAACTCCCATCACTCTCTAAAATGACTATTTCCTTCATTTTATCGAGGAATCTGGGTTTCCCATAAGGTGCTAACCCCATCACTTTATATTCGTCGCCATAATTTGGAAAACCAAGATACTGTGTTAAGGCCTGATAAAATATCCCCAATGAATGAGGAAAATGAACATGCTGTTTCACATCAATAGTTTGATTTTCCCCAATACCCCAGGCCGAACTCGAAAAGTCTCCAAAGCCATCCACTGAGACTGTCAATGCGTGATCATAGGGTGAAGCATAATAACTTGAGGCTAAATGTGACAAATGATGTTCAACATGCTCAACTTTTCCGTTAAACTGCACACCCGGAAAATTCGTTTCGAGTTCATCACTAATTGACTGTCTCTTTTTCGCCATTTTTGCTTTTTCTAGAATTACCGACAAACTAGGACGTTTTTTTATGGCATATTCTAGTTTTTTGAATACATTTGCCTTTGGATCACTATTTACAGCTATGACATCGATATCTGTCAAGCTCAATCCCGTTTCTTCCAAACAATATTGGATAGCCATAGAAGGAAAACCAGCCCAATGTTTAATTCGACGAAATCGCTCCTCTTCCACTGCGGCACGTAATTCACCATCAAGCATTATGCAAGCTGATGAATCACCGTGATATGCGTTTATTCCTATAATATTCATCTTGATCTAATCTATCCTTTAATCAAAATTTTCTTGGTATTTATCAAATACAGCTTTAATTTTATAGAATGCCTCTGGAATTTCAGGTGAACTACCCGAAGAAGTATTTTCATTTAACGCACTTTCAATAGATTCTTTCAAATCATCGACATTACGCGCAACGTACGCTTTATCTAAAGCAGCTAATTTTACTGAAAACTCAAGTTGGTGATCATCTACATGCTCACCATATTGACTTTCGCGTGGAATAATTATTGGCTTTTTACCGGCACTGATTGCATGAATCACAGAGCCAGCCCCTGCATGCAATATAATTAATTTGGCCTGATTAATTTGTTGTGAAAATTCTTCCATATCAATAAAGTCGAAAGCATCCATACTTTTGTTTTCATACAGCGTATGTCCGTACTGAATAATTATAGGCAATGGTAAGTGCTTTTCTACACTATCAATCATTTTAAAAAATCGAGTAAATGGTTGCTTTGCGTTACCGATAGAAATAAACGTACTCATATTATCGTTCCGCAATACTTAGCCTTGGGAAAATAAGATTTTAATTCTTCCCATTGATAAAAAAAATCATGTGAAAAATAATACATAATCTTGGCAGTCATGGAAGGTTGTTGGATTCGCGTTATCGTTTCAATAAATACAATCCGAGTTTTAAAAAACAAACGAGCCAAAATCGCAAAAGGGACAACTGGCCCAGCGCCTGTACTTAATAAAATATCAGGTTTCTTATCGTGTAATATTTTCCACGCTTCCCAAAAATTCATTAATACAAGAAGGTTTCTTTCAGCGTGACGTATAAAAAACGTCTTGTCTTTCATATCATTAGGCAACAGGGTTTTATCGTTTAGCACGTAAAAATGTTCGTAACTTTCATATATGGACTTAAGCATCCTAACTTCAGTTAAATGGCCACCACATGATGAAACAATACAAACTTTCATAATTAGTGTTTCATCGATTTTTGAAAGACAAACGAGTGAACATTGCCTGATCTTTTATTGTCATAATCCAGTATTTCCAGGCTTTCTTCTTTACCCCATTTAACGACCTCATCATAGGTATGAAAAGTAGCTTGAGGCGTTATAATATAGTCATAAAAAAAGTTTTTTGCTCCCAACCAAGTCCGCTTACCTCGACTTTTCAGTAAATGAACAAAATAATAAACAGGTAATAGAGTGGAATAAATCACTGCTCTTCCCAAAGCCGATTTTTCCAGCCATCGGATAGGTTTCCCTATATACGTATAAACATAATAATAGTAGCGATTACGTTGATATACCGCGCAAAACATATATCCTTTATCTTTTAAAATACGTGCGTTTTCAGAGAAGGATTTTCTCGCGTCGGGGGTATGGTGAATTACGCCATCTGATACGACAACATCAAACCGTTCGTTTCGGATAGGAAGATTTAAGTTTGTACCACAAACATAGGCTTGATGAGGTGCCCTACGGCGTGACAATCTAATTGACCCCAAACTCAAATCAAACGATGTTAAATCTATCCCTTTTTTATACAAAAATAAACTTGCTCTACCTGGCCCACAACCTACATCAATCACGTGATCATCTACTTTTACATAAGACTCCACAAAGTCTTTAAATGGCAAGGGCTGCAATTGCTCTATGTTTTCCTCATCCTCCTTGCTTAGGAAATCAAATGGAAAATCTTCATAATGTTTTTTAGACTTCTCCTGTAATTGCGAATGAGACATAACTAACCAGCAACCTTTGCACTATTCATTGTACGATCGATTAATGCCAAATTTTTATTCGCAGCATTCTCCCACGAAAAATCCTTAATTCGTTCCAAGCTATTCGATACGGCAGAATCATAGATACTGGGATTCTGAATTAAACTCGCTATTTTTCTACTCAGGTCATTATCATTATTGGCAGAAAATAATATAGCGTTGTCGCCAAGGATCTCTTGATTTACAGGTGTGTTTGCTGCAATCACTGGTAACCCAACTGACATAGCTTCCAACATTGGCATGCCAAAAGATTCCACAATTGAAGGAAATAAAAAGATATCAATCTTATTATAGATTTCCTGTATTTTATTCTGAGCGACTTCACCATAGTTAATAACATTATTCTCAATTCCGATAGCGGAAATTTCCTTGAGTATACTGCTAACTTCTGGGTTATTTTCGTTCAACGTCAAAACTAGCTGAGGATTTATTCCATGCGATACTAAATTTCTGATTGCTCTTAAGACAACTGAGAAATTTTTTTGAACACCAAACTTCGTCACATACCCCACTATAGGTTTATTCGTATCAATACATCGATTTTTTTTAGCATTCAATTCTAAGCCTGGCCCATGGGATATCACCGATACCTCAGAGACAGCCAGTTGGACCTTTATTTGGTTTGCCAATGCCTTTGTTTGAACCGTTAGAGTATTTGAACTTCTAATAGACTTTCTAACCCATTTTTTTTTGTAGGACCAGAGTAATCGTTGAAGTAATGACATATCTTTCGTCGTTAAATCATCAAATTCTTTAGAAAAATGCCCCGCATGTTGCACCAATAATATCGTTGGTATACTCAAAATTTTTCTTGGTAGATAATTTGTGAAGGAATAGAATAAAGAAATTTCAAAATCTTCAATCATTTTGGATAGATACTTTTCATACCAATACCACAAATGTAGAGCCGATCGTTCTGACCAGGGCGATACAATGACTTTCACATTTGAAAGTAACTTTTCATTATCCAATAAATTTTCCCGACTTATTGTTACAAACCAGGTATATTCTGGCCGTGCTTTGGAGAATTCTGAAATAAGCTTGCGGACGACTACCAAAGACCCACCTTCTTTAATTGAAATGGCGTTTATTAATATATTCAATTTATTTGTGTCTTAATGTTTGTAAAGTTTTCAAGAAATCCCATCTCCCTTTCACGACGTCGGAGAAATCATTGATACTGTAGTCTTGACGAATATCAATTCGAGGAATAGCAAACATTTCAGACTCGTTAGTTATGGGTCCATGCTCTCCAGAAACACTCGATAAATATCCTGCCGCTTCAACTTGCTTTTTCAATTTTTCATTATAACTTCCCCAAGTGTATGAGAAATCATCACAATTTTTATCTAATCTCTGCTGTATTTCTGCTTTAGACTGAGAAAGCTCCGCTTCAACTTGCCTCTCATCCATATTGCAAAGATCGAAATGCTGGACTCCATGTGACCCAATATTCCAGTGATTTATTCCTAATTCATGAACTTGATACCAATTCATAAATTTTGTGTTTTGATAATGCCCCTCATCAGGAATAGAACTCTTATTAATATCATCATCAATCATTCCAGTATTTAAATAAACTGTACCCGTAAAGCCGAATTTATCCATCTCAGGAAATGCTATATTGTGTACACTGTCATAACCATCATCAAAAGTGATTGCGACCTGAATTCCGTCATGCTCATTGTTTTTAAGCAACTCACTTAATGACACCACTGTGGCATTCGAATTGAGCCATTCCATTTGTTGTGCAAAATTTTTCTCTGAAACAGACCAGAGCGTGTTCCCAATTGCGTGATATATTAGAACCACGCGCCTGTGTGAGGGCAATGGCGCAAATGGGCTAAGGAGATACCCTAAACATCGCTTTAAAAACAGGTTTTTTGATAACTTAGACAAATATTTCAACAACCCTTGACACAATTAATCAACGTATTAAAGCAGCAAGAATTAATCCATTTTTATCCAAGCAAACTACTATAAACAAACTACAATGGTTAATCGTAACCTGATTGATTAATAACGTTTTCTTGCTTTTTCAAGGATTGTCGATAATCTTGCTTGATTAATTGGCAAGCACCTAAGGAAAAACCAACAATTGCCCAAAAATAAACAAATTCGGGTGACCCCGGTGAAACCCACCAAGCTTCAAACACGGATTGAAATATCAATCCTGTTATCATTCCCATCGAAATTCCCAATAATACGCGCAGATGTTTATTCCTAGTAAGAAAAAACATTTTCACTTGATAAGTGTACAAACTAAATATAAATATGAGGTAAAATACAAGGCCAATCAAACCTACCTCTTCAGCAATTGCCATTTGTGAGTTACCTTTTTCACGTCCGTAACCAACAGATGTAAGCCCTCCTTTAAAACTCTCGTCGCCAATTGTCACACCATACCCGCCGCCAAATAATCCTCCCAATTTAGCCAATCGAAAACTTTCTTCCCAGACCGTAGCACGGGTATACAATACACCTTGCTGCTCTGAAGCACTCTTAAATACATATTTGCTAACCGCTCGATCGTAGATATCGGGCGATATGAGCAATAAAGTTAAAATAAGCATAAAAATAGAAGTGACTATTGGAACCCACTTACGATAACCGAGAGAATATACGATTGAAATTACACAAAACAGTGAAGCTACCAATGCGGCTCTCGAATTTGCTTTCATTAAAAAGATAAATTCAACAATTAAACAAGAAACCCAAAAAATCCGCCATTCGTTTTTCTTCCACATGGCGTAACATCGCCACAATAATAATGGAGTGCACATCATTAATAATGATCCCATCATATTGGGACCATCTACCAAGCCTTGATATAAATCAGCGGCACCAGTTGCGACATTTGCTCTGGCTGAGCCGAGACCAAGTATTGCTGCTAAAAAAGTAAACAATACTGTTAACCACAGAAAATCAACAGCTCGTTGCAAACTGCTACGAATTACCCAAACATAACTGCTATAAAAAAACGTTATCGTCATCAAGCCATAGGCAAATACCTTCATTGCCGACAGTAAAGGCACTTCAGACCATGCAATGGTTAATGATGCCCAGAAGATATTAAGTAGTATAATTTGGTTAATTTTCGTATTTAGCAAGCCTTGAAATCTGAACCGCGAAAAAACTAAAATAAACAATAATATGGTAAACATCCATCGAGAGTTGAGCCCTAAAATTGGTGACATAAAACTGATTGTTGCGCCAGTAACACTAAAAATGCTTAGCGGTAATAACCAACTGCTGAAATTAGTTAATAAATACATAATATTTTCATTTTAAGCTAAGTACCTTATCCCAGGCGCCCACTACATTTTCCGCCTCATTTTCCTTCGTCCAACCAGATATTTTTTTTAATGAATTAGTACCCATTTTCTCACTGTTATTCTTATCACTAATCAGTTTTTCCATCTGCATAGCTAATTGCTTTACGTCACCAACATCGTATATAAAGCCAGTAATTTCTTCCTCTACCAAGTCACTATGACAACCCACGCAATCAGATACGATTACTGGTAACCCCGCAGCCATAGCTTCATTGATTACTAATCCCCATGGTTCAAAAGTAGAAGGCAATACTAATGAATCTGCGATACAAAATTTATCAATTAAGTCATCTCCCGATAATCGGCCAGTATATTTTATGTTTTCATATTTGACTGATAAATCTTGGACGATCTGACGTAAACTACCATCGCCAACAATAAGTAAGTCTATATTCGAATATGTGTCCGTTAGTTTGTTAAATACATGTACTAAATCCAAAACACCCTTGTGAGGTTCCAATCTTCCTACGTACAAAAAAACAAATGAATCTGTAGTGATATCTGAATGTCTTCGTATTGATAATCGTTTATTTTCACTAGTCGAAGAGGTGTATGAAAGAATTTTTTGGATATCTACTGTCATTTGAGCAATAATTATTTTCTCTTCATCAACCCCGTAATGTTGAAAGAATTCTGCTTGTTTTTTTCCACCGGGAAGAAAAATATTGGGTATTTTAAAGATAACTGGCAATAGCAAACGTTTAAGTATACGTTTACTAAGAGATAAATCCTGGGGTAACGGAGTATCTGACTCCATCGAAACCCTAGCGCCTAGCAATCTCGCAAAAAATAGGCCGAATAATAGATACTTATGGCCCCAACCCGCTAGGTGAACCAAAGAATATTTTCCACTTCGGATTTTGTCCCAATAAGCGTAAACTCCTTCACCAGACCATACTGAATATTTATCAACATCCAGATCTAGGCCCCAATTTTGAGAATGATTAATCGATAAAAACAAAACTTCGATTTCTCCATCCCAAGCTTTACGTACCTCTCTAATTAAATCAATTACATAAGGCGTGGGTTCAATATAGATCATTAGAATCCGCTTATTCACAAAATCACCGAACAAGTAATGACTCATAAATCTGCATCAATTTATTGGCATGATTCGACCAAGAAAAATCGTTGTAAACATGATTCTGACCAGTTTTTGCCATTTTTCTTAACAAATCTTGCTCATCAAATGTTCGCTTTAAACATTTATATAAAGACTCAGAGTTGCGTGGTTTTACTAATAAACCACTCTTGTTATGAATAATAAATCCCGAAGCACCTTGTTCTTCCACCGCAACTGTTAATAACCCACTTGCCATGGCTTCCAAATAAGCCACTCCGAATGCTTCTCTATAAGAAGGTAATACAAAAACATCCGCTTTCGTCAAATTTTCCAGAACTTCATCATGATTCATTGCGCCATGAAATTTCACATGATTTTTTAAACCGAATTGGCGTGCTAACGACTCTAACTCATCACGCTGATATCCATCACCAATAACATCGTATTGCCAACAACCATACCCCTCATTTTTCAGCCTCGCTAAAACCGATAAAGTAACATCCACACCTTTTTCTTTGTGTAAATTTGAAACGCTAATAAATTTGACTATATCATTACTTAATATTGATAATTCCTTCTTAGCTTTTTTTAATCTAACACCATTAAAAAGTATTCGAAAGTTAGTATCACTACTCGCTATATCGGAAAATTCTTTCCAAATCGGTTTACCTACCAAAAGTACTTTATTTGCTGAGCGCAACATCTTTTTAATATCTTGCTCATGAGTCTTGTTTTTCAGTAAACCTTTAGCCCGATTGCTACCATGAATACTAACAACCCAAGGTGTATTAGTTTCAATTCCAATATCCATAGCTGCCAGACCAGCTATCTCAGTATGCGCATGAACAATATCAATTTTGTATTGCTTAACAAATTTGACTAAACGATCCTTCACTGTTTTTCGATATAAAATATTCGATAAATGCCTTATGTAATTTCTTGGTATACTCCAGTAATAAATATTTTTCACTTCTACTTTTGGTAAAAATTGGCACAATGAGAAATCATGTTTTTTTAATAGTGCCTCAAATACATTGCTTGACTTAATACTGTGTGTCACTGCAGTAAACACTTTACAATCTTGTTTGCTTAATGCTTCTACGGAATCAAAAATGAAATTTCCCATCTGATCTTCACGATGTTGAGGAAACCAGGGAGTTATACATAACACACGTAATGTCATGCTGAATTACCTAATGCTGCACACATTTCTTTTAGCACATCTTCATTTGGTAAATCTGGATCAAACTCTCCAATATATTGGCCATTTTGAGGTACAATCTTCCATTCACTCATATCTTGTCCTGGATGGGAAATACAAGGCATTTGCCCTAGAAAACTACCCCAAGCACTAAATGAACTAGAACCAGATGCAAAAAGAACTTTTGCCTTCGAAATAACTAACAAATCACTTATGGCTGAAGCCGGCCTAACAAACTCTACATTAGGTAAACTCAGCAATTCCTTTAATTGTTGCCTTGTACCATCTGAGACAATATAGGCTTTAGAGTCACTGCCATAGTGTTGTCTAAGTAATGTCAAACATTTCAAAAACCATCTAATTGGCGTTTTTTCCCCTGGGTTTAATCTTTTCCTTGATTCATCAGGTATATCAAAATCATTGCCACAACGAATATTCATAACAATTGGTACTATTGGATATTGATTAACCCAATTTAGATACTTGTCCCGAGTAATATTCTTTAGTTCTTTATAAATATACGCATTCCAACCATTAAGTGGTTGAAAATAGTTTTCGTAACCTTCAAACAAAATAACAGTTCTCTTACCAGCACTCTTTAATTCTTCTACATTGATGGCTGTATCTGGTAAGGAGTTAAACCTCCTCGTCATGGCAGCACCCTGAAGCACACTTAAGTCACCAACGCGTTTTCTAAACAAACGAAATAAAATTATTTGCCTTAAATAACTCGAAAGATCTACCCCACCACGTACCAATTGTCCGAGCGCAGGCCTCATCCACACCGGACTAATAACAGGTAAATTATGCTGCTTTGCAAATATTAAGCAGCGAGCCCACGGAAATATTCTATTACCATATCCCATTCCACGACCCAGTAAACCCTCCCCAAACTTTGCTTTACAATAGATGGTTTTCATTACTGTAATTCTGCTATTATTTCAAATTTCTCAACGATTGAGTCGATAGAAAATTTTCTCATTTCAAGAAAACGTCTTTTAAAATCATATTCATTTATCGGTTTATTTAATAAAACTTGCATTGAATGGAATATTTTTTCCTCATCATTTTCACTCACTTGAACGGTGTTAAGGAATTTTTGGGATAATTGACTCGTCGGGCTTTTTTTAGGTGACAGCAATAAGACTGGGCGATTTACCATATAGTAGTCAATAATTTTGGTACTTATGAAAAGAGCCTCGTCCTCAAATGCATCTAATGCAACCAGCACATTGGCCTTAGAAAAAACTGAATCTATATCACGGGTAAATGGAAATATTTTTACATTATTATTTAAAGCATTTTTTTCTATACATTTTTCCAATTGGACGTTTTTCGTTCCGTAAAAATGTAAACAAGCATCAGGTTTTTCTGCAATCAGAGCTTTAAACGCCATTAATAGTGGTTCGGGATCACGCTTGCCATAAATTCCACCTGCATATATAAAAAGGTTTTCCTGTATATTCTGATAATCTAGATTTTTAATGTCAGGAGCAACATGTGATAAAACGTGAGCTTTTGACACCGATCGCCACCCCATTCTTTTTTCTGTATAGCCAATTGCTTCTTCAGTTGTGAATGTTATCGAAATTGCACTTTTGTAAAATGTTTTGGAAATTGATTTAACAAAAATATATGCAATAGTTGGGAATTTCACCCATGGGGACAGAGGTGGATCACTAAAATGCAACATAAGTGGTTTACTCAGCTTCATTGAAAGTAACCATGCAGCAATATTACTCATTAATGGCATACTGCGCCCATAAATCAGATCATAATTATTATCTTTACTAGTAGCAACTCTAAAAATCCAAGATAAATTATGTTTACTCCACAATATACGATTTATCACTTTTTCAATAAATAAAAATATACTACTCGGTTTTAATGCTTTGGTGGGCAAACTGATAATCCCTTCTTTGAAATCAGCAGTGGGAATATCGGAAGTAATAACTGTAACTTTATGACCTTTTTGTTTCAACGCAGAAGCTAGTCGATAAGTACATATTCCTTCTGGACCACTATCCATTCCATACTCATAGCTACAGATTAATATATGCGACATCGTTAATCCGATTTCTGATAAAGCACTATCATTTCATGACCTAACGCGAAAGGGTATGTTGGAGAACTACGCATTGAAATTGCTTTAATGGTATTTAACAAACCGATCTGACCTACAAAGTATGCATAGGTTTTAAGTCTCTCAATTTGCCGACTAAAAATATTAAATTGTTTTATTGATCCACCAATAAATTTGGAACTTTCAGTATATTTAAACTCCAATTGAGCATTTTTAAATATTTTATTTAGTGCATTTAAAGAAAAGAAATAAATATGTTCAAAACTTTCTTGAAAACCAAACCATTGCTCTCCATAACGATAAGCACAGGCATAATTAGGTGTGCTGATCAATAAAAAACCACCAGGCTTTAAAAGTGAAGATAGTTGTTTTGCAAATTTTTGAGGAGAAATCACATGTTCTATTACTTCAAAACATAAAATAATATCAAATGAGCATTTTTCAAACGGTTCATCATCAGTTGTACCAGTAATAACATTCAAGCCTTTTTCTCTCGCGACCGAAGCCGCATAGTCAGAAATTTCTAAACCATGACTTTCTGCTCCGAGTTGTTTTGCTTGCAATAATAATTCACCGGTTGCACAACCAATTTCTAAAAGCTTCTTCCCTTTTAAACTTCCCACCTTCCTTTCTAATAATTGTATTTCACTTGCAAGATTTTTTTTTGAATTTTTCGTCTCTGATGCGGGTCTTAATCCCCCAATACCTTGATCGGCTGATACACCTGTAAAATAGTCTTCTTGGTAATATCGAGGTATATATTCATCTTTAGGCCGAGGATTTAAATAGGCAGACCCACATTGACTACATTCAATAACATGCATTCCATCTTTACGAACAAAACTTTTTGCCCCATCGCATGAGCCACAGGTATCACACTTTACCTTGTGCAACTCATTTTCATTCCATTTAATACCACTCATACAAATAATTAACCTTGCCCTGTTTGAAAAGATAAATTATATTTCTTATATAAAATATTCATCGCTGGTAAAAGAGATACACAGACCAAAGCTAAAGCTGCAATCCAATTATCAATAATCATATATTCTACAAACAGGCTTGCAACAATAATGATTAATCCAAAAACCAACAAACTTGCCTGGCTTGAAATTGCCCCAGGCGATAACTTTCGTTCAACATAAACCATAACCCAGCAAACATGTAGAAAATAAGCAAGCAAATTGGCAATCGCTAATCCAACGGCTTTGTAAAGGGGCACCAACACCACAGAGAGTAAAATTAATACAATAGCCCAACCATAATTCATGATTGCCCCTGTCCACATTCTAGATGACCCTGCAAGCGCTGTTCCTACGGGAGCGCAGACAATATTAAAAAAAACAGCTGCCATTAAAACAGGCAATACCATCTCCATCCCAACATATTCAGATCCATATAATTTTGCGAAATTCGCTCCAAATAAGATCATTAAAACTGCAATAGGTAAGGAAATCACCCAAACCAAACGCAAATTTAAATACACTGACTCATTAAAATTATTTTTGTCTGGCCTAGAATAAGTTTCAGCGAGTATAGGTAACATTGCTGCAGATAACATCTGCGGAAGCAACATAACAACCAACCGCCATTGATTTGCTGCATTGTAGATACCCATATCTGAGAAACCATTGGATTGATTGACCAGTATTGCATTACATACCCAATTTACTGGGGCAACTAACATGGCGGATAATAATGCGGGTAAAGAAAATGACCATAAAATCTCTCGTTCTTGCCACATTGCATGTTGGTATCGTGTGGAAATCCCAAATCTCGCAAACTCGTCTTTAACAACGATTAACGTCAACAAGACGCCTATACCAGCAATGATGCAATATGACACTACTGCACCTACAATCCCAAACCACCAAATGGCAGGTATCGTGATAAAAGGAGAAATAACAGCCTGTATGATATTTAAACGTGCAATTTTGGCAAAAACCTCAACCCCTGACAGTGCTGCATGCTGAATTCCACTCATTGCACCTAAAAACAATAAAAAAGCAGATATTTGTAATAATTGGGTTATATCAGTGCGACCAAAACTATACATTGCAATTGCTTCAGCAAAAACAAATAAACAACTCGCTATGAAAAATGAAATTCCTAAACCAATAAGACTTACAAGGCCCCAGATAGCACTCGCCTTATCAGGGCGCATTTCTCGATGTTCCGCAACCGACTTTGTAATTGTTGAACCAAGTCCGAAGCCCGCAAGTACGCCAAACATTCCTACTGTACTAGTAATTATGCCTAGTTCACCAAACCCCTCTACTCCGAGTAAACGGGCTACCCATATTGATGTCACTAGTGTAATAACGCGAGAAACTGCTGTACCTATGAGTGACCAGAAAGCGCCTCTCATCAATCGAGCAATAATAGTTGACCGCCCCATATAGGCAATAAGACGTGAAAACAAAATTCCAAGTCGAGTCATAAGCTTCATGCTTAAACTAGAACCTGTTTAATATGATCCCGAATACGACTCGCTGCATTTCCATCGCCGTAGGGATTATTTTCCTCTGAAATTTTTTGATAGTACTCATTATCATCAAGTAATGTTAGAGCAGATGAAACAATAGTGTCTCTATCTGTTCCGACAAGTTTTACAGTATTACTGTGTATGCCTTCAGGCCGTTCAGAGGTATTTCGCGTTAATAAAACGGGTTTTCCCAATGACGGCGCCTCTTCCTGGATACCTCCGGAATCTGTTACAATAAAGTAACAATTCTCCATTAGATATACGAAATCCAAATAATCCACAGGCTCTAATAAATGTACATTAGGTCTATCCGAAAGAATACTATTTACGGGTCTTTGCACATTTGGATTAAGATGAACAGGATACACAATTTCTACATCATCTCTCTCGGATAGTGTTTTTAACGCTAAACAAAATGATTTAAATGGCGCACCAAAATTTTCACGTCTATGACCAGTAACAAGAATCATTTTTTTATTTTTAGACAAGCCAGAGTAGCGTGAAGCGATACTAGAATATAATTCTGAATCTGATTTTAGTCGTCTAACGACAATTAATAATGCATCAACCACCGTATTTCCTGTTACAAATATTCCATCATCTGATAGACCTTCTTTTTGTAAGTTTTGTTTTGCAATCAAGGTTGGTGCAAAGTGATAAGTAGCTAAAACACTCGTAAGGTGCCGATTAGCTTCTTCAGGCCATGGCGAATATATATCCCCTGTCCGCAAACCTGCTTCAACATGCGCCACGGGTATTTTTAAATAGTAACAAGATAATGTGGTAGCAAAGGTTGTCGTCGTATCACCGTGAACAAGCACAAGATCAGGCTTTTCATTCGTCAATACTTCTTTCAATGAACTTATAACACGAGTGGTAATATCAAAAAGAGACTGACCTGGGACCATAATAGATAAATCAATATCGGGATCAATTTTGAAGAGAGATAAAACTTGATCCAGCATTTCTCGGTGTTGTGCTGTCACACATACCTTCAAATCACACCATTTTTTTTCTTTTTTTAACGCTTCAATAACCGGAGCCATCTTAATAGCTTCCGGCCGAGTTCCGAACACAACTAAGATTCGTTTCACAAAAAATTACCTGTTAATCCAACTACGATATATAAAAACATAGCGCACAAAGATCAATTTCAGTTTTTGATAATAGATAGCCATCAACATTTACCATATTCTCATCTTTAAAGTCTTGTTTTACTTTACGACTAATATGATCAGAAAAAGCAACGGTAGAATACGCACTTAATCCACTAAATACTTGTTGTCTCATTTCTACTTCGCTTGCATTAACACCATATTGATGTATATATTTTTCTCCTATTAAATTTGCACTCCTAATATTCTTAAAATGCTCTTTTAACAACGTGTTTTGAATTTCACTAACGTTCGTATTATGAGGATTAGTTGACCAATTTAGTAGTCCAGCGGCAGAAATTACAGCAATTAATCTCGCACTTAAGATTGAAAAATATCTTCTCGAAATATCTATTTTACTCATTATGCCACCAACCTTTCTTTCAAGTGATCAGCCAACCTTAAACTCATCGCTACAATAGTTAACGTAGGATTCCACAAACCTCCAGTAGGAAACACTGAACTTCCTGCTATGAACAGATTCCTAACTTCATGCAATTCACAATTTTCATCTACTACACCCAATTTTTCACTTTTATGCATTTTAGTCGTACCAATATGATGATGTGCACCCAATAGGGCATCTCCATATCCTAACTCCAGATCAGATGGATTTAACTTCAATCTACCGACACCAGCCTCGCCTAAAGCCGCGCCAAACAATTCCATATATCGTTTAATACTATCTTTTTCTACATCGGTTATTTGCCAATCAAGAATTACTCTAGAATTTCCAAATCGATCTTTTTCATCCTCATCCAGATAAACTCGGCTATTTTTGTTCGGCACTTGCTCCATAATGAAAGACATACCGCAAACACCTGAACGCTGAGTACCAAACCGGTTATATTCTTCATCATCTGAAAAAACTTTATTTCCAGCATAAGAAACCAATCCATCTATATCATTAATGACATTATTTAAATGTTCAGAAAAATCATCCACAATTTTACGATATTTCCAGATCCCTTCATAAATTTCACCTGCAGACTCAATCGCTAGTTCTTTTTCCGACAATGGAGGATGATCTAACCATGCCGTCATATTTATTAGTTTTTCATCACGAATGACTGAATCCTTTAGTTTCAATGTTCCCCACGCCGGCACTTTGTGGGCTGTATGATTTCCTAGCCGAGAAACATCTGAGGTTTTTGATACATAAAGTGACGGAATAATTCCCGGACTACTAAATATGATTTCAGCTGGATTATTAACAACAAGATGTTCCATAAAATATCGACCCACATGGTCATATTGATTACCCAAGCCCTGTTGATTTTTTTGCCGGGAATTCAGTAATAATCGAGGATTTTCAATACCACCTGCAGCGAGAACCGTGTATTTAGCGTTGACGGTAAATTTGCCGCTATTGTATTTCGCTACCTCTACACCTGTGAGCTTTTTATGATCTTTATCTGTGTTCAACTGAACTACGTTGGCGTTTAAAATAATCCTTACGTTCTTACTTGCTTCTAATTCTTTTCTATATTCAAGACCAAAATCAGTAGGTGAGCTCGTTTGAAGGATTTCTGTGATAATTTTGGTAGAGTCTAGTGGTATACGAGGTGCTCCGCGGTGTTTTTCCCAAAACGCCACATCATAGTTATAAGGACCTAATTCACATAGTTCATGGGCCTTTTCATAATAAGCATCTAACTCAGCCTTACTAAACGGCCAACCACTCATTGGAATAGGTTCTCGCTTTTCAAAATCGATTTCATTAAGCGCTCTACACCACCCCCCCCAATGAACTGTCGATCCACCTAGCATTCTCATTCTGGAAAACATTAACTCATAATACTCAAGCCCAACATTTTTCCCTGAATAGACTTTTTGTGAATCCATGTCCGCTTTAGTCGATCCAGCCTCTAAAACAATAACGTTTACATCGCTACCTAAGAAAGACTTAGCCAATGTTATTCCTGCAGCGCCAGCACCAACAACACAGATATCACAATTTAGGCCATCGCGATTACTTACTTCATTTGCATCAACTAACATACCCCGCCTACCTCGTTCTTCGACCATTTCCCGCGTGTATTTCCATCCACTCTATTAGCATAAATCGCACCGTTTCAGTCGTATTACAATTTAGCTAAACGGGAAATTAATATATTTATCAATTAGTTGGAGAACAGGCCAAAAACTAAGGTCAGTTAGCCATTAGTAAAAGGTCACTGCAAAATCAAACTAAGCGATTTTAGGTAAGATGAGCTAAATAAAAAACTAATGACTAGATTCGATAATGGATTCTAGGGTATTCAACCATTGAGGGGCAATCTCTGACCACTCCCAGCCCAACGCAAGCTCATAACTTGCTTTACACATATCTTCATATTGGCTGTCATTGCATAAAAGATTGTCAATTGAATTGAAAAACTCTTGATCGCTCCAGACCAGATATCCGTTTTCATTATGACGTACACTGGGTGGCTCATAATATCCAAATGAGACTAAGGGCAAACTTGCCGCTGCCGCCTCCTGTAATACTTTAGGGGCACCTTCTGAGAAAGAAGGCAAAACGAATATACTAGCTTGCTGATAGCAATCCACCAGCTTATCCGGAGAAATTTTTCCAAAAAACTCGATATTTGATAATTTTTTATCGACGCATGTTTTTTTAAGCGAGCTTAATAATGGGCCGTCACCATACCAAATAAAATTTATCGTTGGGAATTCTGCAGCAGCTCGAAGAAAAAGATGGGGATTCTTATTTTGATTTAGGCTGCCAACGCACATAACAATATTTCTGTTTTTTTTTGCCCGCTCAAAATAGAACGCTTTATCAATTCCCAATGGCAAATAAGTAACCGATTTTTTGTAGATTGTTTTTGCGACTTTTTCAAGAAAAGGACTAATGGCAATAATATGATCGGAATACTGATACAAGGCATCAAAATTTTTTTGTCTTGATGTATCGACATTATTACAATGTACAGGGTGTTTAAACGATGCGGTTAATGATAATTCTCTTTCTTTCCCACCCATAATACCTTCTATAGTACTTATCACTGGCCCCTGTTTTTTTAATAAATGCCTTAATTTAAGCGCGATGATGTCATGTCGTTCCTTACCCGGATAAAAAACTGCAGAATAATGTGATAAATAGTGTTTAATTAAAGACAGTGTCCACATTCTTCCCGAAGCTAACTTAAATAAATGTATATTCGACTGATCCCATAACTGCCTATCTGGTGAGTTATAATAAATTGCCTTCCATTGATTTTTCTTAAATAATCCTAAAAGTTGTTTAGCATTTAAATTTTGCGCATTGGTATTATTACTATCAATAAATCGAGGAACAAAAATTGGCTTCATTGGTCTTTAGAAAAATCTGTAATTATCTGTTGCCATTGGGAAAGGTCTGCTTGATAAGTTTGTGAAAAACGATGTGAATCGAACATCCCCTTCTCGGTAAATATTCTCTCAAGCATCTCCATATCTTTTTTAGAATAATAATCTTGCCACTGTCCAATACTTCCATCTCTTACAAAGTCCATGTCTTGTAAAGCTGCCATTTTGCTTGAGTTTTGCCCTTTATAATTTTTTTTGTCAGACAAGCCTAATGCTTTCTTGATGACCTCTTCATCTATGGAAATATTAAGTTTTTTAAGAAAATAGACAACGTAGCGTTCATTCGCCTCAGATATTAATGATTCATATCGAATCACAGCATCATTGTGTTTCGCCCATGAAATAAAATGATCACAATAATTTGAAACATTATCTTTCAAATACTCACTGAATGTACCTGTATAAGTCACCAGACTATTAAAGCATTTTTTTTCAATATAACTTAGTTTGTTATTGTTAGGCCCTGATTTGCGTTTTGAAAAGTAGTGATAACTTGACACCATCACATCAAATGGATTTCTATACAAATGAATTCTTTTTAAAGGACTAAAGTCATCAGTATATACCCGGTGAGTTTTTAACAAACATGGCAGTGAAGAAAATTCCCATTGAGCATCCAAATCAGTATAGAATTGATCACTTGGCAAATATTCATCCAATACTTCAAACGTAATTTTTTCCTGATGCAGTTCAAGGAGATTAATTAGATTCAACCATATCAAACGAAACAAAGTATTTCCTGATTTTGGATAACTTGCAATTAAAACGGCATTCTTTTTTTCCCCCCTAATAAAGTTTCTCTTAAACAATTCCTGTCGCTTACGCTCATAAATTTCAGAAAGAACATATTGATAACTCAGTTCAGGATGGGTTATTGCCTTTATAATTCGACTAAATTGATGTTTTTGCTCTACCATAAATAAGCCACGATTTAATGATTCTCGATTTGATGAAGCATTACATTCACCAAGTCTTCCATAGATTCGTATTGCAGCAATTCCTCTACATCTCTTAAGTCGATATCATCATATACTGTTTTAGATAACTCATCGATATCAGTCAAAAAGTGATCGTGCAATGCTTGTTTAACAAAAGTAACTGAAGGAACTCTAAACGCTAAAGCATCCAATATAGCTGTTGACCAAGTAGTCCATACCATAGCGGGCTTAACCCGTTTTAAACATTCATCAAAGGTTTCTCGCTTGACTTCGCTAATATCATCCCACTGACAGATTAAAGCACTACTATATGCATCTGAATCATAAGATCGTGTTCGAAATACGATATTCCAATTCCATTGCTTAGCAAGTTTTAGTGCTTTATTAAACTGATCTTTAACGTCCTCAATCTTAAATTGCGGCCAATCTTGCAAACTTGCTACGACGATTGTTTTTGTTGGTGACAAGTCATTCTTCGGAAAATAATCAATGCCTATTGTTTCGATCTCCAGCTTAGAATCATAGTTATGCAAGTAATGCTTATAGCCTTCTGTATAAACGTATTGCTTACAAGGTATGGGGGGAATATTTCGCCTAGGAAAACCGTGTTCTACAGTTGCTGAAACAACATTCGGAAGCGCA
>Ga0316207_10000366_pt1 | contig 78884 bp, 54 predicted proteins | sample 6weekpyrite_MG_FD_204943 | JGI IMG/M metagenome (GOLD analysis project Ga0316207, IMG submission 204943) | Microbial mat bacterial communities from mineral coupon in-situ incubated in ocean water Damariscotta River, Maine, United States -... | ecosystem: Environmental > Aquatic > Marine >... | reverse complement strand
TGATGCGTTGCAGACGATGCGCTTATCGGCGCAAAAATGGTTTGAGGGGTATCATAGAATACGAGAAATTCATCATTCGGATGAATGGCGTTCAGATATGGTATTTATTCGATATCGACTTGAACCATTATTAAAAAATATTACTGCGTCATTAAACTTAATAAATCACGATATACACCTTTCAAACCAAGAAGAAACATTAAACTTGGCTAAAGTTGCTGAGACTCAATTAATTGTCATGTGGTGTTTAGCCATTTTTTGTCTTTTCTTTTTAACCATAATATTGCTATTTGTCGAACGGTTAGTCTTTAAGCCAATTCAATATATCAGTACAAATATAAAAGCAAATTCCATGGGAATTGCGCATTTTTCATTACCAAAACTTTTTACCAAAGAAACCAAACAATTAGTCGATTCCTTTATGAATATGCGTATTCAAGTACAAAATCGACAAATGGAATTAGAACATCAAGCGCTCCATGATGCGTTAACTGGATTGCCAAATCGCACGTTATTGCATGATAGATTGGAGGGAACAATTCAAGATGCGATGCGAGATACACTGAATTTCGGTTTGCTCATTATTGACTTAGATCGTTTTAAGGAAATTAACGATACCTTGGGTCATCATGTGGGTGATCAGCTATTAGTAAAAGTGGCACACCAACTGGTTAACATTTTACGGGATGTGGATACGGTTGCGCGTTTAGGCGGCGATGAATTTGCCGTATTATTACCTAACACCAATATAGAATCAGCTAAACGAATCGCCAAATTGATAAGTCAGACATTGGAGGTGCCGATAGAAATAGAAAACATGTCACTGCAAGCACGCGCTAGTATTGGTATTGCTATTTATCCAACACATGGGGAAAAAGATACGTTACTCATGCAAAAAGCAGATGTTGCCATGTATAGTGCAAAAAAACAGAAAAGTGCCTTTGCGATTTATAATCCCAAGCAAGATGAACACAGTGTTAGCAGGTTGGCATTACTTAATGATTTACATACAGCATTGGATGAAAATAGGCTGACAATGTACTATCAGCCAGCATTTAATATTGATGGTAAACGAATAACCAGTATTGAATGTTTAGTGCGTTGGAATCATCCCAAATTTGGCGAAATTCCTGCCTCAGAATTGATTGCGATGGCGGAACAGACGACCATGATTAATTCAATAACCTATTGGGTTTTTGATACTGTGTTTGAACAATATTCGATATGGCGTGAAGCAGGGATTGACTTTAAAATTGCCATAAATATGTCGGTCACAAATTTACAAGAGCAGAGTTTTTTATATCAATTAAAATCTTATTTAGATCGATATAATGTTGCACCAAGTAGTATTGTGTTAGAAATTACGGAACACGCCATGATGGCAAATCCTAGTCGAGTATTAAAAACATTGTCATTTATTCACGATTTGGGAGTTAATTTGTCAATCGATGATTATGGCACTGGATTTTCCTCTCTTAGTTATTTGAAACAATTGCCGGTTTCTGAACTCAAAATTGACAAATCTTTTATTGTTAATTTGCCAGAGGATAAGGATGATGTATTTATTGTTAAATCCACAATCGAAATGGCACACAATCTCGGTTTAAGCGTGGTTGCAGAAGGGGTTGAAAGTTTGGCGACTTTGGAATGCCTAGGTAAATTAAATTGTGACACGGTTCAAGGATATTACTTGTCGAAGCCGATATCTGGAAAAGAAGTCAGTGATTTATTGTTTTTCCAGGATACAGAAGAACAATCGCTTAACACAGAATAATTATGTGAGGAAATAATGCAGAAAAATTTTCAAAAATTTGGATTGACAACAATCTGCCTAATCAGTTTTATATTTGTTTTAACAGCGTGTGAATCGCCTATCAACAGTCAAAATATGACGGATGATTTTCTTCCGGTGGATGAAGCGTTTGTATTTTCTGTAAAAGAAACAACAAAAAATTCGGTTACATTACAATGGAAAGTTGCGGATGGATACCACTTATATAAAAACCAATTTAGATTTTCTGTGGAACCCGATGGCAATAAGATTTCAAATATCGATTACCCAAAAGGTGAAATGTTTAAAGACAAAGCGTTGGGAACACTAGAGTCTTATAAAGGCACATTAAATATCACCCTCAACATAAATAACATTGATTCCAACAATATTACATTAAAAAGTCGATATCAAGGTTGCGCTGATGTAGGGCTTTGTTATCCACCTGAAACAAAAGTGACTACGTTGAAAATATGAAAAACGATTTTGGCGTGAATGTGGAATTTAAAGCTTTTTTATCGCATTAGATTTCTTTTTTCCCTGCTATGATATGGACATCATAGTTGACGGTTCTTCGTTTATGAATTCTCACCTTCCAGGGGTGGTGTTTTACTTCATCAATCATTTTTAATTTAGGGAATGTACCCGATCGACTATCAGTCGAAAAATATTGTCGCAATAACTCGTCGCTTTCTGTTTCACACAGACCATTCATTCCTTTTCCTCCAATCCAGTTTTCCAAATTTACCGGTGGAGACCAATCATAGGGCGAGCTAAATAAAAAACTGCCATTTTTCGCCAAGATATTGTTAGCTGAAAACAGAAAATTATGGGGATGAGGAACCACATCCAAAACATTCAGTGCGGAAACACATGAAAATGATTCATCTCTAAATGGCATCGCTAAGGCGTTACATGCCCAAAAATCCACAAAATGTTGATGCTCAAATGAAACTTCAAAGTTGTGGGATTGAAATGCCACACCATATTGTTTTAGCGGAAACTGGATTTGATTGTTTAAAAGAATCTGTTGCCCGATGAGCAAGTTGGAAAAATTAATATCAATTCCCAGTGTTAACCCCGGTGTTTTGTCAGCTAGTGAAAATGTACTCCGTCCAACTGCACAACCGATATCTAATTGTGGCGATTCCTGCGTATCCCTGAATAACGCTAAACCAGTATTAAGTAGATTTGCAATTTCACTTTGGTGTGGTTTTGGCTGAGGTGAAAATTCATTTTCAGGTGCCAAGTCACCATAATGATCCCAACAGTAGGTGCTGAGAAAGTGGCGAATATTGTTGTATTCTGATCTAGCACCGCTGGCGTCCCCTAAAATTGATTCAATATTGGGGTTTAAATTGTGGTTGGTGGAAATCGAAAAAAGATTGTTTTTTACATATTCATTCAAGTTAGGCATCAATATAGGGACGCCTTGAATAATGGGATAATGTTGCGAACATTGTTGATTTGAACACGCAATTATTCCTTCCAGAATAATTGCGTTGAGTTCTTTGTAAACATGAGCCAGCTGGAGATCAGAAATTCGATTTCCCGAGCATTTACATCTCGGGCAAATCGGCTTTAATGTCTCAAAATGTGTTAATCGCAAAAGTCTAAACCCGTATTTTTCACAGGATTAAGTGAGAATCCGTGAGTCCTGTGATAAATGCAGATTAAACCTACGGTAATACATTTATGGTTCTCGTCGCTGTTTCTAAGCTGAGCAGGCCGCGAGAATTTTTAACTTGTAAGGTCGCACTATAAGAGCCCGGTGAATCAAAGAGAATATTTCCCGGTACACGGCTATTACTCACAGTGCCTAATTCCGTAAAATCCCAAATGTATTCTCCTGCTAAAACATCGGCAGAAAAGTAAACATAATTACCTGCATTGATTGTTAAATCATTTTGCGGTGAAAGAATAGTTGGCACTGGAAATTGGGCTTCAATATTTGTCAGGCCTCTATTTGAAATAGTACATGCAGTTGAAAGGTTAGTTACTGGCGCTGTCTGGAATCGATTTGCAGTAAACACAGCGAGTTGACAAGGTATACCAGTAAATTTCTGATTGTTTAAAACAATATTGGATAGGTTGTTGTTAATGATGTCGATGGTCATGAGTAAATCGCCATTTTGTAAATTCCAAACACTGATCTGTTGGTCATTTGGGAGTAAGTTCAAATCAAGAACCAATGAATTTGAAAAGAAATCCCATGATGCTGTTTGAACCATGTCAGTAACCACACTGATTCCAGCAAAATTGGGTTCCAAATCCTGTAAAATTCCTGGAGCGGGCGCTGGCGCAGGCACGGGAGCAGGTGCTGGCGCAGGCACGGGAGCTGGTGCGGGTGCTGGGGGTGGTGCTGGCGCTGGAGCGGGCGCAGCTCCGTGGCCGCCACCCGGTGCTGGAGGTGCTGGAGCTGGAGCAGGTGCTGGAGCAGGTGCTGGAGCAGGTGCTGGAGCAGGTGCCGGAGCAGGTGCTGGAGCTGCACCATGGCCACCTGCTGGAGGAACTGGAGCAGGTGCCGGAGCCGGAGCCGGAGCTGGAGCTGGAGCTGGAGCTGGCGCAGGTGTTGGAGCTGGTGCAGGTGCAGGAGCTGGCGCAGGAGCTGGTGCAGGAGCTGGTGCAGGAGCTGGTGCAGGAGCTGGTGCAGGAGCTGGCGCAGCAGCATGACCTCCGCCTCTCACAAACACTTGGCCTGTTCCATTGGATGAAGTTTGAACCCGCACACCAATGCCCCGTGTTTTCGCAGCATTTGCCGCATTTAAATCATCAATGGGTTTTTCTGGGGATGTGAATGTTTTTGTTTTTGATTGGTTACTATCTGTACATCCACCAAGTAAAGAGAATGAGGCAATTGTGGCTAGTAATATTCTGACTCGATTAAAACATTTTTCATAACACAAACGTAATAGCGCTATTTGTTTGCTCATAACTTTCAATCCCCATTGTTAATCCATTTTCTTTTTATGTGTTTTGTTTCATTCAACCTGAATTATCTAAGTCAAGCTGAGAAAATTATATCGAGGTCTTATGTCTTATTCAATTTAGTGTTCTATCAAAATATCTTATGGTGACAAGATGCAGTGGAAATTAGATAGAAGTCATAAAATAAAATGGTCGATTATCAGTCGAAAGTAAGGGTTTGTATTTTCACAACGCCATTTCATGATGTGTGGTAAGTTAATTCTCTAATCGTTAATGTATATGCTAATTGTGTAACTTCCATGATTCCTTGTTCTCAGCAATTTAACATTCCCAAACCTATTACATTAATTTGATTTTATTATTCGATACTGTCATGAGAATGCTCATGATTCTCAGACGAATTATGATCATCGTGTTCATGGGGTGTTTCATCAATGTCTTGGTGATGGGCATCAAGGCTTGAATTATGTGAATGATCTGACGAAGTATTTTTGTGCTCATGACTTTTTTCATGTTCATGATTTTCTGTATGGTCTTCAGAATTGTCATGAGCATGTTCAGTTGATTCATGGTGAGCATGGCCATCGTCCATGTGTTTGCCTGAATTTTCTTGCGGTTTTTCTTTAGGGGCTTCTTTGTTACTTCCATGGTCGTGAGCGTGACCATCCGCATGGCTATGCCCATGTCCCTTTGCAGTGACATCGGGCAAAGAAATAACGCCTATTCCATGGCGATATACAACTTCAGCACCTTTGTAACCTGTTGTCATTAATAATCCCAAGCCGATGATACAGAGGAAAACAAAGGTATTCGGCACATTTTCCCGAACTCGAGTCGAGGTAACATTCCAAAAGGTTAATAGGTAAAAAAGCACTAATGTCGCAATTGCCCAATTACGGTGGTCTGTCATGGCGAGATGTGATGCCGAATCGTGGTCGACTGTATTGTAGGCATCCCAACCGGCGAATGCTGTAAGAATAGAAATACCCGCGCCGAACCACAAATTTAAATTGGCACCATGCATGGCGTAATCTGCCCATTCGGTGCCGTAAAAACGATTAGCAAAGAAAAATAACACAACTGAAATGGAAAATAGGGCAATAGTGAAATGCACAAGTAATGGGTGAAAGTTTGGGATAATTTCAATCATATTTAAATGTCTCAGCGCTTCCATGGCAAACAGGTACCACATTAAACACCAAAGTGTGTAAACGTTCAAACTCTCTCGAGTTTAATGTTTCCTTTTTCTCAGAAATCCTGCTGAGAAAAAATATAGCAATGTGAGTAATACGAAATATAACGGCGAGAATGCACCGACAAATGATTGCTTGGGCGCAGGTTTTTCAGTGAGCAAGCCGCTTTTACAGACACCAAGATTATCATTAACATCAGGACGCACCAGTGGTGCAATTCTATTAATCCATTCAATTGTGGTTAATTCGAGTAATTCGCAAGTTGTCCCATCAATACTCTTATTATTACCCAGTGCACGGCAGTCGTCTAAGCTAATGTTACTGCCGCAGACAAACTTTCGACTTGTGTATCGGTTTCGCGGACCACCATAAGCGGTGGTTCGACGATCAGCTGTATTTAACGATTCCGTGTCTTCTTCACTATAAATATCTAACATGGGTACAGAGATACCAGGTAATGTGAAAAGCGGATTTAATGGATCAGGCGTACCATCAATTACCATTGATACCGCTATCACGCCGAGTACTTGTAAGGGCTGATATCTCGGGGATTTGTTTACATCTGTAGGACCATGTTTTAAATAGGCAGTGATAAATCGTGCGCCCATACCAAATCCCACAAAAACCACTTTATTGGTTTGAAATGCGTTCAAATATGATTCTGCTGTTCTAATTCTTGCGTAAGCTTCAGGGAAGGCAAAATTGTCCCTTTGCAAATCAAATTGATAATCGAATAAATCTTGGCTACTTCCTGTGCCATCATAGTCAGCTAACGCAGAAGGTGTGCTAATTGATAACGTTGTATATCCTGCACTGTGTAACGCAATTCGTAACTGGTAAACGATATCACCTGAAATGTGATTGGAATTGCTATCATGCAACAATATAACCCCGGTATCGGGAAAAATACTACCGCGTAGAAACTCTGCCTGAAAGGGCTCATTGCGTCCGCCTTCGGGAAAGGCGTTCAGGCGCAAGCCATCATTTGCAATCACCGTATTCAGATAAAATATCGCAAAGCTGTAAAGTAGTATTTTCAAAATAAGTCGGTTACTTTTATAAAACAAAAGGTTACGAGAATATTGTTATCTTTATTAGAGATTGCGCTTTTAACAGCGCACAAATAATAACAAAATTTTATGGAATTGGGGGGCAAGAAGGGACTTACTTGAACAATTAAAATTAATCCAGCAATAACAAGACATTAAGAAACATTCCAAATAAATATTTAAATCCTTATTATTTATTAAGAGTTTGCGATGTTTTTATCACATGGGCCGCTTGTGCCGGTAAAAAATATTGATAATAGGGCGCAGAGTGCAAAGAATTATTTATATCGTACTCTAATCCATACAATTTGAAGTAGGATTCTGCCAATGTTTTAGGCATTTCCCGTCGGGATACCAGTTCTAGCAACTTTCCATTTTCAATCGTCGCTTCAAGTGTTGGATTAATCCCATGCAAAGTTCGTTTAATGTTATCTGGTACATTTTTGTTGCTTTCAGGGCGGGTAAACACTTGTAATAACAATCCAGATGTATATCCACCAGTGGGTTCCATAATATTGATACCATAGTTAGTTAAGGTTTCTATGATTTCTTCAAGTGCGACTTCAACTCTAATCCCATTTTCAACTTTACTTGCACGCATGGCAAGATGGTGTGCTGTGTAACCATAAACATGATTCCAATGTTGAATAATTTGATTTTCATCTTCTGCATCGGATTGATCTATAAATAATCGTAAGACTTGCCCATTGTCTAACATTTTATAAAGAGGGTATGCATTCCATCCATCGGCGAATTGGTAAAAAGCCTCCGATTCAATTTGACTGGAGACATAGTCATAGGAATTCTTCAACATTGTTGCAATTGACTCTGCAGCATGATTTTTGCGACTACCACAACGAATTGCAAGATGGTCAAAATGCACTGACCAGTTTTCTTTTTCTGCGACTTCTAAAAGTGCTAGATCTGCTTTACTGTTTAGTAATGACTCAATGGCTTTCACCGCGCAGTATGCATCTAGATTTTTAGCAAATTGAGATACTAAATAAACTTGATGATTTGTTAGCTTAGCAGCCGATGCTAAAATTTCTGTTAAGTATGCCTCCGCGTATTCGGACACATGATCTTGTGCGTGATCGAGATTATTTTCAAAAATAAAGTCTGTTTTTAGCGCATTGTAACTTTCCATTAAATCAGAATAACTGACCACATTTTTAAAATAATCAGATGTGTTTGATTTAACGGCTTTGGAAATAAACGGGGATAAATTTAATTCCGCAACACTGTTGTCACTTTTATGAACTAAAACTTTTTCTGCAGCATCATCAACACTGTGTAAATCGTCGTCTTTTGAGAGCAAATCTGCTGCTAAATCGCATGCAAATTGATGATTGGTTCCATTCATGCTTACTCCTTTTAGTACAGGAAGCACTATTACTAGTTGTTAGAGTCAAAATTCAATACTAGTTCGGCAACATGGAGAATAACTTTGAAAAAGCAGACAGTTTTAGTCTTAGGCGCAGGGAAAATAGGCTCATTAATCGCTTGTTTGTTAGCAGATTCCGGTGATTATGCGGTTTCACTAGCCAGCTTGAATATCGAAGATGCTGATAAACTTGTCAATGATTTGGCGTTAAAAAATGTTAGTACACTCGCTTTGGATGCTAGTAATGCTAAAGCTGTGAAAGATGCCATGACAAGCACTCAATTTGATGCTGTTATTTCCAGTTTGCCTTTCTACTGTAATAATTTAGTTGCAGACATTTGTGGTGAACTGAATATTAACTACTTCGATCTCACCGAAGATGTGGAAGTCACACGCCACATACAGAGCATTAGCAAAAAAGACGGAAATGTATTTATGCCCCAATGTGGTTTGGCGCCGGGTTTCATTAGTATTGCGGCAAATGATCTCATGTCTCACTTTGAAGAAATTGATACGGTAAAAATGCGCGTTGGTGCATTGCCGGTGAATCCAAACAATGTTTTAAAATATTCCTTAACATGGTCAACAGATGGCTTAATAAACGAGTATGGCAATACCTGTTATGGTATTCAAAATAAAGAAGTCATATCCATGCAGCCTCTTGAAGGATTTGAAACCATTTCGCTTGATGGTGTTTTATACGAAGCATTCAATACATCGGGTGGATTAGGAACCTTGGCTGAAACTTATGCGGGGCGTGTGAATGCGATGAATTATAAGACCATGCGTTATCCCGGACACTGTAAAAAAATCATGTTATTGATGAAGGATCTCAAGTTAAATGATGATCGAGACACATTAAAACGAATTCTCGAAAATGCAATACCAAAAACGTTGCAAGATGTTGTGTTGGTTTATGTTGCTGTTACTGGAACAAAAGATGGACAATTGTTTGAAGAAAATTACGTTAAAAAAGTTTACCCTCAGACAATCGCTGGAAAGTTGTGGTCATCCATTCAAGTCACGACGGCAGGTGGAATTTGTAGTGTAATGGATATAATTTTAAACAGTGAAAAACCCTACCATGGTTTTGTGACACAAGAAAGTATTGCACTTCAAGACGTGTTAGAAAATCGTTTTGGAAAATATTACGCAGTATAATTCCATTTAAATTTCCTACCAATCATTTCAAATGAGGCAAATAATATGGATGTTTTAGCTGAATTAGGATTATCCACCGAAAATATTGCAAGCTGCTGTGGAAATAATAATTGGTTATTTGATGAAAGTACCAAACCCATTTTCTCGATAAATCCAGCTAATCGAGAAAAGCTCGCTAGCATTAAACTTTGCTCAAATGCGCAATACGAAAAAATTATTCATCACGCGACAAGCTTTCAAAAATCATGGGCGATGATCCCAGCACCACAGCGTGGAGAGGTGATACGTCTATTGGGCAACAAACTACGTGAGAAAAAAGATGCGTTAGGTAGTTTGGTTGCCATGGAAATGGGAAAAATAAAAGCGGAAGGTGATGGTGAAGTACAAGAAATGATTGACATGGCGGATTTTGCTGTGGGTCAATCTCGTATGCTGTATGGTAAAACCATGCATTCGGAACGTCCTTACCATCGTATGTATGAGCAATGGCATCCATTAGGTGTTGTTGGTGTCATATCCGCATTTAATTTTCCTGTCGCTGTGTGGGCTTGGAACGCATTTGTTGCTGCGATTTGTGGTAATAGTGTCGTCTGGAAGCCAGCAGCCAAAACACCCCTCACAGCTATTGCAGTGCAGCATATGTGTAATCAAGTCATGACGGAAACGGGATATGATGGGCTGTTTAATTTATTTTTACCAGCAGAAAAAACCGTTACTACCCAATTTGTCGAAGATAGACGAATTCCATTAATGTCGTTTACGGGTTCTAGTCAAGTCGGGCATTTTGTTGCAGAAACGGTTGCTAAACGATTGGGTCGAAGCCTACTTGAATGCAGTGGCAATAATGCCATGATTGTTGATAACACTGCTGATTTAAAACTAGCAATACCTGCAATAGTATTTGGATCAGTGGGCACGGCAGGGCAACGCTGTACGAGTACAAGACGACTTTTCGTGCATGAAGACATTGCAGATTCCCTCATCAATTCTTTAGTCAATGCCTATCAACAAATCTGTATCGGGGACCCAGTCGATTCAAATACACTGATGGGACCATTAATTGATGGAGCAGCAGTCGTGCAGTTTGAGAATGCAATCAGTCAGGCAAAATCTCAAGGGGGAAAACTCTTAACTGGAGGTGAAAAACTTTCTCAAGCTGGATATTTTGTTTCACCCACTATATTTGAAATGTCATCTCAAACGGATATTATGCGAGATGAAACCTTTGCTCCTATTTTGTATGTTTTGCGATATTCAAAATTGGAGGAAGCGATTGCATTACAAAATGCGGTTCCTCAAGGATTGTCATCTGCTATTTTTACTCGTAATTTACAACATGCAGAACAGTTTCTCAGTGCGAAAGGCAGTGACTGCGGAATTGCGAATGTTAACATTGGGACATCAGGCGCTGAAATTGGTGGCGCATTTGGTGGTGAAAAGGAAACAGGTGGTGGTAGAGAAGCGGGATCGGATAGTTGGAAAGCCTATATGCGCCGTCAAACGAATACAATCAACTGGAGTGATGAATTACCGCTAGCACAAGGAATTCAATTTAATTTTTAATTCAGATTATCTATGATTTTTTTTAAAAAAATAAAAAACTTTTACAAATTTTACTACCGTAAATTCATATTTTTATTTTCAGTAAAGATTAAGATCAAAATCGAAATTTAACATGCAATTCATTTAGTTAAAAATATTTTTTAATTTTTAACGCTTCTTGTTGACCGCAAATTACTGTTGACTATACTCATTACTACATGAAGTTGGTTTCACTCTTCTAAGTCGTCAATACTAAAACAATTTTAATGCGTATGAAATTTTCGTCTTTAGTTACAATTCAAACTCAGGTTGTTGATCTGCGAATTACAACAGCACCATCTTGTACTCCCATCCTCCGTTTGATGTACTCAAAAAATTTCACCAATACAATGCAACTATTGCCAAGGATTAGGGCGATTTATTGACAAAAATTTTGTAATTAATTTGGAAAATGAAATTTATAATGTTTGATTAACGTTTAACCTATAAAAAGTAGTTCATTAAAATAATCAGTGCGTGTGTATCCTGTGGGAGGTTTTCAACGTGGTGTTGCAGTCTTGTTCGTCCCAAAAAAATGTGTCAAAAAAATTAAACTATAAAATCATTCCTTCGATTTTTATAAAAAGTTTAATACTTTTCTTATTCTTAAGTGGATTTGCCAGTATGGTAAATGCATTTGATCACACGGGAACTTCAGACATTTGTACAAGTTGCCATGGGAAAACTGCAACTGGTCTCATTTCCGGTCATATTTCCGTAAAGGGTGATTGTGATGATTGTCATACCAGAATTACGTGGCGTCCAGTTAAAATCGTCGATCATCAAGCGGTAAATGGTTTATGCGTTGATTGTCATTTTAATAATTCTGAATTTACCGGAAAAACCGAAACTCACATTACAACAACTGAAAATTGTGGCTCGTGCCATAGCGTGTTAGCTTGGTCGCCGATTCCGAAAGTTGATCATAAAGAAGTCGTGGGTATTTGTGAAAATTGTCACAATGGTGTAATTGCAGAGGGTAAATCGTTGGATCACCCAATGAGTAGTGATATTTGTGTCGACTGCCATTTAACAACAACGTTTCAAGCCGGCATTACTGTCGATCACACCCAATTTATGCAAGCATGCGAAGCTTGCCATAACGGTATAGACCAGGTTGGTATGCATTTCTTTCATATCAGTTCGACTCAGAATTGTGCTGCATGCCATAACTTTACTGCTTGGATTCCAATTTTACAGGTGGATCATGCTGAAGTAATTGGCGCTTGTGGTACTTGTCACAATGGCTCAAAAGCAACAGGAAAGGGAATTAATCACATCGAGTCTACCAAGGCGTGTGAAACTTGCCATATTAGTAATGCTTGGGCGCCTGTTTTCACGGTTGATCACAACGAAGTGTTAGGTGGCTGTGGATATTGTCACAATGGTTCCTTCGCACAAGGGACAACGACATCTCATATATCGACGTCTGACAACTGTATCGCTTGCCACAGTACAACCGGTTGGTTACCCGTGTTGTCTGTAAATCACGATGATGTGTTGGGTTCTTGCGGAGATTGTCACGATGGATTTTCCGCGACAGGCAAGCCATTAAATCATATGGAAAGTTCGGACATATGTGAAACCTGTCATATACCAACGTCCTGGAGGGAGATCATATTTGCACATACGAATGTCACGACGGGTTGCGTAGATTGCCACAATGGAATTACTGCAATTGGTAAATCAATTAACCATATTACCAGTTCGGATATTTGTGAAGCGTGCCATAACACCCAGAATTGGGCGCAAACAGGTATCAATGCACTTGTAGATCACTCTCAGGTTATTGGGGTTTGTTTCGATTGCCATGATGGTTTAACAGCGCCGGGTAAATCTAACTTACATATATCAAGTACAAATAATTGTGCCCAATGTCATTCATCTGTTGCTTGGATACCGGCGATTCGGGTTGATCATCGCGAAATTCTTGGTCTCTGTTCTGATTGTCACAACATGTCGATTCAACATATACAAACCAGCTCCAGCTGCGAAGCGTGTCATAGTACCATTGCTTGGAGACCTGCCATCAGCGTTGATCATTCTCAAATTACGGCCCAATGTATATCATGCCACAATGGCCAAACTGCCATTGGTAAATCCGCAAGGCACATTAATACTTCAGATGTTTGTTCAGGGTGTCATACAACAAATTCCTGGCGATCAATTTTTATGGTCGATCACAATGAAGTGCTCGGTAGTTGTGTACAATGTCACAATAGTTTTATCGCTACAGGCAAAGGTTTAACTCACATAGATTCCAGTGATTTGTGTACTGCTTGCCATGCTACCTTAGCATGGGTACCTGCAATTATTGTCGATCATAACGAACTGTTTGGTGATTGTGGTTCTTGTCATAATGGTGTGAAAGCATCAGGCAAAAGTGTTAATCACATCAATAGTTCAAATTCATGTGAGATTTGTCATACCCCGAGTGGTTGGTTACCGGCGACGTTTTCACACCCTCAAGTTACCAGTGGGTGTTTTAGTTGCCACAATGGAACAACCGCCAGAGGAAGATCAACAGGCCATATTAATAGCTCAAATTCATGTGAGTCTTGTCATACTATTCAAGGATGGGAAGTCATTGGCACAAGTGTCATTGATCATTCTCAGGTTTTTGGAGATTGTGCGACTTGTCACAACGGCTTAGTAGCAACGGGTAAGGGAACGCAGCATATATTTTCAACTAAAGATTGCGCTGCTTGTCATGTGACTAATGCATGGATGCCGGTACTATCGGTTGATCATGCTAATGTATTGGGTAGTTGTGATGGTTGTCATTCCTTGAGTCGAACCCACATTAGAACAACAGGGGCATGTGATGCTTGTCATTCCACTGCACAGTGGCGGCCGGTATTGACTGTTGATCATAGTTCTGTTTTGGGTAATTGCAGTGATTGTCATGTTAAAAACTTAGCACACATTGCAACCAGCAATGCATGTCAAGCTTGCCATTTTACAACAACCTGGACACGTGTAAGTCGAGTTGATCATAATCAAGTGACAGGATCATGTTCTACATGTCATAGATTACCGGGAGATCATGAGCAAACTAATAACCGTGAATGTAATGCTTGCCACAGTACACGAAATTGGGATGCCTAAAGAATCGTTCCGAGTTAAAACTTAAGTGATGACTTGTTAGCTTGAGTGTGAAAAGAGGTGTGTGTTTCACCGTATTGAGTCCGATTCGAATTGGCATTTCTAATTCTGTCAAGCAGTGCTGTTTTATTAGCTAGTTCGATTTTAAATAATCCATTACTTAATGGTTTAGTTGGTAGCTTACTAAAAGGTTTATCGCTTGCGAATAACCATATATTTTCCTCACCGAATGGTGGGCTGACGTTAAATTCATAATTTGCATTTCTCGGTGGGATTGATAAATACTCCTCAGCAGTAAAATATCCGTTTCCTGAATGGAGGTTTGGAAAAATTTGAAACATACGGCCATCTGCATTTTGGTAAATCAATAATAAATAGGCATCATGGTCTGAACTAACAAAATAAGATAATGTTTCACCCTCAATAAAAGATAATCGATTACCTTGCTGCGAAATGATTTCCAAATTGATTTTATTCGGTTGTTTTCTTTTAATAAATCCAGAATTGATATCAGAGGTAGCTACTTGGTTAGGGTTTAACAAAATGTTAGGGATAAAATCAATTGGAACGCTCTTCGATGCCATTTGAATTATTTGTTGTGTTTTTGCCCGCACTAATTTCATATTCAATAGCAAATGGCCATCATCAACTCGATAATTGAGATGCAGATGATCACTTTGAAGCAAATCTTTGTTTGTAATTTTGCCATTAGCAATTTGAATTTTTGTTCCCCGTATTGCCAATAATGCTTCCTCTAACAGATATTTCAGTTTGTGATTGAGTAATTCTGAATTATTGTTTTGACCGGACACCTTTATAGTGAAGGATTGGTCATTCGGAATTTTAAAAGAAGGTGTTTTGTTAAATAGGGATTCAATAACAGTTGCAATGGCAGCTTTTAGGCTGGGTTTATAATAGATAAATTGAATCTCTTTTTCGTTTTTATTGAGTTGAGAAAAATATATTTTATTGATTCCTGGGAATTCGTTTGAATCAAAATTGAGTGACAGTGTATAAAAACCAGGAATAATAACATCGCTAAATAACGTTACTTGACCATTCGAATCTGATACTGCTTTCGTGACAGGGTGATTATCTTCGTCTCGTAACATAATAGGAAGATTTGACAATGGCGTGACACTATTACCGATATCATAGCCTAGCCAAAAAATAAATTGTTTGAAATTTGGAGATATAATCCGGTGCGAAATCAACCCTAAATCAAACACAATTCGTTGATTAAGGACTGCTACAAATTCATTCAACTTTGTTGCACAGGCGAAATTATCGAGTTCTTTTTGCAATAGGTTATTTTCTTTAATAAAATCTCTAATCAATAAGTTTTCATCAGAAATGCGTTTTAACGATTCAGCAATATTCCCTTGCTTAATTGTATTTTGAATTTCCAGTGTTTTGGCATTGCATTGTTTAAGAAAATTTTGTTTTAATTTATTAAAAGCCAATTTTTTATTATTTTTTTCTTGTTCTGCAACCTCTTTTTGTTTTTGTTTCCACTCCTGAACTCTAACGTATTCACTGGCGGGTACAGTGACTAACACCCAACTTTTATATGCCAATCCTTGTTCTATTCCGTGATGTTTTGTTAAATATGTTTCATAATACCAAGTTTTTGCTTTTATACGACTTACCGAAACATTGACATGCTGCACTGATTGTTTAAAGCCACTTCGTGATGCTTGCAATACCTCACTACTCAAGCCATATAATGATTCAATAACAGTGTCGATGTCCTTGACGTTGATTCCAGTGTAATCAGCAAAACTTTTTCGTGCGTCGCGCATTGCATCTTGACGTGATTCTTGTTCCGATGAAAAATAATTGGATAAACCCACAAGATAATGCACATTTTTGTTATCTTTCGGTGGTTGATTTATCCAGGTGGGAATTTGATCATTGGATTTATTGATCATCTCATATTGCGTAACAGCGGGATTTTTTGACAATGAAGACTGAGAAACACAGCCCATAAGACTGATCAATATGACGGAATAGATAAAAACTAAACAATTTAAATGTGAATAACGCATTCGCATAAGATATTAAAGACAGTCCATGTTTAAAAAATTGAATGTTTTTATTGAAGTAAATATTTATTTTTATCAACTACAATTACACTTTAACCTAGAATCCAACTACGGAATCTAGGTTTAACAAGCAAAAACTGTTCTGGAGTTGATAAGTCTGGGTATGGATGATCTTGAATTAGCCAAACTAGCCGCAAATGGTGATGAGATCTGTCAAAAAAAAATCAACTCAATTGCGCATCCCATCATTAGTTACCAAACTCAAAAATTATGTAGATTATATTGCCACCAATTGCATCAACATTATTCCTGTACATTGGTTGAAAATCCAAAACCAGCGCCAAGGAATTCGGATGCTCCTTTATGTGAATGGGGCAATGCCAGTTATGGATGGATGTTAAACGAACTTGTTCGTCCATCTCGGTTACAAAATTATCAAGCGAAAAACAATGCCTCACTAGTTGATTACTTTTTTGTGATCGCAAACTCATTTAGCTTTAAAGAACGATGGAAAAATTGGAGATTAGTCAATAATGTTCATGTGCCAGTCTGTATTCAACGTATTAGCAAGTCCGCCATTAGGGTTTTTTACGGATTATATAATGGAAATTCAATTGACAAGATTGCGAGTGACTGCAAATTAAATCTAAAAGAAACAGAAGATTTAATCGATCTTGTTACATTGGTATTAACGCAACAAGGAAAATTAAATAGTTTGAATAAAAATGCGTTAGTTTCCTTAACCAATTTAAATTCAGAAATCGATAGTGATACAGAAGATTATCATTCTTTACAGGAAGCTGACATCCCAATTTATGATATTGATCAAGCAAAAAAAGAAGACTGGTTGAAAATTGAAAAGGCATGGAAACAATTAACGGGTACCGAGCAATTTATTTTACAAAGCATGGTAGTTGAGAAGGAATCTGCGGAAAATGTACTTGAAGTAATAAATACGTTAGGTTTAAGTTTACAATCAGGCATGCAGCCAAAGGAAAATGATATTCAGCAATTGTACTATTTTCGTCGCAAAACGTTAAAAAAACTCGCCAAACTAAGTGGTATTGGTGAAAGCGGAAAATAAATTATCAAAAATTTTTAATAAGCCGGTCTTTATTATTAGAACTAACTGGAAATTTTTATATTAAAGCTAATTTATGAACCAACATCCAACAATAGAACAACTGATGAACTATGTAGAACAACCTGAATCTGCTACATTTCGGGATATTCGATTGCATATAGCATTGTGTCCGCAATGTCGTGCAGACGTAGATGAGATAACCCACTTTAATCAGATTTGGCCTGAAGTTGTTTTACAATCACGTGAAAATTTAATTGAATTACCTGATTATTTGTTAAATCTCATTAATCAAAGAGACGAGAATTCCGTTGTCAGTATTCAAGAGAAACTTAAATCCTCACCTGAACTGATTAAACCCGCTTTAACTTATACCCTTAATTTGATAAATACGAATCAGTTAAAAGCAAGCAAAGATCATAATGTGCCAGTGAAATTGGAGTCGACCAAAGCTTATTTCAGTAATATGGCCAAACTTATAAAGAAATATGATTTTAAGTATCCTGTATGGGTTAATATTCCACTTATCGCAGCAATCACAGCAATCGTTTTTGGGCTTTCTATCATATTTCAAAATGATGTCGATACGAATCTCCTAAAAATTGTTGCATATCAAGATAATAACAAAATTGAATTTAGTGGTGAAAAGCAAAAAGTACCGGGTTTTGGTTTTTTTAATCAAGTTGTCACGAATAGCAAAGAATTTTCCAATGTGCAGTTTGAATTACTGAATAATAATAGTATTAGCATGTCCTGGCCTAAAGTGACTAATGCCAAGTTTTATGTTTTACGTGTATTTAGTCCATCAATTCCAGAGCAACCCTTATATGAATCTCAACTAGAAACAAATTCAATGATAATACGAAACATCTCATTGCAGAAAAATCAACGATACATTTGGCAATTAAGCGGCGAGACGCATGCCGAAATTCAATTCAAGGCGCAGGGTGGATTTGTTGTTTATTAAAATATCGGATATTAATTAGTGATAACACAACTCGGTTGAAAGGTAATAAATTCGCAGAATCTTTTCATGTTTGTCGTGGCCAAATCCGACATATTGGGGCGCATGGTCGAAAAATATATTAAAAATACTCAATAATTTAATTCTTTATTCCGATACCCTAATATCAATTTGAAAATAATCTGGGAGTTATCCTATGTCAGACAATCGAGTTTTAATCGTTGACGACGATGAAGACATTCGTCGTGTTTTGAATTTATTCCTAAAAAACTCCGAATATGACGTTGTAGGTGAAGCACCAGATGGAATGAATATCCTAGAAATTATCGAGCAAAAATCGCCAAATATCGTGCTGTTGGATATAAATATGCCTGGAATCAACGGATTGGATGTGTTATCAAAAATTAATCAATCTTACCCCGATATAAAAGTTGTCATCGTGACGGTATCTGGAAAAAACATTGATATCAATAAAGCAAAGGAGCAGGGTGCTTGCGGTTATGTTTACAAACCTTTTGACACCAATACGCTTATTCAAGATATTAGACTTGCCACTAACACGAATAACTTTCTCCAACAAACCGGTTAATAAATTGGTAAAATAAATTGGGGTCAGACTCGAAATAAATTGGAATAAATTGGGGTCAGACTCGATATAAATCCATTGTTATTAATTGCTTTAATCAAAAGACTTTTTGTGCTGACGTACCTAACTGGAATTTACAAAATAAAACCAACATTGAATGACATAGCGCTACGGGATTCATAAAATTGAACTTCCAGCCTTATGATGGAAAATTGATTTTGCATTAGTGATAAACCCAAAATCGCAAAATTATTCTGAGTCGACTGTACTTTTATGTTGTCATTAATTTTAAAGGCGATTTCTCTTCTTTCTACACTGCTTATTTCAATAGAAGTCATATCACCACTTTTTATTTTTGAATATTTCCAGCCGAAATAGGGAATAAAATGATTTTTATCAGAGAACAACGGTTTAGCCACAAATAAAATTCCTCCAATGTAATAAGACAAATGACTTCGAAATATAGCGTTAAATGTTGATGGAGTTGTCGTGGCAATGAATTGGTATTTATAAGACTTTGTTCTATGAAAAGACGCGAAAGGAATTAGTTTTAACATGCCAAGTGAATAAAGATGAAAAAAACTCCCAACACCAACAAATGCTGGAGAAGTAGATTCATTTTTTAAATCGTTAAACAAGCCAGATTCAAAATATATCGCAAAATTTTTATCAAAATAGCGGGTGGTTCGAATCGATATAATTGACGTTCGAGCCTCATTGACCAAAGGATCAATCTCGTTTTCCTTTAAAGTGGCATTGTCATTACTGGTTAACGTTTCCAAATGTCGCGTATGTTCATTCAGTATAAACTCCACATGCCATTTTTTCTCATTTGGTGGATCAATATATGAACCGACGTCAAATCCATAAGCTTGAAGAGAATGAATGCAAGAGCAAATCAAGTAAAGGAGAATACTGCCAATTTTGTGTTTATTAACTGAGTAATGTTTATGCATGGCATTAAGCTCTTGGTCTATTCGGTTTTGTCTGTCACTTGAAATGTATAACATAAATAGATAAAAGTAAAACAAAGTATAACATATGTTGTGTGGTTATTAGTCTCCATGGATTAAAGGTAATAACACCTTGTTTTAATGAGAAGTATTACAATTGTTTATGAAGTGACGACATTACTCTGATAGACATTATGTATAACAGTGTTCTATGAGCGAACGCCATGTGGATAATAATTTTCCCGGTAATTCGGTAGTTAAAACGTAGAATTGGACATCCTTTAAATCTATGTTGTACATTAAATCGAGTCTGACCCTAATTTACTAATTTACTTATAAATAAAAATAAAAAGTTTCAAATTATTAGAAGTACTCTGTCTTTAATTAACATAACCAATCAAGGAGGCAATACTATGTATTCAGAGAAATCGATTTTCCATTACGCTAAATACTTTTATGTGGCATTGCTGGTTGTTATGTTTAGTTTATTTGCTGGTTGTGCATCGAAAAAAACAATCACAGAAATGGAGTTAACAGAAAACGACGGTGAAGTTATGTTGTGGAGCTCTGAGAGTAAACGGCCAAAATGGACAAACGAAGAACCAGAAACAAAGTCAGGAACAATGGGGTTTGTTGGTTTATCAGCAACGCATGCATCGGAAAAAAATGCGCGCATAGATGCAAAACGAAATGCTAATAATAATGTTCTCGCTTATATGGGGACGTTAGCAAAAAACAAGTTTGAGAAAGCGCAAATTGATTTTGGATTAGAAAGCGATGTAATTGATCCGACTTCATCTGCGCGTCAATTTCAAAAACAACTTGCAGTGAATATAGTGAATCACCTCAAAGCAAAAAAATGGTATACAGAAAAATGGCGAACACCGACAGGAATTGGCTATCGTACATTTGTTTTAGCACAAGTCCCGCAAAAAGCCATGCAAGAGTCTTATATCAATTCTGCTAAAAGCATGGCAAGGAACGCAGAGCAACAATCCAAGCAAGCGGCTGATAAAATAGCTAAAAAACAAGCGCAAAAAGCGGCCGAATTTTGGAATCAAATGCAATTAGATGGCTTTGTGGAATAATCCGAAAATCCGTAATTGACCGCTCCAGTAAAGGATAACTAATGGAAATTCACAAGACTTTTCCACAAATTGAAATCACCCATTTGGTGATTAGACGCCACAGGGTAGATTGAACAGATTTCAAACTACAAGACAGCGTTGCAATGTCTTGGAATAGAGTGAATATTCCGCGCACTCGCAAGGGGTAGGCCGTGGCTGTAAAGTCACTGAAGCGACAACAGCCACGCTCTTGCTGCGCCTTGTTCTGTACCATGATCTACCGTGTACAACTGCTGCCTTTAGGATAATAGTATGACAAAAACTCTCGAAATTGTTTGTTTCACTTTTTACATGTTGATGGTTAGCAATATAAGCGCAAGTGAGGATCCATTTCAAAAAAAAGCGCTATCGTTTGAATCGATCGAAAAAATGGCAGAACAAATATTTCTAAATCGTCAACAAACGTTGGATGCTCTTTGGCGACAACAAGCTTTAGCGGAAAAACAAAAATGGTTGCATTTAGAAGAGCAGGTAATGCAACGATGGGGTGAGTTTCATTCAAATACAAATACTGTCTGGGTGTCTTATTCAGACGATTTGAATGCGTTTAACAAAGTCGATTTTCTGAATGGGTATGTTCAGTTAGAAGCGTTGATTGATTCGAAATCAGATCTAGAAAACAAGCGAGAAATATTGCGTAAGCAATTGAATACATTGATAAATACAAAAGATTCGTCGGGGCGGGATATTCTAAAAGACTTGTTACTACCCCTAGATATTAATGACAACATTAAACAAGAAACCGTATCATCAAATTTAACGAATCCAACAACATTAAAAATAAAATTAATTGTACCGATGCTATCGGATCACATGCAAAAACAAGCTTCACGTTATGCATCGACAATTGTCCAAGAAGCTAATGCGGCAAACATAAATCCCGCATTAGTGTTTGCTGTCATTCATACGGAAAGTGCGTTTAATCCGATGGCAACCTCGGCAGCGCCAGCATATGGTTTAATGCAACTCATGCCGCAATGGGCGGCGAAAGAAGCTTATATTGAATTATTTGGACAAGAAAAAGTGTTAAGTCCACAATTTCTCTATCAACCGGAAATCAATATTAAACTGGGCACAACGTATTTAAAATTGCTGAAAGAGCGATATTTTAACGCCATCGACAATGCTGCAAAACAAAGAGATATTATCATCTCTGCATACAATTGGGGACCAACCGCTATGAAACAACGTTTTTTAAGTCAAGTAGATACAAGGGCTTTGTCTCACGAAAAGTTAAGTACGTTATTACAAAATCGGTTGCCACAGGAAACGGCAAATTACTTGATTAAAGTGAAACAAAGAGCTGAGTTATATCAAAATAGTTGGTTGTAGTTATTTTTTCTCTAATAGATTTTTCAAATTTGTTAATCCAGCTTCATAATCTGGCCCAATGAGTGAGTCAAAAAAAAGTCCAAAATACCGGCCCAATAAATTCATTCCATGGTGGGTTTCAAACATCCAGATAACTTCAGTTTTATTATCTTGCTCGGCAAAACGAAATTCCGCAAACGCGTCTCCTTGCCCTTGAAATTGCAATTTGACTCGTATGCGTTCTCCATCGATACTTTCGATTATTTCCTGATTACCGGTACCGACTTGTGGATGCTGACTCTTCCAAGACATTTTTGCGCCAACGCCACTTTCTGCTCCCGTGAATTCGTATATTGTTTTTTCATCTCGTTTAGCCCAAGGCGACCATTTGTTAAATTCTCGATAATTATTAACCATTGAAAAAACCGACTGAATCTCCTTGTTGATCAGTGTTTGTCTTGAAACTTCCGTGGTAGAGGGTAAGAAAAAACCAATAACGAGTATCGTGCCAAAAATTGCCGCGAGAATTCTAAAAAAAATTCGAAAGATTTGCATAATTATGCACCACCCAAAAATTATTCTAAACGTAGAAGGAAAATATATTTTATGAATTATATTGTCACCGAAGTTTACGCGTGCAGTGAATGAATGCAAGAAAAACTCAATTGGAATAAAAACTAAAATATCAAAAATGAAATTATGGTTGATCGTGAGATTGATTCTCATTATTATAAAATTACATAAAGATTACCAAACAGTAATAACCCGGTAGAGCAAATCCGATTATAATTTTATTTTCTCAACCATATATAAAGGGAGTGCCAAAGTGAAAATTACAAATGTGCTTATTGGATTTATATCGTTAATTATCTTAGTCATGGTTGGAAGTTCATCAGCGTTCGCAAAGTCGTTAACTGTTTACGGCAAAATTCATGTCTCAGCTGACGCAGTGGATAAAGGTTCGGATAAAGAATATGCCATTGGCAGCAATTCAACTCGCATCGGATTCAAAGGCGATAAAAACATAAAATACAATTTACGGGCGGTTTGGAAATTGGAAAGTGATATTGATGCGAGTGGAGAACGTCACTTTTTAAAAGCAAGAAATCGGTATCTAGGATTGCAACATAAAAGGGCAGGTACCTTATTAGTGGGTGTTCATGATACACCTTATAAAACACTAGGGGGTAAGGCTGGTGTATTCCACGATACCATCGGTGAGCGTCGAGGTATATTAGGCGCTGGTAACGGTAGCAACAAAATAAATATTCGAGGGAAAAACTCTGTTTTATATGTAACGCCTAAGTTGGGTGGTTTTCATGCAAGAGCTATGTATTCAGTGGGTAATGATTCATCTGATAAGCTTGAGTCTAATCCATTTTATAGTCTCAGTGCATTGTATGAGAAAAAAATGTTTTATGTTGGTGTTGCTTATGAAGACCAAGTTGCTGTTGTGACAGATAGTGATAAAAATATACAAAGCGATACCAAAGGACTCCGCGTGAGTACAGGTATAAAAATAGGTGGTACAAAAGTGAATGCTATTTATGAGAAATTAAGTTCTGATACCAACAAACCATTTGACCGCAACGCCTATGGCGGCAGTGTTGCGCAGCGTTTTGGTGATACAACATTTAAAGCTCAATTGTTTATGTCGGGTGATTATTCTGGAACAGACGATTCCTCTGCCATGATCTATGCCGTGGGTGTTGACCATAAACTTGATAAAGCTTTTACAACCTATCTTGTTCTGGCTGGCGTGAGTAACAAAGACAATGCAAAGGTGCCTCTAGCAGGATCCGGCCATGGTGAAAAATTTGCACCTTCTGCAGCAGGCGAAAACCTTAAAGGTGTTTCAGTCGGCATGATTTACAAATTCAAATAACCAGTTTTCAAACCAATAGCGGTAGAATTCTGATTTTCTACCGCTATTTTTTTAGGATTAAACAATTGGCTGAAACGCAACTAAACTATCAATAGTGTTTGCAGCGCCTAATCCATGATTCGGTAACACCTCAGTTAAGCGGTTAACTTCATCATGTAAAGCAAGATAGTTTAGAACAACGGTTTCAGCCAATAAACCGACATTATTCGAAATGGGGGATGCAGCTGTTTCTACGGATCCTGTTGGGCGAAAATAACCTATTTGTTGAGACGTTGGTGTGACGAGCTGACTTTGTCCATTTGGATTGTAAACCAAAAAAAACACGGAAGAGGTTGATGAATTGTCTCCCTTCCATATGCCTTTTCCTCTACCTTCAGCAGAATTATCAATTTCACCATTGCTCGCAACAGAGCCATCACTGAATACATAAACCATGACCGGCGTATTTTTTCGTGCTGCATATTCAATAGTGGCACCGATAGCTTGGCCAGCAAGAAAATCTTTAACTTCGCCAGTGGCACGACTACTGTCATGGTAATCATAACCACCCAATGAAATAGTGCCTGCACCAGCAAATCCATTGATTACCAGTTTTGCGATAGAGGCTACTTTTAGCAAATCATCATTATTTAAATCTTCTGCTGTGAATATGCTTTCAGCGGCACCAATTAAATCGGTATCTGCATTGGCATTTAACACATTCGGATCACCATAGCGAGAAACTAAATCAACCGTTTGAGCATAACCACATTGCACAATATTTTTTATTTCCTGCGTTTCGGCCAATTTGTTAATTTTTAATGCGCTGATGCGTTCAATGGTCTGCATAACACGTGTTGCATCTTGTTGATCTAACAAACTGAGTAATTTACCAGTATCAACTAAACCCATCGCATCTTGTGGTTTAACAACACGCGTGGGCCTCACTGTTGGGTCGATCATATTTTCAGGCGCTTGTGACTTACCGCCAGAATCTGAGCTTCGTGTACCAACTAACGAAACTAAATCACCGTTTGCACCGGCTTTATTTATGCCGTAGATAGGATTGTGAGGATTGTTACTGGTGTCATTTTCTGATCTTGCACATAACACTGTGCCGTTAACATTGGCTCGCGTTGTGACAGAGGTTTTCGACAAAATGCCACGTAACATGGCACTATCCGCATGAAACGCTAATCCCAATTCCGTATTTAATTGGCCAGGTAGCGCAGGTAACATATCCGCAGGTAATCCCAACTTTGAATAACCTTCTTCCGCTAAAAAGTCCAGTTGTCCGCCAGGGCCACCAACCATAACATTGGACCCAGCGATATTCGCACCACCTGACAAATCGATATTCACAAAGGGAATTTTATTGCCAGCGATAATTGAACCGATACCACAATCGTGACCTGTGGCATTTGCATTATTAATCCCAGCAAAAATATTCAATAAACTGGGTGCGGTGACAGCAGCACAACTTGCCATAAATCCTTGACTTAAAAATTCTCGCCGTGTCATAGGGCGCTTGTGATTTTCGTGTTTTAATGGTTTATTGAAAAATCGAGATTTCATTTTGTGATGTCCCATTGATAAGGTTATTATTGGATTGTTAATGCTGCACTACCGAGTACAGCAGCACAGCTGGCTTTAACGACCGATTTGGTTTTATTCGCATCACACATCGCCGGCGAAGTGCAATTGACAGTTAAATCGTTAATGAGAGTCATTAACTCTTGTTCGATCAAAATAGTATCAGGTTGATTTGTTAAATTAATACCAATCATTTTTTCGTTAATTATCTGAATTAATGCGCTGACCTGTCCTGGATTGTTAAATGCGGTGCTAGCTGGCGCAGAAAAATCAATGCTATTGTTTCCAAAAAATTGATTTCGTAAACTGCTATCTTCCACCAATGCATCACAATATTCTAATGCCAGTTTTGAAATACCAACTTGATGTGCCGCCAAAAATCCATTGATATTGGGTAAGCTCGGTAACTGTTGTTTTAATTCAAGATAGGTATTTTTTACGTTATTGGTATTTGCATCAACACCGGTTATGCTTGCCATTGTGTGAGTCACTTGCTCAAAGGTTCGAATACCAACGCGTGGAGACGTATCTGCAACATCAACTAATATTGGTGTGGGAGGCAATTCTTCAACAATGACATTTTGTTTAGCACCTAATACTTCAAATACTACAGAGAACTGATCTGCTTCGGGTCCTAAGTCTTTGCCAATCACTGCAGCCATGTTAAACAGGGATTGTTCAGCTTGCGTAATGGTTGTATCAATATTGCGCCAGGTTTGACCTGCTATTGGAACTTGCCCATTGACGGCTATCTGAATATTTTTAACTCGAAAGCCATCTGCTGTACTGCTGATAAAAACTGGTTTATTAAATAAATAACTGAATCGATCCAATTCGCTAACTTCAAATTGAATAAAATTGTCCGGTACACCCAAGGTTTCACTAACATCAAATGTCATAGAAAATTTTACACCAACACCGGCGTCAAAATTTTGCATGACTTGATCTGGCGTTAGTGTTGATTTATGAATTGCTACCATTTGTACAACACCTTGAAACAATCGATTATTAGTCGTTTCGTTTCCAACAATAAAAATGTGATTTGGATCCCAAGTTGCCAAGCTGGATGGTGCCAGCGTTTCAGTGTTTTTTAATTCGCCATTTACATAAATTTTTCGGCCGACGTCGGGATCAAACGTCATTATCACATGCTGTTGGCTCGCTTGCAGAACCTCTTCAGCAGTAACTGTTTCTAACGCTGGTGTACCATTTGGACTAATGTCAGGAGAATCTGTCCGATTGCGAAAAACATAATTATAGGTATTTTGACCCATGGTGAAATTGCGAAGCTGGGTGCCATCAGAATAAGAAACAAGGCGAGCAGGGCCTTCCTGTGTAACATTTGCAGGAATCACCCAGGCTTCAATAGAATATGCATTTGTCGCAGTGGGTCCACCCGCAATTTGGTCATACAACTTTCGACTCATTTCAGCTGTGCTGATAGCCATACCTGATTGAATTTCAATACCTTGCCCTGGTGCCCAGGTCGGTCCATCCAATGTTAACTCAATGGCTGGTGCAACACCGCTAGTATCCATTGCGATATTACCTTCACCTTCCTTAAATTCGAAAAAAGCAATCACTTGGTCATTGTAACGCTTTGCTCCAGTGTCCAAGACACCATCGGCGAGGGTTAAGCTATTGCTACTAATGACATTGCTCGGTAATGTAGCGCCACCATCACTTGCACTTTTACCCGACAAGATTGCAAATGTACGAATCGCATTTTGTAAATCAGCTGCATTATCATTACAATCACTCCAACAATAATGAAACTCATTTTTTAATTTAACCACGATGCGTGAATTTGCTGGATTAACGAAATTGATTTTTTGATTATCAATCACCGCTAAGCGTGCAATGTTCACATCACTGTGTGCAATAACTGGCGCAGCGGTCCCATTTTCATCGTGACAGTCAGCGCAATAATTTGCTAGCAAGGGATACAGTGTTAGGGAAAAATACTCTACTTCGGCTTGAATAGTCTGTTCGTTAGCATGAGCAGAAATAGAATTTCCGTTTATTTGTTGAATGCTTTTTGTAGGCTGATTTGACTTTGTTGGAAACTGTTCACTACATGCAGAAAATAAAAATAGTATCAATAAAGGGAGAAACGTTTTTGTTAAAATATTGAAATTCATTTTATTCCCCCATGCAAAAAGTTGCGACTTCAGCAAAAACCCGTTTCATGCTGTAAGCGTTTGTTTCAAATACATCGGTAATTCGTTGAATCTCTGTTTGATCGACTAAAGAGACAGGCTGTCTAAAACAGACTTTTTCGAAGACTTTTTCTACATGACATTGTGAAAAGCCTCGGCTGTTTGCTATTTCAGCGCCCATGGTTTTTACACCAAATCCACCCGTGTTGTCGCCGCGCCAACCCAGTACGGCATTTTTTCCGCTACGCCAATAGTTATCCCAGCGATTGTCTGTTGTCACAAATCCAAATGGAAAGGTATTGCTATTGATAAGATATTTCGGCTGAACTTGCCCAGGTGTATGCACTAATTGATTTAATTCTTCGTCAAAATTCAAATATGCAAAGGCTTGAGATAGGGGATCCATCGCATTGTGGCAACCAACACATGAATTTAAAAATATCGAACTATCACCGCCAGGACTACGTGTTACGTCTTGCCTGATACGATCTGGCGTTAAGGTGATGTCATTTAATTCTTCCATGTCCTTGCATAAATGATTAACGGCAATAATGCGTGTCGCGGCGCGATTTGTGCCACCTGATAAAAACGCTTTAGCAAATGCACGCGTCGTTAAAACGCCAGCAGTATCATTTGCTGTAATTTGTGTGTCGGGTAGACTGGATTGCGGTGTAGCAAATAAATTGGCAGCACTACCTAAATTAATTTGTCTATCTTCCAACTCTTCATAATGCAAGTTATCTGTATGGGAATATGCCGTTGACACTAATTCAGGTGCACCAATATAAACTACGTCTGCAGTTAGTATTTCCGTGAAAGGTCTGTCATCTCGTATAATACCAATCACTGTTGCGATGTAATCATTTAATGGCTCAAATACACTTTGCGCTTCATTAGTCCACGGAGTCACCATATTTTTCAATGTAACAGAATAAAAAAGTGAGCTGTTCATTGCGTCATAAGCAGCCGATAAAGCATCACCTTGGCTGATTTTTAGCGCCATAGAATCTAAAATAGCAGTGTTTGGTGGGATGCCCACTAATCGGTCATGAATAGTTTTGGCTTGTTCTCTTGGGCCAGCAAAGCTTAATTGAAAAATAGATGTAAGAAATAAACTTAGTATAAAAATGGTAAACATGTTACCAAAATACCGAATGCCTAAATAATTCATTTGAATAATGTCCCTGGATGCCCAGATATTTATTTTTAGTCAATGTTGAGATGAGTTGATACAAAATTCACACTCGAACATAATTTATCGGTTTGTAAACAGTTAAAATAGAAAAGCATCTAGCGTGTTTGATAAATTAACGCCTGCTTTATAGCTTCCTGGTGTTAAAACCGATTTTCGAAAATTGAATAAAGTTTACTGACGAAGGAAAAAACAAAAATAGCGAATGCAAAAGAAAAGAACAAACTGTTGTTGAAAATAATCGTACATGTAAAACGCTCCCACAGAAAATAATTATTGTAAATTAATTTATTTTTTCAGTTACTATTTAAAAATGATTTATTATTTTGTTTTAACTAAATTTATTAATATTAGGTAACAACCTTTGTTAAGTAAGGTTAGCATACCAATTGCGGTATTCAATTAAATCTACAGAAAATATTTGCTTTTTTTTAAAATTAATTTTCAATTAAATCAAGCCTTAACATTTTAATTTCTGATTCAGGGAAAAAGACATATAGAAGAATAAAATTAGAATTCGAGTTTCGTTTTTAAAATATTTATAAAAAGGAATTTTTAAGAAAAGTGTTTTGCGTAACAGTAAATGTAAATAACATTCATCGTTTTATTGTTCCCATGTTAATCTCATGCTGAATTTTTTGCGTCTCTGCGGGCCATCGACTTTTTATAAAGGCTAAAACTGCCCATATGTCTTCATCTTTTAATGTGCCTTCCCAAGCGGGCATGTCACTCAAATAATCTTTTGGCCCATATGGAGGTACCAGGCCATATTTCGTAATACCAAATAACAGTTCATCATCATGGTGCCAAGTGTGTCCCGTTTCATCGTGAGGTGGGGCCGGTAGTTTTCCATTGGATTTGCGAATTCGCCAATTCTTTTGGCCTTGCAAATTTTTGCCATGGCACAAAGAGCAAAAACGCATATAGACCTTTTTGCCGTGTGATACTTGTTGCAAATTATTTGGATTAGCTTTGGTTGATATTTCCGCATCCAAAATGGGCGACATTAACATACATAACAGATAGGTATTCAATGTAACAAATTTCATTATGGTTTATTCCGTGATACATTCTAAAAAGAAATCTTAACAATATATGATTGACTGATCCTAATCAATTTGAGATAAAAACAGAGAAACTTAATTGAAATTAAACTTTCAATTCATAATGACGTTTTATGTTAAATGTAACGTAAAGAAATAATGTGTTAAACATAGGCCAATATAAGGTTGTCAATTGATTCTAAAACGTTCAATCATTGTCTTTTTCATTTTCAGTTTGCTGATTAGCAATTTTGGCTGGGCAATAACAGGACAAATTGATCCTATCTCTCCCGAAGATGATCATACTCTTTCACACACTGACAGTGATAGCATGCATCATATTGTTGACAATCATCACGAAGGTCATGAATGTCACTTATCTGCTCATTTAGTCGGAATTAATTCTCAAGCCTTGGCGTTATTGCCTGTCAATGCAGTACAAATTTACCCAAGTTATTTATTACACTTCACTAATCGCAATTTACCCCCACCCAATAAACCACCAAGATCCTAATACCCTAAAACTCATGCTTGTACACCAGCAAGCACATTAGATAGTTAAACCTAAGGTTTGGGAGATTTTACATGGTTTGCAAAATACCTCTGCGTGGGTGTTTGCTTATTGCTGTTATATTCGTTTTATACATCAACAGGGTAAGTGCTTCACCTACATTATATGAATTTGTGACACAAACTTGGGAATCAAATCCAAGTATTCAAGCAGCAAAAGCAGCGATAGATGTTGCTCAAAGTCAGAAATTTGCAGCTGATTTACCCCTTTATAATCCAGAATTTGATGTTGAATTAGAACGCTCAGATATTAATACAGTTGTTCTTGGGATTAAGCAAACGTTGGATTGGGGAGATAAACGTACACCCATCACCAATATTGCAGTGTCACAAATCAAGATTAAAAAGGCAGAATTGGATTTGCAGCGGTTATTGTTGGCTGAAAGATTATTACACATTCTGGTAAATTTGAATGGGATACATCAAGTGAATAATTTGGCTAAACAACGTGTTAATTTGATGCAGAATTTTGTTGATAATACCCGAAAGCGGCAGTTGGCCGGTGATGTGGGATTGCAAGACATTGCCCTTGCGCGAGTTGCGTTGAGCGAAGCAAAAATACAATTTGGTATGAGTTTGGCTGAAATTGCTACATACGAAGCAGACTTGCAAGAACTGAGTGGTAATGCGGATACTAACTTTCCAGACCTGAGCGAAACTTTACCTCAACTATCTTCAATGTTAAAGCCTGATCAATATATAAAAAACAATCCAAATATTGTTATATTAAAAACGGAATTAGCGGCAGCGAGATTTAATATCAAACTCGCCAAAGCCCAACGAAAAGCGGATCCTACTTTTGGTATTCGTGCCGGAATGGAAGACAACAATGCGCTACTTGGCGTAAGTTTTTCCATGCCGCTTAATTTTCGCAATAATTACTCAGCACATGTTGACGTAGAAAACAATAAAGCTGTGGAGATTGAAAATATTCTTCTCTCAGAACGACGCCGTTCATTAGCAAAAGTTAAAGGCGCCTGGAAGACTTATCGATTGACATACGACACTGTCAAATCCTGGCAAGAAGATGGGCTCAGTAGTTTGAATGAACAATTTGAATTAGTGCAAACCTTGTGGAAATCAGGCGAAATGAATACATCAGAATATTTGGTACAAGCAAAACAAAATGTAGATGCTCAGGAAGCGGCAGTAGAGTTGAATAAACAACAATGGTTGGCATGGATAAATTGGTTGGTTGTCACAAGCCAAATCGAAAAATGGATTCAGCAAACCAATCGATAATTAGCGAAAATAATTTAATATATTCGTTAAGGAGATCACATGAAAATAATGACATTTTATTTCTTAATATCATTTGTATTAGCCTATCCAAATATCGTTGTTTTGGCGGAAGGTAAACATTCACACAATGATGCTTTTGCGTCAGACCACTCTGTTATAGAGGATGATTCTGCTCATTCACACGAATTAGAAGATCATAAGCACGCAGATTTTGCAACAGAGGATCATCACAATGATTTAGATTCCCATGATTCCCATGATTCCCATGATTCCCATGATTCCCATGATTCCCATGATTCCCATGGCGAACACGAAGATCATGGTGGCAGTGTCAAACTCAGCAAAATGCAGTTAAAGACTGCAGGTATCCAATTGTCGTCTTTAAATAAGCAATTCGTATCTCGTATCATTAATGCCCCAGGTGAGGTTTTGTTTAATGCCTACAAAACCAAACATATCACGCCAAGAATCAATGCGCAGGTGATTAAAAGGCATAAAAAATTGGGAGACGTTGTTAAGCGTGGGCAAGTTCTAGTGAGTTTAACCAGCGTTGAAATGGCAGAGGCACAAGGTCATTTAATCGTGACAGACAAAGAATGGTCTCGCGTTGAAAAACTGGGAAAAAAAATCGTTTCCGAACGGCGTTATATCGAAAGTCAAATTGCTCGTCAACAAGCTTATGCAAAAGTGCTTGCATTTGGTATGACGAAATCCCAAATTAAAAAGCTGCTTGAAAATAATAGTCCGGAAAAAGCCATTGGTCGATTTTATTTGGTAGCGACTCAATCCGGGACAATTATCAAAGATAATTTTGTTGAAGGGGAAATGATAGAGCCCGGGCGGACATTGTTTGAAATCACCGATGAATCTTCTATGTGGGTTGAAGCACGCTTAACCCCTAATCGTGCATCTGGAATAAAACCAGGCGCTAGTGCAAGCATTTCGGTTGGCGGACAACAATATGCAGCAAAAGTCGTACAAATACATCATCACTTAGATGAAATCACCCGTACTATTGCCATTCGCCTTGAAGTAGAAAATAAAAACGATGAACTACATCCCGGATTATTTGTGTTAACCGAAGTGCAAAGTGATGACAAAGAGTTGGCGTTGGTTTTACCGCAAGATGCAGTGTTACGGGATCAAGATGGTGACTGGATTGTTTTTGTAGAAGAAGAACCGGGAAAAATAAAAGCGCAGAAAATTGAATTATTGAGTCAATCCAATGAGTCAATTCGCATCGCTGGGATTAAACCAGGCTCCATTGTTGTTACAAAAGGTGCTTTTTTTGTTCAATCCGAAATTGCAAAAAGCAGTTTTGATGTGCACAACCACTAGGAGTTTTCATGTTAAATAAGATAATCGACATGGCGGTGGAAAATCGGCTTTTAGTTGTACTGGCTCTTTTAGTTACCCTGTTATCCGCTGTGTTAATATTACCAAAATTGAATTTGGACGCGTTTCCCGATGTGACCAATGTACAAGTGCAAATTAATACCGAAGCACGAGGATTGGCAGCAGAAGAAGTCGAACAACTCATTACCTTTCCTATCGAGGCTGTCATGTATGCATTACCCGATGTGGAAGAAGTCAGATCGATTTCAAAAACCGGTTTATCCGTTATTACCGTTGTGTTTAAAGAAGGCACAGACATCTATTTTGCACGTCAATTGGTATTTGAACGTCTACAAGCGGCAAAAGAACAAATTCCAGATGGTATCGGCACACCCGGAATGGGACCAAACACTTCTGGTTTGGGGCAGATTTATCAATACATTTTACTTGCTGATGATAATTCAAAATATGATGCGTTAGCTTTACGGAGTTTGAATGATTGGGTTGTGAAATTGTTACTCATGCCTGTAGAAGGAATTACAGAAGTTCTTTCATTTGGGGGTGAAGTTCGCCAATATCAGGTTTTGTTAAATCCACAAAGTCTACTAGCGTACAAAATTACGAGTGATCAAGTTGCTGATGCCATAGAAAATAATAATCGAAATGCAGGGGGCTGGTATTTGGATCGTGGCGCTGAGCAATTAGTCATTCGCGGGGTAGGTTGGTTGCGTAGTGGTAGCGCGGGTTTACAAGATATTCGAAATATTCCTTTAAAAGATGTTGATGGCATTGCCATACGAGTTGGAGATGTTGCAACGGTTGACTTTGGAGCTGAAATTCGTCAAGGGGCAGTGACTATGACACGTCGAGATGAAAATGGGGAACCCGATGTGCTCGGCGAAGTGGTAGCAGGTGTCATTCTAAAACGGATGGGAGCCAATACCAAAGCGGCTATTGATAGTATTAATGCGCGTTTACCTGCAATTCAAATGGCGTTACCCGATGGTGTTCGCTTGGAGTCAGTGTATGATCAATCTGAATTAGTGGAGCAGGCTGTCGGCACAGTCAGTAAAGCATTGTTGGAAGCGTTTGTCTTAATAGTCGTGATATTAATGTTGTTCTTACTGAATATTCGCGCAAGTTTATTGGTGTTAATATCTGTGCCCATTTCCATATTAATCGCCTTGATGATCATGGCTCAATGGGGAGTATCCGCGAATTTGATGTCGTTAGGTGGATTAGCCATTGCCATCGGTATGATGGTGGATGGTTCAGTTGTGATGATGGAACATATATTTAGTCATATTTCCTCATCTGATCAAGATGATTTAACAACGGAAAAGCCAATTGACGATAATGGAATTGCATTACGAATCCAAGAAGCTGCACGGGAAGTTGGCAGACCGGTATTTTTTGCTGTGTTAATTATTATTATCGTATTTGCACCGTTATTTACATTACAAGGTGTTGAGGGGAAATTATTTCAGCCAATGGCAATTTCCATAGTATTGGCTATGCTAGCATCATTATTGGTCGCGTTAATCGTAGTGCCAGCGGTAGCAACCTATTTGTTTCGTAAAAATGTGAAACATAAAATCAGTCCTATTTTATTACCCTTGGAAAAAACCTATGCCTTTTTACTCAGTGGTGCCTTAAAAAATCGTTGGATTGTTGTTGTTTGTGCTTTTGGTTTACTGCTTGGATCACTTGCTTTAGTACCTCAATTGGGAACAGAATTTGTACCCGAATTAGAAGAGGGTACGTTAAATATTCGTGTCACGCTTGCACCTTCCTCTAGTTTACAGACGTCATTGACGGTAGCGCAAAAATTAGAGCAACAACTCATGACATTTCCTGAAGTATTGTATGTCTCCAGCCGAGTGGGACGGGCAGAAATTGGGGGTGATCCTGAACCAGTGTCAAATGTAGAAATCTATGTGGGATTAAAACCCGTATCCGATTGGACGAGTGCAAGCCATCGCAAAGAACTGCAAAATTTAATGGAAAAGAAAATGTCAATTCATCCCGGATTATTGTTTTCCTTCTCCCAACCCATTGCTACCCGAGTTGATGAGTTATTATCCGGCGTAAAAGCGCAACTGGCGATAAAATTATTTGGCCCAGATCTCGATCAGTTGTCAAAAACTGGCAAAGCAATTGAGTCACTGGTACGAAAAATCAAAGGAACCCGAGGTGTTGAAATGGAACAAATCGGTGGTGAAGCACAATTGGTTATTAGGCCGAACCGAGACATATTGTCTCGCTATGGCATACCTGTTTCACAAGTCATGGATCTGGTCTCTAACTCTATTGGAGGCCGTGAAGCAGGGCAAGTCATACGTGGAAATGAGCGTTACGATATTTATGTACGCTTAGCTAAAAAGCATCGTAATAATATCGAAACCATACGAAATTTAATATTACAAGCACCTAGCGGAGCATGGATTCCCCTTCGTGATGTTGCACAGGTGAATATCGAATCTGGACCACCACAAATTCGGCGGGATGATGTACAACGTCGAGTGGTCATTCAATCCAACGTTGAAGGGCGGGATATGGGCGGACTAGTGGAAGAGATTCGACATAAAATTGATACAGAAATTGAAATCCCAGCAGGATATAGTGTTGTGTTTGGTGGGCAATTTGAAAATCAACAACGTGCTCAAGCCAGATTGATGATCGTTGTGCCACTGTCTTTAGGATTAATTTTTTTACTACTGTATTTTGCTTTTAATTCAATAGGCCAATCGGCACTCATTATGTTAAATGTACCATTGGCATTAATTGGCGGTATCGCTTCTTTGTATGTGAGTGGTCAGTATCTTTCCGTACCGGGCTCCATTGGTTTTATCGCACTATTTGGGGTTGCGGTGTTAAATGGGGTAGTGTTGGTAAATGCCATAAATCAACGGGTGCAAGGCGGCAAAGATATTAATTTGGCAATATACCATGGTGCATTATCACGCTTGCGACCGGTATTAATGACTGCCAGTATTGCCGCACTGGGACTCATTCCCATGTTAATGGCCACAGGAGTCGGCTCTGAGGTACAACGTCCATTGGCAACAGTGGTGGTTGGTGGTTTAATTACTTCAACGTTACTCACCTTATTTGTCTTGCCAGCGTTGTATTTGTGGTTTTCGCAACATAAATTAAAACTGATGAAACGAATGATAAATTGAATAGAAACGATTGTGCAAAAACAATTTGGGAAACATCATCAGAGTAAAACACTTATCAAATTACTCAGTATTAACTTTGTTATGTTTATACTGGAGCTTGGTATTGGTTGGCGGGCGGAATCCAGTGCGCTAATTGCTGACGCATTGGATAACTTTGCCGATTTTCTCGTTTACGGTGTGGCGTTGTATGCCGTGGGAAAATCCAATGAACTAAAAACCAATGCGGCAATGTTCAGCGGTATGTTACAAGTTATATTGGGCCTACTGGTCTTAGGTGATGTACTAAGGCGGTTTTTATATGGCAGTGAGCCATTCTCCATATTAATGATGTTTATGGGCAGTTTTGCATTATTAGCGAATCTGTATTGTTTGCGACTCATCATGCGCTATCACAATGCGGAAGTTCATATGCGTGCAAGTTGGATTTTTACCATCAATGATGTTTTTGCTAATCTAGGCGTAATCATTGCTGGTATTTTAGTTTGGCAATTTAATAGTCATTGGCCAGACATTATTATTGGTAGTTTAGTGGCACTAATTGTTTTATTCGGTGCCAAAACTATCATTCATGAAGTGAACGAAGTGTTAGATTCAAGAAAATGATTTAGCGATATTTATTCAATTTGACCAACAGGGCAAATGCATAACCATTCACATCACCATCACACTGCTTCTGATAGATTAGGATTTGCCTTTTTCCTAAATTTTACCTTTACCATAATCGAGTTTGTTGGTGGTATTTTAACTAATAGTACCGCAATATTGGCAGATGCCGTTCATGATTTGGGTGATACTTTATCCATTGGCTTAGCTTGGTTGCTCGGTAAGTTTAGCCAAAAAGCGGCAAATGATAATTTCACTTACGGTTATCGTCGCTTCTCATTGTTGGGGGCTTTATTTAACGGATCAATACTATTGGTCGGCTCGCTGTGGATTTTGTGGGAAGCAGTTCCACGCTTATTTGAACCCGAAATGCCTCATGCAGAAGGTATGTTTTTTCTCGCCATCCTTGGCATTGTTGTTAATGGTTATGCAGCTTACAAACTGAGTAAAGGTAAAACCCTAAATGAAAGAATAATAAACTTACATCTTTTGGAAGATGTGCTGGGCTGGGTTGCCGTGTTGATTGTGAGTATTGTTTTGTTGTTTGTTAACTGGCCAATTCTAGATCCCATATTATCTATTTTGTTTACTTTATACATACTCATAAATGTGATAAAAAATACCATAAGCACGGTGAATTTGTTTTTACAAGGTGCGCCGGATGATACAACACGATCAAACGTGTTGGAAAAATTAAACGCGATAGATCATATAGTCAACGTTCATCATTTGCACCTTTGGTCTTTAGATGGCGAGCATCATGTGTTAACAGCACATTTGGTTTTGGATTTACCATTAGAAATGGAATTGCAAAATAAAATAAAGAAACAAGTTGAAGATTGTTTAAAACCTTATGAATTCTCACACACCACCATTGAAATCGAGCAAGCGGACGAAGTCTGTCGCCATTAAAATTAATATGAAATGGTTTCAAATTCTCTTTCTTCTCTTCGTGTTTTTGACAAGTGCTTGTGAAGAAACACTCAAACGGACGGATACGAACAACTTAGATTGGGATAAGGATGTTAGGCTCACCACGTTAACTGATATCAATCCCGATCCAAATATAGTTGAAGTGAACTTGGAAGCCGTAGAAAAAGAAATGGACATCAAAACGGGTTTTAAAACTCAGATGTTTACCTATAATGGATTATTTCCAGGCCCGCTTATTGAAGCCAATGTCGGCGATACGCTAATAGTTCATTTCACCAATAACTTACGAGAAGATACCACAGTTCACTGGCACGGTGTGGAATTACCTGCAGCAATGGATGGCAGCCACATTGCGCAACTGCCCGTTGCAGCAAATGGCGGCACATTTACGTATGAATTTAAATTACTGAACGCAGCAACCTATTGGTACCATCCTCATATTCAAACCCATAGGCAGGTTGAAATGGGCCTATATGGTGCGTTGGTTGTACATGATCCAGTGCGTAATGAACAGCTCAAGTTGCCGGAAAAAGAACTTGTATTAATGCTGGATGACATCGTCTTGGACGCTGGTAACCAAATTGCGCCCGAATATCCTGTTGATCCGGTAGAATATGCATCCTTCCAGCTCAATGGTCGTGAAAGTGATTTTGATATTCGGGTTAACGGGAAAAACTGGCCAATTGAAGCAACTCTCACAATCGGTGAACCTGTTAGATTACGTATGATTAATACAGCAAATGCGAAATTTTTTCGTGTAAGCATTGACAATCATTTAATGTTTCGAATAGGTGGAGACGCCGGTTTGATTGAGCGACCTATAGCAGCATTACCCATTGATGTTCTAACGGAATCGAGTAAACCTTCAAACAAAATAAAAGGACGCCATTTGGGTGTGTTTCCTAATTTAGCGTCCAATCCTGATCCCGACTTGGGTGTGTTTTTGGTGCCGGGAGAACGTGCCGAAGTGGTGTTTACACCAAAAGGGGAGCCGGGAGAATACATTTATCTTGAGTGGCATGATTTTCCAAAAGGTCTCCATAGTGCAGAACGACAAACGGATGGCACAATTGGTATTGTTCATAATTTAAATGTTGATGGGTCCCGCTTACCCATTCGAATAATGCGATTCAAACTTGAAGCGGGTGCCACCGCAGAGAATCAAGATTATATTCCACCTATCTCACTAAAACGTGTTATTCCAATAGATACCAATGTATCACTTGGTACCTTGCCAATTACATTCGGCCATTCTTTACCAGATTTAAATGGCAACATTACGTTTTTTGCTACCGTGGTCAATGGCTCGGGAAAACCCTTTAACGCATTATTGCCCGAAGAAGGTCTCAGCGCAGTCGTGGGCGGTACCTATATTTGGGAAATTAAAAATTTAACTGAAGGTGATCATCCATTCCACCCTCATGGTTTCACGTTTCAGCACATTGAAACCGAATATGTGGATTTAAACGAGCCCAAATATAATTACATTGTTAAAGCTCCTTTTGTCGAAAACAAAGACACCATTCGTGTACCGGGTAGACCGGGATTAATTCGAGGTGATAGCTGGACGATTGTTCGCCTTGCGGTGACGTTTGATGACACAGGAAGACAGGGTAATGTCACGGCTTTCGGCAAAGTGCCTACCGCTACGACGTCTGGTGGATGGGTTGTACATTGCCATGTATTGGAGCATGCTAATCGAGGCATGATGACATTTTTGAATTTGATCAATTGATATTTGCGTGAAGAATGCCCGATCATTTCGTGTTATTAACCTAGATAAATTAGTTGAATTACGATTTCTAGCACAAGCTCTTGTTTCCATAGCACTTGTAAAAAATGCCCACTAAACCTAATGGGTGAAGCTAAGATTTTTCACCCAAAGGGCACAAGTACAAGCACTCTGAAAACAATATCTTGCACTATAAATTCGCTCTCAACTGATTTTTCTAGGATTAACGAATTATTCATAAACATTTTCAAAACATAGTACTCGGCATAGCTATCGCATAAGCAGTAGTTTCCTAAGTTTGCCTATACCTCACACTATGATCAAAATAGTTATTTTAGCCATAGCGTATGCCATTTCTGGTAAGTTGGGATTAGCACTTGCCATCCCACCCGGTTATGCCACTGCGCTTTTCCCTGCATCTGGAATTGCCTTAGCTGTCGGATTGGTTTATGGATATCGCGTCATTCCTGGCGTGTGGTTAGGCTCGTTTTTGTTAAACATTTGGGTCGCATATGATTCCTTCGGTGCTATCACCCCTACAAACATTAGTATCGGTGCGTTAATCGCGTTTGGCGCGACACTACAAGCAATCGCGGGCATTTGGTTATGTAAGAAATATGTTGGTTATCCAAATCCGTTAGACGATGAAGCCAGTGTCATTAAGTTTTTTCTATTGGGAGGCCCCATTGCTTGTTTAATTAGTGCAAGCTTGGCAGTCACTACCCTGTATCAATTTGGGGCAATTACAATAGAACAATCCTATTTTAGTTGGTGGACCTGGTGGGTAGGGGACAGCATTGGTATATTAATGTTTGCGCCACTGGTTTTGTTATTTATTGGAGAACCCAAAATACGTTGGCGTCGACGAATTTATTCCATTGGATTACCAATTACATTTTTGATGTCCTGTGTCATTATTTTATTCATCGAAGTCAGTCATTATGAACAAAATCGAATTGATTCTGAATTTACCGATGTTGCGAAAGGATTAACTAATCGTATACATGAAGAATTAAATGACGATATTGAAATTCTAGAATACATTTCCGGTTTCTATAATAGCGTAGAACATATCGACAATAATGCATTTGATTCTCTTACCAATCCGATTTTAGATAAAAACAAAGCGATACATGCGTTATCATTTAATCAGCGCGTCGAAGATAATGTTCGTGATGAATATGTTCAGCAATATCGATCAAATGGATTTCCAAAGTTTGATGTTCGTGAGCGACAACACGATGGATCATTAGGCTCTGCAAACAAACGTGAATTTTATTATCCGGTTACTTATATCAATCCCCTAAAAGGCAACGAAAGCGCAATTGGATTTGATGTCGCCTCACAAATTAGTCGATTAGTTGCCTTACAAAAAGCCGCTCACCAAAACAATTCGGTTATTACAAGCCCAATCTCGTTAGTACAGGATAATAAAAAAATACCCGCAGTACTGGGGTTTCAACCGGTTTATCATTTTAATAAAAAAGCAACAAAAGAAAATATTAAAGGAATGATTGTCGTCATCTATCGTATAAATGATTTAGTAAGTCAAATACTAACGATTAAAGAAAAAAAATGGATTAATATTAAAATATCCGATACTGATCCAGATTTAAGTAACAATATTTTGTTTGATGGCTTTCAAAATGGTTCAAATTCTAAATTAGCTATCAATATTTCATATGCCGAGTCAATAAACTTAGGATCTCGTCAATGGAAAATAGAAATTGTACCCACTTCCACATTAATCAATAATCTAGCAACTTGGCACTCCTGGGTTGTGCTGGCGGCAGGTTTATTATTAACAAGTTTAGTAACTGCATTTTTGTTGGTTAGCACGGGTAAGCGCGCTAGAGTAGAAGCATTAGTTGTAACGCGAACAAAAGAATTAGATATTGCAAATCAAAATGCACAAAAATGGAATGATCTTTTATCTACCATTGGTCAAGCTCAATCAGATTTTATATCTGACCGCGATACGAAAAACATGTTTAACCGTTTGCTAGAAGATTTGTTATCGATCACAGATAGTGAATATGGATTCATTGGTGAAGTACAAAAAACGGGAGAAAATAAACCTTATCTAAAAACACACGCAATAACTGATATTTCCTGGAGTGAAGAAACACAACAATTTTATCAAGACAATGCATTGGCTGGAATGGAATTTTACAATTTAGACACATTATTCGGTAATGTCATGACGAGCAAAAAGTATGTGATTAGCAATAATCCGATGAGTGATTCACGCAAAGGTGGCATTCCAGAAGGTCATCCACCATTAAACTCATTTCTGGGAATCCCTTTTTTTAAAAAAGATCAGATGCTTGGTATGGTAGGGATTGCAAACAGAGCGAATGGTTATGATGATTCAGTAATTGAATACTTAAATCCATTTTTATCAACCTGTGCCAATATTATTTCATCTAATCGCGCGGAATTATATAGAATAGAGCAAGAGAATATTATCGCAGAACGGGAATCTCGATTACGGGCGATAGTCGATGGTGCCGTGGAATCAATAATTACATTTGATGAAAGTGGTAATATTGAAAGTGTTAATGACGCAACGCTTGGATTGTTTGGATATGATGAAGAAAAGTTAAGCCATAAAAGTATTATTGAATTAATACCGCCTGATCAACGGGAATGGTTCGCAGAAGAACTTGTTAGTTATAATGTTAAAAGAGAGAGCAGTATTATTGGCAAATCCAGTCAAATTGACATGTTACGTAGTGATAGCAGTCGTTTTCCTGTGGTCATCGCGATTAGTAACGTATCTGTGAGTGATGTTCATTTGTTTACCGCTATAATTCATGATGTGACTGAGCGACAACGACTAGACAAAATGAAAAATGATTTTATTTCAACAGTCAGTCATGAATTAAGAACGCCATTAACATCCATTAGCGGAACCCTTGGATTAATTGAAGGCGGGGCGATTGGACCAGTTTCTGAAAAAGTACAAGATCTCGTGCAAATCGCATTACGAAATGCAAAACGCCTGGTTCGATTGGTGAACGATATTTTAGATGTGCAAAAATTTGAATATAGCAATATTGACATTAGATTATCTAACCAAGCGATATTACCTATCATCATCACTGCAATTGATTCAACTCAAGGGTTTGCAGAAAAATATCAAGTTAAACTGAATTTCGAATCTCATATTGATGAAACCCAAACAGCCGAAGTTGAACAAGATCGACTAACTCAAGTGTTAACCAATTTAATATCCAATGCCATAAAATTTTCAAACGAATCTGGCGAAGTGACTATTAAAGTAAAATATGAAAATGATCGAATTCGTGTTGAAGTGAGCGATAATGGCAATGGTATCCCTGTAGAATTTCAAAAACGGATCTTTACCAAGTTCGCCCAAGCTGATACGTCACTTAGCAAAACACACCAACAAGGAACAGGCCTAGGGCTCAGTATTGCCAAAACCCTGATAGAACGTATGCACGGTGAGATTGGTTTTACAACGGAAGTTGGAAAAGGAACAATATTTTATTTTCTATTGCCAAAACCAAAATCAGAAAAAAATACGGGCAACTTAGCTGATGTTTCTTAAAAGCCCGTAGTTTGGGACGAGAAAAGAATTCCAACAATTCATGTTTTTTATCCACAATTTATTATTGGTAGAAATTTGGTGTTCCCAGCAATCATTTGAGAAAATATATTTTAGGAATTTTTGGAGATTAGTTTGTTGGGATTCGTTCCTCATCCTAACTTACAGATAAAATAAAGCTCGTGTTATATCGATGCGTAAATATTTGAGGTGGACCGTATTAATTTTTTGGCAAACTTGGCTAATCAACAAAATACATTTTTATATTAATCTCATTCACAAGGAATGAGATTAATATTGATAAATTATTGCGTTTCAAATTACTGATTATGTGTTTTACAACCCAACACGATGTTTTCGACATGTCGGTGGTCCGTTCCACAACAGCCACCCAAAACCAATAAATTTGGTAATTGTCTTTTGAGTTGCTGATACATTTCTCCGAGTTCTTCTGGGTTACCATCATCCAATTTTTCACACTCATCGAGTTCTGCGTGGCTTTTACACGAGGCATTGGCACGTACACCCTTAATTCGCTCTAACCAATTTCCATTTTCATTGAGTACGTTTGAAAAGTGTGTTGGGTGTGCACAATTAATCATGTAATACTCCGGTCTTGTTGATATCGATTCATCAAGCTGTGTTATGGCCGATTTTAAGGTTTGTCCCGTTGGTAAATGTCCATCGGTTTCAACAGTAAATGAAATAACAACAGGCAGGTTCGCTTTTTTAGCAGCCAAACAAATACCGGTTGCTTCTTGAATATTAGTCATGGTCACTGCGGATATGACATCAACGCCGGCTTGGGCAAAAGAGTTTATTTGTGCTTGATGATATAATTTTGCTTCATCAACTGCCATGAGTTCGTCAGCAACATATCCATCACCTTTTGGGCCAACACATCCACTGATGATTATATCGGAGCAGGTTTGTTGATTTTCCTCTCTTATTTCTTGTAATAACGATATTGCAAGTTTATTCATTTTATCCAACTCTTTGGTGTTATATCCCATTTTATTACCCCAATCTTGACTTGCTCGCCATGTTGCGCTTTCAAGGATAAATCCCACATTATGTTGTTTTGCAATATTGATAAATTTACGATAATAGTTACGCAACACGTCTATCCCAGATGCATTTTTTAATAAATCGAATGCAGCGAAATAGGGTAGCTCATATCCTTCGTGAAATATTAACGTTGTTTCTAATCCACCATCTGTTACGTATATTTTATCGTTGAATTGTGGAAATTGATTTTGAATTCTCATTTTGGTCTCCTTTAACTATTCTTACCTAAATTTGGACTTAGGATGTCATTTGATGTTTTGTGATATTTATTGCTGTCATGACTTATATTCTTGCATAACAACATATCACCGACTTTTGCGGACGCGCCGTTATAAAATCCGTTTTCACCTTGAAATATTCGAGGATTGTTAAAAGTGCCAAATAAAACATCAAACAGTGGTAGATCAGAATAATTGAAGGCGTGAATATTTTTTGCGTGATGAATATTGTGGCTTTCAGGGCGTTGAACAAAATATCCTAGCCAAACAGGAGTTCTAATATTCGCATGTTGAAATATGGCAAAAAATGTGGTTAGTAAAACAATATTCGTAACAGCTTGTGGATCCAATCCGACAATTAACGTTAAACTTAAGCTGCCTAAAAAGGTCCAGCCAATCATATCCAATGGGCTAAAGTAAAAGGCTCCATAGGTATCAACATTTTCAGCGCTGTGATGCATCTGATGGAATGTTTTCCATAAAAAGTCTGATTTATGAATGAGTCGATGCCAAATATATACACCAAATTCGTAAACCAATAAGCCGATCAACGTTGCTGGTATCACATTTATGTGACTCATATTTATTAATTGATACTCCACTAAATAACTATCCCAAAAAAGCGGAAGATAACTGGATAAAAAGAAAAATATAATAAATGCAACCAATCCTCTTAGTTTCAAGCCTTTTACCACAGCGAGATTTCGAGCAAGGAAAAGAGCTTCCCATATCATCAATGCGGCAAACATAAAAATTATGCTAAGTGAGATTGGATCAAGTAATATTTCAATGGGTGTTGGCATGTGATTTCTCCTTTAATTTAAAAATAAAAACAAACTACCTAGTACAGTTAAATTTACGGAAATAACCCCATATTTTCTAGTGAACGAAAAGTACTTTTTTCAAAAAAATTTAAAATATCTATTAAAAACATATATTTAAGTTGTATTAGTGGTGTTTGAGTCAAGCCCAATTGATGCGTTACAATAAAAAACTATACGGTCGGTATAGTAAATTATTTGGAGATTGTTTGTATGGCAAGCAAAGGTGAAAAAACGAAAGAAAAAATTCTTTCAATTGCAGAAAGTTTGATTCTTCAAAAGGGTTTTTCTGCGACATCCATTGACGAAATTATTGCAGCGTCACAAATCACGAAGGGTGGTTTCTTTTATCATTTTGCGGGTAAAAACGCCTTAGCTTTGTCATTAGTACAACGATATCTTGTTCAAGATGATGCGTTTTTTCAATCTCTATTTGATCGAGCGGATGAGTTAAGCGAGGATCCACTGCAGCAAATGTTGATTTTTATTAAACTGTTGGCAGAAGCCATGGGAGATCTGCCCAATGGTCATCCCGGATGTTTGGTTGCTTCATTTGTTTATGAAAGTATGCAGTTTGAAAACGATGTATTGAAACTCGCAGCAGAAGGCGTTATCGCATGGCGTAAAATGTTTTTGCTACGATTAGAAAATATCGTTGCGATTTACCCACCTAATATGGAGGTTGACTTAACAGAAGTGGCAGATTTATTAACCTCTATTATCGAAGGTGCAATCATTGTCTCTCGGATAACCAATAGCCCAATGGTTTTACCCAATCAGTTATTACAGTACCGCAGTTATTTACGGTTATTATTTGAAAAACCGGCGAATAAATTACATTAAAAACGCGTTTCTGATTAATGCCACATTGATGCTTAAAATATTTAGGTCAATCTGCAGTCAATCAATTTAGCTTATGGAATAGTGGTTTTAGTACAATACAGTTAATATTTAAAAGTCAGTCATAAAATTATTAAGTTTAATTTCAAACAAAATAATCAAAATTCAACAACGAACCAATCTTTATTTCTCAAATAAAAAAAACTTTTTTTCTATAAAAATATATTTCATCTCTATTTATCTGGTAATGAAAGTAAGTGGAAAAGTACGTAATTAAATGTGTAGCTAAAATTTGGTACATAACATACTGCACAATAGTTGCTCAAAAATGATAACCAGTGTCTGGAGACGATTTTGTTATTGATTTCTTCTTACTCGAGATTATCTGACTTTTATTAATGTAAAAATTTGACGAGATTTCGGGGATCCCTTTGAAAAACTATTTTAGTAAAAACGTGCTTTGCTATTTTATATTGATCGGCATCGTTGCATGTACTGATTCTCAAGACACAAATAACACGCCGACAAAACCGATTGGAAATAAAAGCTCCGATCTAAATAATGATGATTCAGTTAGTTTATCGAGAGATCACATGATGCCTGGAATTGGTATACCAGGAGCTGGAGCGCCGCCAGGAGCTGGAACACCACCAGGAGCTGGAGCGCCGCCAGGAGCTGGAACACCACCAGGAGCTGGAACACCACCAGGAGCTGGAGCGCCGCCAGGAGCTGGAACACCACCAGGAGCTGGAACACCACCAGGAGCTGGAACACCACCAGGAGCTGGAACACCACCAAGTGCTGGGACACCACCAAGTGCTGGGACACCGCCAGTTGCTGGCACACCACCAAGTACCGGAACCCCAGGAACAGATGTCATTCTTCCACAGTTTCAGCACCTACCCATTATGCAAGATGCTGATGGTGATCCCAATGATATATTTGCGACGTATAATTTAACTGTCGATGAAAGCATTGACGTTACCGTAAATACGCCAAACGGGTTATGGATTACACCAATGATGCGTTATAACGGCTTATCACTGCCCCCAGTAATTATGGCGAAACGCGGTACTCAAATGACAATTAATGTTCAAAATAATTTAATTGAAGACACGACTATTCATTGGCATGGATTTAAAATTCCAGCGATTCAAGATGGTGGGCCTGATCAACCAATTCCTCCAGGTAATTCCCGAACTTATAATTTTCAATTGAGGCAAGCGGCTGCGCCATTGTGGTTTCATCCTCATAAGCATACTGCAACACAAGTTTATCGAGGTCTTGCTGGTGGTTTTGTCATTTCCGATGATATTAGCGAAAGCTTAGAGTCAACTAAGCAGCTACCCTCAGGGGCATTTGATATTCCGGTATTAGTACAAGATCGAACTTTTGAATCTGCTAATGGGACAGGTGTTAGAAATTTAGTTTATCTAAATAACACAATGACCGGAATGTTAGGTGATATTGTATTGGTCAATGGTGTGCAAATGCCAGCATTGGAAGTGGAAACTCGACAATATCGTTTTCGACTTTACAATGGCTCCAATGCGCGTACCTACGATTTTGCATTAGCTGATGGCGCTACATTTTCAGTTGTTGCAAGTGATGGAGGTTTATTACCTTCACCAGTGATGACTGATCACGTTATGTTATCTGCCGGAGAACGAGCAGAAATTGTAGTTGATTTCTCAGTTTATACGCTTGGTGATACTGTGACATTAGTTAGTCGTGCTTTTTCAGCAGGTGGCCCACCAACTGCGAATTTACCAAATGGAGCTGCATTTGATGTGATGCGTTTTGATGTTAATACTGCTGCGATTGATGATGTACTTCTATATACACAATTACCATCAAATGCAGACATAAATAATAGGTTAAGCGCGTCACAAGCTTCCGCTAATCGAGACTTTGTCATGAGTATGGGTGGAATGGGACCTGGTGGTGGAATGCAATTTCTAATTAATGGTAAGAGCTTCGACATTAATCGCGTTGATGAATTGGTTGCCTCAGGCAGCACAGAAATTTGGACCATTAGCAACATATCTATGATGGATCATCCATTCCACGCGCATGCAATCCAATGGCAAGTTCTCGATCGTAATAATTTACCACCTTCAGGTGTTGATTTAGGATGGAAGGACACTGTTCTTGTCAAACCTGGAGAAGTGGTAAGAATAATCGGACAATTTGATCCCGTGGTGAATATTGGAAAATATATGTATCATTGTCATATCTTAGAACATGAGGAAGCAGGCATGATGGGAATATTTGAGATACTATAGCGAATAGTTTCTGATAGTTACCTGGAACACTCCAACATATTGGATACGCATTAATTATCTTGTAAGTCATTACTATTCATTGTCTGGCTCTCCACAACATGGTATTTATGACACAACAAACAATTCCCACCCGCTTTGTCAGACTGATGACAGGTATCGCACTCTGATTTTTTTAAATAATCAAAATTCACATCAAATTGCTTAGCATCAAATTGTTTGTATGAATCCAAATAGTTTGATTTTTTCAATAATGAATGGCAGCTTTGACATTTGTTTGCCATCCGAGTATTTGGGTGAGCATTGTGGTTAAACACAGTGAGGTTTTGATTTGCATCACTTTCCCTTTTTGGTGCCCAATGTAATGTGTATTTACTATTTTCAAAATCAATACTATGGCATTTACTGCATTTTCCTGGTGCCTTTTGGTAGCTTAATTGTTTAAACAATGATTTACCAGATTCAGCTGGTGTAGTTGGGTATGCGCTGACATTGAGCCAATTCATTAATCCATTATCTTCATGTCCGTTTGGTCGGTAAGCGATAGTGTAATTTGTTAAAATCCATTTATTAAAACTATAACTTTGGAAACGATGTGTTTTCGTCAATTTTTCAAAATCATTTACTGTAAATAAATTTTGATACTTTCGAAATTTGCGTTTTTTTATTTCTTTTAACAATGATGGAAACCATTGTTGGCGTTGTTGGCTGATGATTCCATAAGGAAATTGTTTGACGAGATTCTTTAAATTCTTGGGTTCTTTGTCATAAAGTAAATAAAATGTGTCATATAACCAATCATTTCCATAGAATTCTATTTTGTAAAATAGACTTTTAATTGTCCAGGCAAGTTCTGCCACAGAGCGAATTGTTTTGATGGATTGTTCAGACAGGTCACTTAATTGGAAATCACCTTTTTGTAAAGAGCGTAGTAATTTATGTAAATTTGGATTTGATGCAAGCAGGAGATACATTAACGGTGTGAGTTCTTCATCTTCTAGATCTTTTGGCCATTCGCCGATAGACAGGTCATTTTCTTTTAAACTGGCTAAATCAATTGAAGGAAGTTGTAACATTGGGATGCCGGCATCGTCATTTGATTTAATATTTACGTCACTGTTATGACAATCTGCACAAATATCGTTGAAACGCGTAATATTTTGAAAACCCACTTTACCGGATGGTTGATGACAGCGTTCGCAAGGACTGTTCACCCATCCTTGTTTTGCTTCACGGGAGAAGTAATCGTTTATATGCGTATTATGATCAAATATTATTTTAGTCCGTTTTATGTAAGGCCATTTGTCAAATTCCGAATGGTCGGAATGAAAGCCGCTAAATTTTGTTCTGTGACAAACCTGGCATTGATTGTCATCAATGTATTTAATTGAAATATTACGTCCTTGATGTTCGCGATGACAGACAACACAACTTACGATTTTAGCGCTTTTTAATTCTGAAGGATTGTTGCTTAAAAAATCTATTGGAGCAGCATGAGCAAGATCTGAATTGCTGCCAAATGTGTGGCACGTTAAGCAAGTTTTATTTTGATTCGTTCCCGTCAGTGAAAACTGCAATTTTTTAAGCCAATCTATTGGGTTGTGAGATTCGTCTTTATGACAATTGTCGCATTTCTCATCGCTAAATTGATGGGCCTTGCTTAATGGTCCGGGATCAATCACATGACTGGCTGTCGGTAAATAAGCAATAATGACAATAAGGCTAACTATTAGTAATGCAGTAAATCTAATTAATTTTCCACGGCGTACGCGTTTACTTAATAGGGGAACACATTTTTGAATTCGGCAACTGCAGGTTCCCGTTGGTGAAGGGCCATTTTTGCAAATGCCACCATTGTCCGCGCTGCGAGAACAGTACCATCTATCTTGTTTTTTTGTTGGTATACATTCAAATTGTGCTTGGCATTCGCCATTTCCATCTGGCCCCAATTGACAATTGGATCCATATAAGCTTCGACCACATATGTGTTTTTGTGTGGGTCTGTCATAAGTACTTTTATTAAAACGAAAGTCTTGGATTGATTTCATTTTCTAAATTTTTACTTTTATACCGCTTCTGCAAAACCATAAACTAATACAAGATGCAATAATGCCAACAACAATAAGCAGTAACTGAGTGGAATGTGAACTAAAAGCCAATTGCGTAATAATGATCTACCAACATATTGTGTGTCCAGTGATATTTTTTGATAAATGAGTTGTTTTAAAGATTCTAACGATGCTATTTCTGTTTCATTTAAAAAATGTCGTAGTGCATCCAACTTGTTATTCCAATTGACGTACTCTTTACGAGAGTTCCATAAATGACTCCAATGGGAATTGGTATTATGTAAAAAGGGTAAAGCAGCATCACTGTAAAAATCTAAAAGCACTTTTTCACTATCGTTCTTTATGGATTCTTGAAATCCATTTTCTGCTTCAGCAATTAAGCGAGATTTTAATGAAGGTATTCTCTCGTATATGACTGTTTCACTGTGTTGTCTCATGATTCTGGGTAACCATCTGGAAAGGATCAATCCAAATATACCGCTAATAAACGTAATGATAAAAATCGTTGCCAGGCTTAGCTCTAAAAAACCATTTGGAATGGCGTAATCAATGTGGAGTAGAAATATGAAACCCATTAAAAAACCAAAGTAAATGTGTAGTTGCGCCCAGAAATAGGCAGATCCAATTGGGATAAAGCTGAGCTTTTTACGTAGGTTAAACGCAATTAATAAAAGTGTAATGCTCAACAATGACCAACCACTAAAATAAAGCGGGGATAACATATCGTGAATGAATGTCATGTTAACCCAATAGAATAGAGCACAGAACATCATTGTTATGCAGGCAAGGATCAAACGTTTTTTATTACGATAACTCATAAAGCAAACCAATTTTTATCTTTATTTAAATCATGAAAATTGATTCGACGCATGGCATCGTGTGGACATGCTTTCACGCAAGATGGTGTGACTTTTTCTTCAACACATAAATCACACTTGGTTGCTTTTTGAATGGGTGCAAATTGTTTGTCCAGTAATAATGCGCCATCATTGCTTCGAATATTCACCATTCGAATATTGTGATAAGGACAACTGTTTGCGCAGGTCGCACAGCCAATGCAGGTTTGATCATTAATAATTATTTGGCCGCCATCGGGATTGCGAAAAATTGCACCAGTTGGACAACCTATTAAACAAACTGGATCATAACAATGCATGCAGGCGTTTACGACCATGTGTTTATCAAATGTTGCACCGTGACGAATGAAGCGTGGATTGTTGTCGTGGGCTCTAGCGCAGGCAGTGACACAGTCATCACATCCAGTGCAGCGGTCGAGATCAATAATCATCGTTTGAGTGCCGTTGATATAACGACGAGCAACCATATGTGAAAGGAATGCATCAAAATTGACTGATTTCCCATAGATGTGATTATCATTATGGTTGTTGTTGCGACTAATATAATTTGAGTACTGATTAGGCTTAAGATGTTCTCTTAAGATATTTTTCGGAATTCGCAATATGTCTGTATTGCCAAGTGCGTGCAAACTTTGTAAATAGGATTTGTTTTTTTCAGTATTATTTTCGTCTATGGTATCTAAGCCAAATATATCACCAGGTCGCAAAAATCCTTTGGTTATGAATCCCATGTTCACTTTTTGGCAAACCCGTGCATATCCAGATCGAATGACAATTATCCCATCCGCATAAGCACCTTGTTCGGCAATGATGGGCTCATTTGCAATATTTTCAACCGCTTCTACTTGTTCATCTAATGCATTAAATCCACTATACCAATCCAATTTCCCATAACTTTCTAGTAATGAGTATTCAACAATATTTTCAATTTGAGATTGATTCAATGTTTGGAACAATGGAATTTCGGATAATAATAAATGTAAATTACGCTCTTTGTATAAACGTCCTAGTCTCAACCGAAGGTTTTCGTCATAACGCATCAAATCCCGTAAACCTTGCCATTTGATTTCCAATACATCAGTTCTTTCACAAGCAATGGAGGTTCGGTTGTAAGGTGTTCGACTCATTGCCGCGGCTTCTCCAAAAAAATCGCCGGCGTTTAAGGTTTCTGATTGATATTTGTCGAGTGTTTTGATTACGTCATCGGATATTTTTTCAAATCGATTTCCCCTTGCTTGGTATGCCAAGTCCTGTTTGAGATCGTATTTTTCCACATTCCGCATTTCTGGCAATTTGGGTGAATTCCAAATTCGTGAAAGTAGGGCAAATAGTGATTTTCGTTTTGAGGTTAATCGGCCTAAACTTTTTTCTGGTAAGTCATTCACTAGTGTGACACTACCAGAAAGTATTAAAAATGCGGAACTACCATATTCTTGTTGTCGGACAATGATCTCATCTTTATTCAGACGTTTTATTCTCGTCTCGTAAAAGAGAATATCTGACAGAGATTTGGTCTTCGGAAACGCCTGTGCATCCATGGAGCAAAAGGGTTCTATGCGTAAAATATTTTCCACATCGGATGGAAGCATACCCGCATCAAATGCTGCATGCCAGCGTTGTTGTTTGTCAATGGTTTGTAGCTTGTCTGAAGTCATATTGTATTAATTAGGCATCAAGCGTTATGTCGCCGTTAGGAATCGTTATACAACATAAACAGGAACCTTTTTCCGGCATAACGTCGTGATCACTGGTGTAATTGACTTTGCCCGATCGAAGAGCTACTAAACATGTGCCACAATTACCTGCGCGGCAGCCGAAATCAATTGGGACATCATTTTTTTCCGCCAGGGCTAACAATGATTCTTCCGCGTCAGTCCAATTGACGGTTTTACCACTACGTGCAAAGGTGACTTTAGCGGGTTTTGTTTCAACGTTTATTTCTTTTGGTGAAGTTAAATCAGAGGATTTTTTGGTTACTTTTGCAGGGCCAAATGCTTCAGAATAAATATCTTGTTGTGGTACACCCCAGTTTTCCAAATCCTGTGCAACATCTGCCATCATTGCACCCGGGCCACAGAGATAATAATCGTAATTATTACTGGGTAACTGGGTTTTTAGGTAATCGACCGTGACACGTCCCTTATCTGAATAATCTAAACCGATTTGGTCTTTGCTGGATGGTTTACTATATAGGACTCTCAAGTGGATGTTGTCATATTCATTGCTGACTTGTTTTAAGTAGTTTGGCATAACATGTTCTGCTTTATTTCGAACTCCATAAAAAAGCCAGACTTCGCGTTTTATTTGTTTTTCAATAATTGTATTTAGCATGGATAACATGGGTGTAATGCCAATGCCACCTGCAATTAACACAATGGCTTTTTCTTTGTCGGTGTCTAAATAGAATTGTCCACTTGGTGCTTTAACATCGAGAATATCACCGAGTTGTACTTGCGTATGAAAATAACTGGATGATACACCGTCCGGTGTTGCCCCATCATTGCTACCACGAATGCGTTTAATACTGACACGGTAATAATCATTTTTTTGTGAGTCGGATAGTGAATAACAGCGAATGACAGGTTTTGGATGATTGTCTATGTGTAAGCGAAATGTGAGATATTGGCCAGGTTTAAAGCTGGGTAGGGCGACACCATCATGCGGTCGCAAATAAAATGACACAATATCCTGGCATTCATCAACCCGTTGCATGAGTTCAAATTTTCTAAAGCCATTCCAAGCGGAAACTGTTTTGTCACTTTGTTTTTGTCTTGTAATGGCTAAATCGGCTTGTTCTCGCCAACGTTCTTGTACAAAATCAAAGTAAGCTTGTTCGGTTTTTCGTAAACGACTATTGCGCCTCACTTCTTGTAGCAATTGTAATGATAATAAACAAAGGATCCACAAACCTAAACCAATGATTAAATTTCTTTCATTAAAAAACGGAAAATCCATCATGGATGATAAATCAATGACAAAATAGGCTAAGACCAGCACCAGCGAGATCAATGCGAGGGGCAGGGCAATTTGTTTTTTATTGCGTTTTAGGGGATTGCCACCATGGGATGTGTTGGATTTTGCATAATATAAGGGAAGAAAATCTGACGCTTGTAATTCGTAACTACCGAGTAATATGCTATCTTGAAGTTGAAAATCAGCTTCTTCAATTTGTACACCATTTTTAAATGTACCATTGGTAGAGCCAGTATCTTTAATGTGAAAAGATAAGTTATCTTCCTCTTTTATTGTAATCACTGCATGTTGTGTTGAAACAAAAGGGTAAGCGAGAACGATTTCGTTATCTTCCGCGCGTCCCAGACTAAATTGTTTTGCCATTAATTCTCCTGGTTAAAACTCATTTTTTGAATTAGCTTAGCAGTATTATAGAATTTAATGTGTTAATTATTTCACGATTGAGTTTAGGTAAATGTACAAGAAATTGAAAATAAATTAATCATTTTATTCCATTTTCAATAGTAGTCTATTCCCTAATTTAGGAGTCTGGAGTTTACCCATCATGCTTGTTTTGTACAAGTTTTATGAAAAAACTACGATGAATGAATAAATCGTGATCTAACTCGCATTTCCGAAGGAAGGAAATTTCTTGAGAGATCAGATTCCGTGAATCCTGTGAGAAATTCAGGTTAACTACGGAGTTCAAATTTAAAGCGTAGAAGAAATAGATATTGTGTTGGATACATCAGCGCTGATTTCGCCACCTTCGCCAAAATTACTGTCCAGTTGTCCGCTTGCAGATCGAGATAAGGTAAAATCTATCGCGCAATTTTGTGCATTTTGATTTAGGTTTGATAAAGAACCAGCGTTTAGTGTGTAAAGGCCATTATCCGTGACAGTATCGATTTTTTCTTTAATGCAGGTTCCATTGATTTTCACAGTGAGTTTTTTGCTGTTATTTAATCCATCCCAAGTTAAGGTAACGGAATCATCTAAACGAGAAAACTCGGTCTTATCCAATGCCATTTGCGTAATGTTTGCAGGTAACGTTACAGTGGAATTAGGTGCGTCAGTTTCGTTAGGTCGCGAAAAAGAGATATCGTATTTGGCGGCATTTCCTGCATCTGTTTCGGAAAAAGTGGTTTGATAAGTGATCTCACCACCGCTTTTTTGTTTCGTTAATGTTTGACTGGTTGAATCGTTTAGGGTCGCGATAATTTCATCACCTGCGGTGAGATTAACATAGGTATTGGAATTTTCACCACCAACCAACAGAGTGACTTTAATATGGCTGGCGTCAATATCAGAGGCGTTAATTTCCATTTTCGCATACATGCCTGAGGTGTGAATGTCTTCAGAGTCGACATCTTCTGTACACGCAGAAATAAAAAATAAAACGCTAATTAAAATAGTAATGGGGATTAGTTTAGTCATTATTGTCATCTTTTTTGAAGTTTTTTAATAGTTATAGTGTGTCACGTGAAACTGTTGGAAAAGGTTCCCAATAATCACGTTAAGTTATTGTTTTAATGTGAAATTAGTTCATTATTTCGAATTGACTTTAAATCAAGATTCTAAGCATTTTCAAATAGTTAATCTCATATTTAAAGCATATTGTTAACTCGGCACAAGCTGTTTTTTCTTGCCGGATTTATGTCGATCCTTTTTCTCAACATCAATATATAAGTCAGTGATGGCACTTGAACTGTGGCCCGCATCATCGCGTACATGTTCACGTTGCCTATGTTGAATATCATTGCTAATACCCGTGTGTCTCATCCAATGTACTGTGGCTGCCTTTAATGCGTCACCGTCTTCTTGTAAGCCATCTTCCATAAGACGCTCAGCTGCAACGTCAAAACACTCTTGTACAATTCGGCGAATCTGTCGAGTTGATGAAATCCCACCAGTGCCTCGATTTTTGGGTATTAAAGGCGAGTTGTCCTGTGCGTTGGGTAGTGATGTTAATCCTAAATGCTGACGATAGCGTTTTAGTGATCTTAACATATCATCACTCACGGTGATTTCTCGTTCTTTGTTGCCTTTGCCCACTGTTTTAAACCACCATCGGTTAGCAGAATCTTTATAGAAGTGATTCATGGTTGGTGTCCAGCGAGGTGTTTCAGTTAGTTCCGATATGCGCAAGTACATGGCATATAACGCTGACATTATGAATAGGGCGCGTTCATGGCTTGCTGGATTTTCATCAGCCATGGTTTCAGCTGCGTCGATAACATACAACCACTGCACATCAGATAAGGTGCGATTCAATCGTGTTTCTACGGTTTTTTTAACAAATCGCGATTTTTGTCGAATTTTAGCAACAGGATTTGCACTGATATAATCTTCTTCATAAAGATAACGAAAAAAACTACTGAGTATTCGAAACAAGGCTTTGATTGCATTATTTGAGAGTTTAAATTGACTGGCTTTTGCGGTTTTGTTTTGCGCTTTTGGCACACGAACCACAAACGGTCGCCATTCAGAATTCGGAATACGCTCTGCGTTTTTTATAATAAAGCGCGGTACGTTACTGCTTTCGGCAATCCAATGGGATGGCGGATGCTCGCAAAATTCCACGTAAGTTAAAATATCATCGCGTGTGAGCTGTGGAAATGCGGCATGGCGTATATTGATGCACCACTGCAACAATCTTTCAATATCACGTCGATAACTATTAAATGTGTCGATGCTTGCTTTATATTCCAACAGAAAACGTCGAGCTTGTTTATAATCTTGCTGGTATTGCGATGAAAGTTTGTTTACCCAATTGGGTAAATTTTCGTATCGAATTTCATCTTCAAGGTTTTCTACTTTATCAATCAATGCTGATGGATAGGGAATTTTACTGACTTTGGATTTTCGAGTTGATTTCTTCATATTGGCTAGTGTAGAAACTCATGTTACTAATGTCCAGTAACCAGGAATACGGGTTATTACAGATCATTTTATTGATCGCCTGAATATTTAATAATCGAGGAGTGGCGATTTTTTGAATTAAATGATCTACAATTACTTATGATGTTAAGCCGAATCCAAACCTACTTATTTTTGTTTTTTATTTGCACACCGATTTATGCAGGTGAAAAACTTGCGTTGTTTGATATGCATGGAACAGAACATAAACTGGTCGAACAACAAGGCAAGTGGGTTGTCATCAATTACTGGGCAACTTGGTGCCCACCCTGTGTTAAAGAAATACCGGAATTAGAAAAATTTCACAATACCTATAAGAAGAAAAATGCAATTGTATGGGGTGTGAATTTTGAAAATATAGAAGAAAATTTATTACAAAAATTTCTGACTCGCTTTAACGTTTCCTATCCAATTTTATTAGCTGAACCAAGTCGTTTTACATATTTTAGTCCCGCCGGCGCATTGCCTATCACTTATATTATTTCCCCTGAAGGTAAACTGGTTCACACTAAAGTGGGCAAGGTTGACTTTGCTTATTTGAAAAAAATTGTTTTTCCAAATTAGGTTTAATTCTTTTTATTCCATATTTTTTCTCGGTCTGATTCTTGAATAGTGTTATTAAACACGTTCCAAGTATTTAATTTTTTTAAAAAACTTTTTGTAAGTTATTTGGAAAAAATAATACGTTTGATTAAAAATTTTCATTAGCAATTTTCTTTTCAGATACTAGCGAGGATTTAATTAGTAAATAAACACTGCAAAATGGAAGGCATTTGGAACAACATACCTATCACTGTGTCTGATTTTAAGAAGTATCGTTTGTTGATACTTGAAGAGGTGAAATTATGGCAGTCATAAAATTAATCTTGAGTGGGTATGAGCAAAGTATTTATACCTTGTTCGGTGCAACATCTTGGCTTGATTTAGCAAATTGCATATTTAGTTTTTGTTTTGTTGGTATTCTTTTTTTAGTCACGCTCGCATTACCCCTGGCCTATGGTTTAGCTTTGTTTTTAGTACCATAGTTAATTTGCAAATCTTCAATGCCTTTTGTAGAGGATTAATGCTTGGGTGCCAATTTCAACATGACGATTTATAAATTTTGTATTGTTTTATTTATTGTTTTTGCATATTGAAATTGACATCCAGACATTAAACATTCCACTCCTGATTACAATCCATTTAATTATTATCACTTTCACCATCTCCACCATCACTAGATTGTCGGTATACTGTGAATGTGAATGTACCGCGAAAACCATCATCATCTGTTGCTGTGATGGTAACAGTTCCTTCTCCATATCCACCTACAACGCCATTTGAACCAATACGTGCGATATTAGTATTACTCGATGACCAATCGTACGGGCCATTTCCACCACTTGCATTTAATTGCATTGCGTAACCAACATATAAGTAGTTGTAAGAGGAGCTAATGTTGATTTCGACAACTTCAATGGTTTCTGTTTGGCTATTTCCAAGTCCATCGGTAACAGTAATCGTTGTTTGTCCACCATTATTCGCGGTGACTCGCCCACTGGAACTCACACTAGCGACTGATGTATTGCTACTTGACCAGGTATAGTCTCCATCTCCACCTGACGCAGATAATTGAATAGAGTCATTTTCTCCAATTTTATTGTTAGGTGTAGATAGAGATAAGTTTTGTACCGTAATTGACAGTGAAATTGTATCCCTAAATCCGTCATTATCCGTAGCAGTGATGGTGACATTGCCTGATGAAATTGCTGTAACAGAGCCACTACCATCCACTCTTGCAATATTAGTATTACTTGATGACCAGTTGTAAGGGCCATTTCCACCACTAACATTCAATTGAAGATCATTGTCGCCGACTGACAATATTGACGTAGAGCTGCTTATGATAATTTCACGCACTTCAATTGTTGTAGTTTGTGTTGAATTCAATCCATCTTGAACCGTTATGGTTACCGTTCCAGTGTTATTTCCTGTTACACGTCCATTTGAATCAACGCTGGCGATGTTGTTGTTGCTGGTTGACCAACTATAATTACTATCACCACCATTAGCAGTTAATTGCACAGTATTGTTAGGCTCAATGATTACATTTGACTGGTTAATAGTGAGTGGTGTGACTGAAACTGTAATTGATTTTGTGCTACTAAAGCCATCGTTATCCACCGCACTGATTACAACATTCCCACCTGACACTGGTGTCACAAGGCCACTGTTGTTAACGCTAGCAATGTTGGTGTTGGATGATGACCAATTGTATGGCCTATTTCCACCGTTTGCTGTTAATTGAATAGTGCCAGCTCCCAGAACCAAATTTGTCGTGGTAGAGGAAATAGTTACGTCACGTACTTCAATTATCGCTGTTTGAGTTGAATTAAATCCATCTTGAACCGTTATGGTTACCGTTCCAGTGTTATTTCCTGTTACACGTCCATTTGAATCAACGCTGGCGATGTTGTTGTTGCTGGTTGACCAACTATAATTACTATCACCACCATTAGCAGTTAATTGCACAGTATTGTTAGGCTCAATGATTACATTTGACTGGTTAATAGTGAGTGGTGTGACTGAAACTGTAATTGATTTTGTGCTACTAAAGCCATCGTTATCTACCGCACTGATTACAACATTCCCCCCTGACACTGGTGTCACAAGGCCACTGTTGTTAACGCTAGCAATGTTGGTGTTGGATGATGACCAATTGTATGGGCCATTTCCACCGTTTGCTGTTAATTGAACAGTGCCAACTCCCAGAACCAAATTTGTCGTGGTAGAGGAAATAGTTACGTCACGTACTTCTATTGATGATGTTACGACTGCACTCAATCCATCTGTTGCGGTAATTGTGACATTACCTGCACTGATACCCGTTACTAAGCCCGTTTGATCGACAGTTGCGATTCCAGTATTACTGCTTGTCCAAGTAAAATTTCCATCACCGCCCGAAGCGATCAATTGAACGTTATCTCCGATACCAATGAGAGAATTACTTTGGTTGATTGTCATTTGTGGCATAGTGACAGATAGTGTGAGTTGCGCTGAAAAGTCATCGCTATCCGTTACAGTGATGTTTACCGTTCCATTGGACACGGCGGTAACTAATCCATTATTGTCAACGGTCGCAATTGTTGTGTTGCTTGAAGACCAAGTGTACGGTGAATTACCACCAGATGCTGATACTTGTAGAGGTGACTCGCCAACGACGATATTCGTTGAAGAGGCGGATAAGTTAACTTGTCGAATTTCAATTGCGGTATTTTGTGTATTACCCAATCCATCTTGAACGGTTATCAAGCTTATACCAACACTGTCTGCGCTCACTAAACCCGTTAAACTAACGCTTGCTACACTACTATTACTACTACTCCAGGTATAATTTCCGTCTCCACCATTAGCGGTTAGTTGCAATGTACCGGATACGGCTAAAATTGCGGAGGTATTACTAATGGTTAAATTGTTTGTGTTGACAGTAAATAGTAGTACGTTATTAAAACCATTGTTATCTGAGACAGATATCGCAGCAGATCCAATACCATTAGCAGTGATCAATCCATTATTGTCGACACTTAATATGGCATTGTTAGAGCTTGACCAAGTGTACGGAGCAGATCCTCCAGTGGCAGAAAGTGTCATGCTGTCGCCGAGCACAATATTTGTTGTAGTTGTGTTTATGCTAACGGAACGAATTTCCACATAAATATTGATTGAGCTACCTGCGTCATCACTTAAAGTAATGGTTGTGGTACCTGGATTGAGGCCAGTCACTCGACCGATAGAATCAACAGAAACAATATTATTATCTGTACTTATCCAAGAATAGTTTCCTGTGCCGCCAGTGGCCACGATGTTATAACTATCTCCAATACCAAGTAAAAGATTATTGTTATTGACGACTAATACAGGATCATTAATAGTAATTGTTGCGGATTTTAAAATGCCATCCGTATCGGTGGCTGTAATCGTTACGTTACCAGCGGCTATCGGCGTTAATATACCATCTGATGATATTTGCGCTTTGTTTGCATCACTACTGCGCCAGGTGTAAGGCTCCAATCCGCCATAAACGGTCAGAGTCATTGATGGGTCACCGATTGTGATCGTATTGTTTGGAATGGTTAATGTAAGGTCTCTCACTGCTACGCTTGCTGTAGTAGATTGATTAACGCCATCTACTAAATTAATAATTGTGTTTCCGACACTGATTGCACTTAAGTAGCCATTTTGGTCGACATCCGCAACACCCGTGTTATCACTAGACCAAGAATAACGGTTGTCGCCACCGGTTGGTGATAATTGTAATGATTGATTGAGCCCCATTACGATGTTTGCCGGGGTCACTGATAGTGGTAATACATCAATGCTAATATTAATGGATGCGGTAATTAAGTTTGCATCGGAAACCGAAATTGTGACATCGCCAAGTGATAAGGGACGTAAGAAGCCTGTACTATCAATTGTAGCGATTGATGGGTCATTGCTAATCCACACAAAAGGCGCAATACCACCATTTGTTGTAATACGTAGACCTGGGTCGGTAATGTAAATTGATGTACTTGAAACACTTAAACCGATTTCTCTTACTTGTGCTGTAATTACGATAAATTCACCACTACTATCGGTTAAAATGATTTCGGTCAAGCCTAGTGCGACAGCTTGAACAAGTCCATTATTATCCACTGTCACCACATTTTCGTCATTGCTTGTCCAAGTGTAATTTTCTTCTGCACCATTCGCGGTTAGTTGCACACTGCCGTCCATTGCAAGTACTAGATTTGTTTGACTAACAGAGAGCGGGGCAGGATCCACAGTAACGGATATTGTTGAGGAAAATCCATCCGCATCAGTTGCTGTAACAATCACTGATCCGGCTTTAATGCCACTAAAAAATCCACTCAAGTTGATTTGCGCTACGGTTGGATCGTCTACACTCCAAGAGTAAGGAGTAGAACCACCTTGTGCGTTCAATTGCATTGCAGGATCACCCACCACGACAGTACTACTTGGGCTTGTTAATGTCACTTGGCGCACTTCAATTAGTACGCTGCCACGGCGGCCTGCGGCATCCATGACATTGATTATTGCTGTTCCTGGGAGGTCTTGCGCGCTAACCAGACCGGTTTGATCAACTGAAAGTATCATACTATTCGAACTAGCCCAGCTTAAACTTCCAACGGCACCAAGTGCATCTATAGTAATTGTCTCATTAACATCTAAGATATGTTTCGCTGTGCTAACGGTTAGATTTGGATTAACGATAATTGATGCTAATCCCACTTGTCCTTCTGAGTCAGTTACGGTAATACTTGCACTTCCTTCAACCAGCGCACTTACCATGCCGCTGTCATCAATGACGACTATATTTTCATCTGAGCTTTGATAGGAATAGGGTGATGTGCCACCGTCAACTCGTAATAAAATATTTTGACCCCGATTCAAATTGATTGCAGAAGGATTAACAATTAACTGTGGGAGGTCAATTTGAATGTTGTCGATGATTGCATTGTTTCCTGTTGCATCTTGCACGGTAATTGATATGGTGCCAGATTGTGATGGTCTCAACTCAATTTCTGAATCATCATTCTCGTTAACGACGATCGCTGCAATTGATTCATCACTGACAAACCATGAGTATGGTGGTAATCCGTTGCTAACATTTAGCGTTAAACGATCTTGAATTGCCACTTGATTGATATTTTCTGGTAATATTTTGAGTTCAACTACATTCAATGTAATTGTATTGCTGTTTAGTCCATTTGCGTCTGTTAAAGAAATCTCTGCTGTGCCTGCAGTCAAAGCAGTGATGAATCCACTTTCATCTATCATAGCAACATTGGAATCACTCGTTGAAAATGTAAATGGAGCAATTCCGCCAGCGATTGTTATTTCTTTAATTTCATTAATTGAAATAGATGTATTGTCGACACTGATGGAAGGAATATCTGTAGCTGCATCTGGTGTGTTGTTGCTAGTTTCGGTTGAATTTGTATTCGGCACATTGATATCGATAATTGCATCATCCACATCAGTGTTATCAATTGGCGTTTCAATACTGACATCAATTGTTACATCGTTAGATACAGTTTGAATATCCGCTAACAGCACATCGAGGTTCTCTAATTTTGATGCGCTAATCATCACGTCATTTAAGGTATCATCCTGTTCAGCATGATTAATTAACCAGGTTTTTATTTCTTGACTTGTGACATCTTTGATTTCTTCCTGAACTCGAATCGCAACACCACTAACGAATGCAGCTGCCATGGATGTCCCACTTAAAGTGGTAACACTATTGTTAATCCCTGTACTAGTAATTGCAGCACCATTGGCACCGACATGGACGGTTTTTCCACCGTAATTAGAAAACTCTGCCAATTTACCTGACTCGTCTAATGCTGAAACTGTAATGATGTTAGCTAAGTTATAGGATGCTGGATAAAATGGGGTGTCATCAATATTAATGCTTTTATTGCCAGCTGCAACAATTAACAAATGATCTGTTTGTGCTAATTGTTGAAGGGCATCTTTCAATGCTTCGCTGTTTAGTTCTAATCCCCAGCTGTTATTAGAAATGCTGATGTCATTTTTTACCATATAATCAAATGCACCTAAAAGCGAAGAGATATTGCCTTTACCGTTTCGATCTAATACTTTTAAAGCAACCAATTTAATACCTTGATTAGCCGTATTGACATTGTTATTAAAATTTCCAGTAACAATTCCCGCTATGTGAGTACCATGGTTGTTGTCATCAATTGGATTGTTGTGATTGTTTACAAAATTCCAACCATATATGTCGTCTACCCAACCATTATGATCATCATCGATGCCGTTAAGTGGCGTTTCATTTACATTGATCCACATATTTTCACTTAGTGAGTTGTGAGTAAAGTCGATGCCCGTATCTAAAATACCAATCGCGTTTGTTTTTGGTTGTATTATTGTTTGATCATTTTCATTGGTTGATTCACGGGCATTGACTTTGTTTTGTATTGCTGTGTTACTTTCGGTATTAAAAGAGCTAGTGGATATTTCATAATCTGCTTCAGCGTAAACAATATTTTCATTATTTTTTAGCTGACTTAAGGTTTCTTCAATTGAATTTCCATTGTTTGATTCTGCGTAGATTAAACCAGATAAAAATGAATAATTTTGCACTTCCTTTAATCCATTTTTTTCTAAAATTGATTGTTGATTTTCATAATTAACTGACGCGTTGAATTTAACTAATATGCCAGAGAGGGAGTTAATATCCACATTTATGACTGGTGTTTCACTTTCTGTGACAGTTGGAGCGCCAGTATTTGATGAATCATCATTGCTACATGCAGTTAACATAAAAAGCATGGTAACAAAGATAAATGAGTGTCGTTTAGCTCGTATCATCATGTTCAAACCCTTTGTGAATAATCTAACTCGTCGAATGACAATTTCCGTCAAAAGTTGCTAACAAATTTCCTTAGCATCTAGATTTGGGGTGGAGCTGTTTTTTTTGAATTTTTCCGTTGTTGGAAAGCGGAAAAGAAGTTATGGAAAGTCAAACTACAGTCAATACAGAAAATATCGAATTGTGTTCCTTGTTTGCAGCGAGGGATAATACGCCCAGAAAATTTAGTCTTCCTTAAGACGTCTTAATAATATTGCCTTGATGGTTATCTGTTCTATGGAAATAGAGTTTGATGAAAAGATGTTTTTATCATGCAATAAAAATAACTACAGTAAACATTAAACTGTCGGGTTGATATGACAGTTTATTTTATCGATCCATCATTTTCATGATGCTTATTTCTACTAAATGCATTTGATATTTAATTAGATTCTTAAAGTATCTGGTTTTTGTCTCATTATTCTTTATAATTGAAATAAAAAAGGAAGCATAAAAATGCCAAAAATTCTTTTTCTCTTATTATTCTTGCTTTTAACGACACCAATACTTTCAGCAGAAAATAAAATATCCATCGAGCCTACCATTTCACATGAATATGGTTCAGCGTGGTTTACGATGCAGGTGACGGAGCCAGTAAGAGTGCCACAAAATGAGGTGGATTTTACCGAAACAGTCGGTCAATCCGAATTACGCTATCCGCTTGATGTTGTCATGGGGGGAGTTCGCTTATTACACCAATCACAAATTAATCATTCACGCCGATTGAGTTTGTATTTACATATTCGACATAATTTAAACCAGCCGAGTGAAAAAATGGAAGACACCGATTGGTTTGGCTCTAAGAATAATTCCGTTACTAATCTCTATAAATTCAGTTATACAAAATCACGTTCCGAAATAAGTTGGACTAGTGCTGAGCTTGGAGCAGAATTAAACAATTTTAAATTGATGAAAAAGAATGTCAGCTATGGATCTAAGGTTCTTATTGATTATTCATCACATGAAATGTTCGGCGTTGCAGGATGGCAAAAGTGGCCAAATACAGAAAGAATCGAATTTGACGAATTTCAGGATACAGAGGTGTTGACGTATCAATTATTCTCTATTGAAACAAGTGTATATGTGGATTTTGATATATTAAAATTAGCAAAATTTAAATGGAATATGCAATTTTCGATTTCACCATTTGTCATGACAAAAGATAAAGATGATCACGTACTAAGAAATAAAAATTCCTATACCGATGCGTTTGGATTTGGAGCTGGTTTTGGTAGTCAATTTGAATATTTTATGATTAAACATTTTGCGTTTATTGCAGATGCTCGTGTCCGATATTTTCGTACCAAAGGCAGTATGGATCAACGTTTTTATGCAGATGATCCGGGTGCGGCCGGTGATCAAGCCGGCCTGGAATTCAATGATATAGATAATGTGATTTCGATGTTTACGCAACAAATCACATTAGGATTACGTTGGCAGTACTAGTTTAGTGTATTGCACTGTTCTTAAAAAGCATATCCCGCATTAATATTCAACAACGGGCCATTCTGATTGGCTGAACTTTCAATTTCATTTCCAAAACTATCTTTTGCTTTAACTTGCGCAAAATATCGAGCAAAACCAAACTGTAAATCGATAACTGCATTTGAATCAAAATTCCATTTATAACCAATAAAAGGACCGATTGAATAACCATTTGTGTCAACTGTGACAGTTGGAAATTCATCATCAAGATCTACATTGACATACATCGCCTCAATACCAATTTGTAATCCTCTTTCCTGACTGCCATTGGGATAGTATCTAAGTTGGGTACCTGCCTCCCAAACGGGAAACGTCACATCTCTATTAAAAGCATCAGTAACGGAAATTGATCCATATCCAAAAATACCGGATACACTCATATTCTCACCAACAGGAACTTCAATTGCGCCTTCAACTATCGGAAACGCTAAATGTAATGGCGAGAGTGAAATGACGTAATCCGCGGAATAAGAGTTAAAACTGGAAAATGTAAGCAGTAAACTAAAGAAAAAATTTTTACGCGTTATTTTTTTCATTGTAATCCTCTAATTGTTTTTAAAATTGTTTTAATTTGTTAATAGGGAATGTTATCACGGTTAGTTAGGTTAAGCATTAAATTTACACCTGATAAGGTAAAATTGCGCCAACAATCAAATTTATTAAAGTGTTCTTTCCTGTTTCAAAATTGTGCTTCATTTATCAATAATTGGTATTGACAGAGTAATGCATCCCAAATAAACATAACAACACCTCATAATAACATTTGCTGTGTTTAATTTGTTTTATATAGATTGTGCCGTTTTTTTTGTGACGTAGTTCGCAACCTAATTGTTAAATGGTTGCTTGTATAATTAAACTAATTTAAGCTTTTGCTTTCGTGAATTTATTGCTAAAAGGACAGCGTTATGAGTAGCATTGGTAATGTTTCACAAGTTCAGGGCATGGCTAGCTCGGTGGTTCAGTTTGGAAAAGCGAGATCTGAATCCAATCAACAAAATGTAAGGCACATCGAAGTGCTACAAGAAAAGCAGCAAAACGTTGCAAGTTCTGTTGTCGACAATGCGATTGAATCTCGATCAGATGCCGCCGATTTAAAAGGTAGAATAATTGATGTAATGGTATAAACACAGCAATTGTTTTAATTGGACATTCTCTTAACAGCCTTTCACTAAATACAACTGCATGCTGATGCGGTTTTCGTATTCATATCATTTTTTTGTATAAATAATCCACTAGACTACTAATATTCAAAATAAGTTATTTCGTAATCAAAACTGTAGAAATCGATGATTAAATTACAATCTTGTTCATTGTATTTGACGCAAGAGTATCTGTTTGATGTATGCTTGCAAAAGATTCAAGATATTTTAAAGGTTATTAAACTCATACGTTAATTATGGAAGATATCGTTCAATTAATAAATGTTAGCAAATCCTATTCGGATGCTGGCGCAAGACGATCTATTTTTAAAAATATTAGTTTGGATATTCAGCGTAATATCTCACTTGCCGTCGTCGGTCGTAGTGGCTCTGGCAAATCCACATTACTTAATTTATTGAGTGGTATTGATACGGCTGATTCGGGGAAAGTGATTTTCGATAATCAGGATTATAGTGCCATCAATGAAAAACAACGAACATTGATCAGACGCAAATCCATTGGATTTATCTTTCAATCCTATAATCTGATTCCAAGTTTGACCGTAAGAGAAAATTTACTCATGCCATTAGAGCTGAGTAATTCCTATAATAAAAAACAACATGAGTCCCTAGTGAATAGTAAGTTGTTAGAGATTGGCTTAGAAAACAGGTGTGATAGCTTTCCAGAACAACTTTCTGGTGGAGAGCAACAACGTGTTGCGGTTGCTCGCGCAATTATCCACAAACCCGATTTAATTCTAGCCGACGAACCCACCGGAAATTTGGATGAAGAAAATGGCGGTAGAGTATTAGATTTATTATTTAATTTAGTTAAGCAGGAATCAAAAACGTTAATTCTGGTAACACACAGTTTAGAAGTCGCAAATTTGGCAGAATCGATTATTGATGTAAATGAACTAAATACCCATAAGAATGTTTGAAATACTACCCAAATCCTTGTATTTAGCCAGTTATCGATATTATATAAAACACCCATGGTTACTCATTTTAACGATTCTGGGTCTCGCAAGTGGTGTGGGTATTGTAACCGCTGTGGATATCGCGGTGAAATCAGCACAGACACAAGTTAATCAAACAGAAGCAACCTTACTTGGCAATGCCACACATCAAATTTTGTCTGGGTCTACGGGTGTACCACAAGAAATACTTGCCAATCTAAAAGTCAATTTGGGCATTCAGTCCGCAAGTCCAGTTATTGAAGGCTTTGTATATGCCAACACAGAAAATCCGAGTTCAATCAGACTCCTTGGGATTGATCCGTTTAGCGAGTTAAGTTTTCGAAATTTTGTTTCATCTAGTTTGCCAAATAATGCTTCATTGGAAAAATTTTTAACACAAAGATTAGGTATATTACTGACCAGACAGACGGCACAAAAATTTTCAGTAAACAAAAACGAGACGTTAACAATATACATTGGGCAACAGAAAAAGGATTTGATACTTCTTGGATTTTTGCCTGATGATAAAATGTATGACAACTTAATTGTGACAGATATCTCCAATGCGCAAATAATATTTGATCTTAAAAATAAAATATCGAGAATTGACTTAATTTTAGATGATAATGATCAGCTTAAACGAATTAACTCATTTTTGTCTGATGGTACTTTCGTACGATCCCTAACAAAAAATCAATCTGGATTTAATCAACTAACAAATGCATTTCGAACAAATTTAACCGCAATGAGTTTATTAGCGTTAATCATTGGCATGTTTGTCGTTTTTACCACGGTCCGATTTAGCATTTATTCGCGCATGTCACAATTTGGCTTATATCGAGTAATAGGAGTTACCGGTCATGAGCTTAGGAAGTTAATTTATATGGAAGTACTTGTCCTGGGAATCATTGCCGGCTTAATAGGCTTAGTCAGTGGTGCCGTGCTTGCCAAAGGTTTGTTAAGTTTTGTTACTCAAATATTTTCTGATCATTACGCGGAAGTACAACGTTCCGTATTGTTTTTTTCCTTGCTAGATTTCGTAAAAGTATTGTTTTTAAGTGTTGGTGTTACTTTATTTTCCGCCTATTTTCCTGCATCTCATGTAGCGAAAGTACAAGCTATTCGACTGGGGTCACGTGTTTCGCAGGAGTTTGCTATTGTAAAGTGGTTTAAATATCAATTAGGTGGTAGTGGATTATGTTTAATTATAGGGGTTTTGTTTTTTTACAATACTGAAACATTGACAGCTGCATTTGCAGGATTATTTCTCTGTGTAGTGGGGTTTTCATTACTCATTCCCACGCTATTTCTTAAATTAAGCAGTCTTATTTCGAATTATTGTGAAAATCGATTTACTTTATTTGTTCGCATGAGTTTTCGTGATGTTCGTCGCTCTTTGAGTAGGACAAGTTCGGCATTACTTGCGATGACAATCGCACTATCAGTGACAATTGGTGTAGCATTAATGGTTGGAAGTTTTAGAGTGGCAGTAATCGATTGGTTGGACACAACAATGCGAGCTGACGCTTATGTTTCTTTACCTGACGTAATGGAAAATCCGTCAACCCAACGATTTAGTGATTTACAATTATCTCAAATTACAGCGTTGGATAACGTTGAAGCGATTTCACAAGGACGCCATTTATATGTGAATAATGCGTCAGGGAAACACAGATTAATGATGGTTGATTTGCCACCGCAAGGATTTGAAGGTTTTCAATTTTTGAAGAAAACCAGCGATAATTTATATGATGAATTTAAGCATAAAAATGTGGTACTTATTACAGAGCCTTTCGCATACCATCAAAAATTGGTACTCGGAGATAAACTAAAATTAAATTCGCCTGGTGGAGTGAAAGAGTTCGAAATTATAGGGATATACCGCGACTATGCTTCCGAGATAGGTAAGATTACCATAAGCCAAACCGTCTTTGAGAAATATTGGCCAAATATAGGCAGCACAACCGTCGGATTGTATTTGAAAAATAATTCATATAGCACGGAAATTGTCAGCCAACTCTCTCAGTTATTTTTGAATAATCAACTAATTTCAATACGCTCCAAAAATGAAATATTTGAAAAAAGTTTGGCAGTTTTTGATCGTACATTTGTGATTACAGAAATCCTAAGAATTTTGATTGTCGGAGTTACTGTCATTACAGTTATTGTTTCGTTAATGAGTTGGCAGCTAGAGCGACGTCGAGAGTTAGCAATTGCCCAAGCAATTGGCTTTTCTCCAATTCAACTTCAATTACAATTGTTGTTTCAATCACTTTTTTTGGCGACTAGTGCATTTATTTTTGCTGTTCCACTTGGACTTTTCATATCGGCAGTACTTGTGAACATAATCAATATTCGGTCTTTTGGTTGGAGTATGGGTTTGATAATCGAACCGATTCATTTATTTTACGCTTTTGTTTCTGCCATTATTGCTGCAGTTATTTCTGCTGTATATCCTGCTTGGCAAATAAAAAATACGTCTCCAAAGATTGCGATGCAAGAAAATTGAAAAAGCAATGAAGAAATTGATTATATTCCTATTTGTCATTTTTATCTTTATCGGTTGTTTTTGGTTTTTTGATTATTCTAAACCACACACAAATGAAGGATTGATATTGTCTAGAATAATGAATAGTGAAGGCGAAAATTACAAACATGCTGTAGAGCAACGAGAATTCGTATTCCCCCAAGACCACGGTGCACATCCGAAATTTAAAACAGAGTGGTGGTATGTAACCGGCAATGTAGCGAATTCAGAGGGTTATGAATTTGGTTATCAAGTCACATTTTTTAGAAATGCGTTAACACCGGAACAAACTCGATCTAAGTCAGATTGGGCTGGAAATCAATTTTATATGGCACACGCTGCTGTGACTGATATTTCTAATCAAGAATATTATACTGATGAACGGTTTTCCCGTTCTGCACTTGGGCTTGCAGGTGTTAAAATCAACCCTAAATTTTCTGTTTGGCTAGATGATTGGAAAATGCAAAGTCAAAATCAATCTATGTTCCCGCTTAGTATAAATGTTAAGTCTGAAAAATTTTCCATAAAGGTCAATTTAGTTGATACTAAAGCCGTGGTATATCAAGGAGACAATGGCTTAAGCCAAAAAGGGCCGGAAGTTGGAAATGCGTCTTACTATTATGCGTATACACGATTAAAAACCCAAGGTGAAATTCGTGTAAATCAAACAACATTTGATGTTCTTGGTGATAGTTGGATGGATAGAGAATGGTCGACCTCTATGTTATCAAAAGGTGTAGAAGGTTGGGATTGGTTTTCAATTCAATTAAATAATAATACAGAATTGATGTTTTATCGTTTAAGAAAAAAATCAGGGGCAGCAAGCAAATATAGTAAGGGCAGTTTTATATTGGCAGATGGTAAAAAAATTCAATTAACGAATGAACAAGTTAATCTTAAAATACAACAGTATTGGACGAGTCCAAACAGTGATATTGAATACCCGATAAAATGGAAGCTCACAATTCCAAGCTTGGAGATTAATCTTTTTATAAATGCGGCGTTAGCAAACCAAGAGTTTAATGCTAGTTTTAGGTATTGGGAGGGGGCAATTAAAGTGAATGGAACTTACCAAAAAAAGCAAATTCGTGGTAAAGGCTATTTGGAGTTGGCTGGATATCAATAGTCGTCATTCCAATTTATTTTGAATCGTCAAAATATTTTATATACTCTGATTTAGCATCTGGTTCTGAAAGTAAAATTGACGTAATTGCTACAAGTACAGCAGCCAAAGTCGGTACATCCAGTTCTTCACCGGTTTTTTCAAAACTATATGTTTTTAGGTTATCTTCAATTTCGCTTGGTACGAGCTTATTCCTTGCGGCTTTGAGATCCTCCAGCAAAATGGTATCGTCAACTAATCCATTGTCTGCGATATCGTTTGCGAGTGTGGTTAATATTTGTGACAACTCATCTTCTAGACTGGTACCATTGATGGCACTGGTGTCCGTAGCAAGTTGGTTAATAATCGCAGAAAATGCTAATAGATAAGCATTACCTGCTTCATTTTCTTTTATAATGTTATAGACACTTAACGCAGTAAAATCTGGCAAGTCATCTTCTACTAATACCGTTTTTAATGCCGCTGTAAGCTCATCTTGTGATTGTTGAATGGCTGTGGATGTAGAGCTACCTTCGAGCATGAGTTTCCTGATTCTTGTACTAATCACCGACGTTAACGCGTTTACCTTAGCGTTTTGGTCTTGTTCAGAATTGATTAAATATATGGCGTTCAGTGACAGTGGGTTGTCTGATACTTGCCCACTAATTTCGTTAAAGTACTTTCCATTTATCGTAATAATGACTGGGCCATCAGTGGAAATGTTTTTTATTTCGAAATTTCCCAAATCATCAATTGTGGTGCTTGTGGTTAATGTTTCTGCTGACTCTCCGCTGGAGGTTAATCTAGCTATAGATACATCGGAATTCTTAACAAATGGGCCTTTTTCCGCGCCACCGGAGATATCAAAGCCGGTTCCACTAATTCCATCATCGTCGCCAGAGCAGGAAGACAATAAAATGATGAATAAAAACAGATTGATTGGTAGTGACATATATATTTTCTTTTTCATTGTGTAAAATCGATATTTATTGTTTTGTGTATTTTAGATTGAGATTTTTATGACATTATATACTGACAGTTAAATCAATCAACAGCCGGTTAACAGGATCTTGACGTCTTAAAGAGTATACGCAGTTTGTTCGCAAATAGTTTCAGCAAATTAAAAGCAACTGCCATTGTGGGCCAAGTTTAACTTGGCCCACAAAATTACAGTTAATTCCAACTTGAATAATTATCCCTAATCGCATTCAATTGTAATTTCATTTTATTACCTTGGGATTCCAAAGTTGATGCAACCACAATAGCGAGAATACCGATCGTTGCTAAACTAATCCAACCGCTCAATTCAAAATGAATAAAAAGCGTTAAAATTTGTTGAAGCATACCAATGGCGAATAAAAGGATACCACTAGAAAATACTTGTTTTTGTCTGCTTCGAAATCCTACCAATATAAATAAAATTCCAATTAAAATACTCAATATTGCTGAAACCATGTTTTGCAAGAGGATTAGATTAGCCGTTACGCCAGTAACCATAACTAACATCGATAGCATACGAAAGAATTTTTTCTGTTTTTCATTACGGAGAGAAAGATCATATAACATTATTGCAGGTAACATAAAACTTATTGGCAAAATTAATTCATTTAGAACGTCAATATTTTCTAATGCGGCGTAGAAAGTTAATCCAAATAATGTTATTGGGATAAGTGTTAAATTATCTAAGAATAATCGAATTTTAGAATCCTGAGTTAAATAAAGCGTTATTTGTCGAAAAATGATGATAGAGCTTAGTGACAATATACTCAATAAATACCAATCCATTGGATAAATCCAAAGACTCCGTCCGGTTAATACAAACAAAGGTAAAGATTGTAAACTTAACGCAAGTATGCCGTCTTGTGTTTTTGCCGAACATTGATTTTGCGAAATATTTTTACTAAAAAATAAAGTTGATACACTTAACAGCAACGTTAATAGCGCAATCCACTCTGGTTCCCGTATTGGAATCAATAACGCAAGGCAACTGGCTATATACAAATACACCAATTTTTTTGACATACTACGGGCCAATACAGTAAATCCCAACCAACTGACAGGGATCAATATTGCCATCGCGCCGATACTCGTGAAGATGGTTTCGTTTATGCTATTAACCGACCATGAAAAAAAATGCGGATATAGATTGGTATCAATTGCCGTGGTTTGGGAAAAAATGAAAGCACCCAGGATGGCAAAATTAGCCGGAACCGAAATTAACGATAATGTTAATAATAATCTTGAACCTTTACTTTCTTTTAAATAGTGCCCACTGACTAAGGAAATAATCGCAAGTAAACCTGTGTGGCCGAGCATCATTAAATAACGTAATATATCGTTTCCATTTTCCCAACCCTTCACTAAAAAGCTATACATAGAAATTAATACAGCAATTGTGCCTGCTATTCGAAGCAGGGTTGGAAGATTCTGTGTTATAGAATATTGACGTTCTTGGTCTGTGTTCATAGGTTATCCTCTCGTTTAATTAAGTCATTTAGTTGTTTGCGTAGTGATTCTATCTCCTCTTTTTTGATAAATTCCTTTTCAAGATCATCCTTCATTTCATGCTGTGTGATGTGTGGTTTTGTTTCACCAATGCTAATTTCCCATCGATCAAACGAATCTTGTAATGTGTTTCCTATACTCTCGTTAGCTGTTGTAACTGAATTGAATGCTTTATTGGATGATTGACGCGCTCTCATGACTTTTTGTTTTTGTTTCAACTCCATTAAAATTTGTTCGCTATCGAAAACATCATTAGTAAGTTTTTCAATTACCTCAGAAATTGTATTTAAGCGAACTTCAAGTTGTTTCATTATTTTTTGACAGTGTTGTTCTCGTTTGACACATTCAAGCGCTTTTTCCTCATTTGTTTTTACACTCTCAATGGCGCGTTTTTGCCATAGTAGGCTCTCAGTGTTTTTACTCTGAATCTGACTCTGTAGATGTTTTTTTTCTTTTTGTACTTCTGATAATTGAACTTTCGCTTCCGATACTTTTTTAGACATGTCGTTTAGGTTAGCTTGAATTATGGCATCGTGGTTTTCAATTTCCCCAACAACCTGACTTAGTTGGGCTGTTATCGTTGTAGATAATCGTTTAATGAGTGACATTTTTTAATCCTCTTTGGTTAAATATCGATGCTATTGTTCGTTCAAGGATAATAAAAATAAACTAAATTATAGCTTGTATTAAATAGCTAATTAGCTAGTATATTAATACGATACTATCCATGGAATGTGAGGATTCAAGTAGAGGAATCGTATGGCTCAAACAGCAGAACTAATTAAAACGTTAAAAGCGACGTTAAAAGATAACAAATTAACGTATGCCGAAGTTGCACGAAAATTAGATATGAGTGAGGCAAATGTTAAACGGCTTTTCGTCTCCAAACGATTTACCTTGGATCGATTGGAATCGATTTGTCAGTTAATGGATATGGAATTAACGGATCTATTTCAACTTTATCAAGAGTCTCGTGAACGGATAAGTGAGCTCACGTTAGAACAGGAAATGGAGTTGATAAATGATGAAAAACTTTTGCTCGTTGCTGTGAGTGTCCGTAATCATTTAACTTTTGATGAAATTATTACAAATTATGATATCTCTGAAACACAATGTATTCGTTGTTTAGCAAAACTGGATAAATTAAAAATTATAGATTTGTTGCCAAACAATCGCATTAAATTACGCATTGATGAAGATTTTCGATGGATTAAACATGGGCCAATAGAAGGTTTTTTTGAGAAAAAAATTCAAAACCAATTTCTCAAATCAGGATTTAGAGGTGAGCTTGAGCATCGAAGATTTCTATTTGGTTTAATGGGAGATTCCTCAACTCGTCTTATGTTAAAAAAACTACAAAATCTTTCCAAAGAGTTTGCTGAGTTACATCGCCAGGATGCCTATTTGCCATTAGATAAGCGTCATAACGTTGGATTTATGCTTGCGTTGAGGCCATGGGAGTTGGAAGCATTTAAACAATTATTAAGAGGCAGGCCCAAAAAAGTATAGTAAAAATATACCATATTAGATAAAAAGTACTACTAAATAATAAATAGTTCACAAATAAGCTCCTTTTGACGATGATGTGGGTATGCAATTTAGCCCCATATCTAACACCAAAAGGAATTATTATGATCAAATCAATTATTCGTTGGCTACTGGTAAACATCTATCAAATTGAATTAAATGGCGAGGAATATTTTTCACAATTTGATAAACAAACACTCGTAGTTGCCAATCACACTTCTTTTCTTGATGCAGTTTTACTTTATGCCTTTCTTCCAGTACCTGCTACGTTTGCAATTAATACTTATATTGCAAAAAGTTGGATTGGGAAGTTGTCAAATAAAATTGTTACATTATTTCCCTTAGACCCAAGTAACCCTTTGTCAATACGTTCTTTAATCCGACGATTGGAAAAAGGTGGGTGTGTGGTTATTTTTCCAGAGGGTCGAATTACACGAACCGGATCACTCATGAAAATTTACCCAGGTCCGGGATTAGTGGCGGATAAAACAAAAACTGCAATATTACCTATTCGTATCGATGGTGCCCAATATACTCCTTTTTCACGATTAAAAGGTCGTGTCAGATTATCATGGTTTCCAAAAATCACGCTAACGGTGTTACCACCCCGTTGTATCACGATCTCAAATTCAGTCAAGGGCAGGCAGCGCCGCGAATGTGCAGGAAAAATATTATCAGATTTAATGACTGAAATGGTTTATGAAACAGCAAATAAAAACCAAACATTAACTCAACGATTACTGGATGCGCGAAGAATTCATGGTGGAAATCACATTGTCGCAGAAGATATTAATCGTCAACCCATGAGTTATAATAAACTCATCACTCGCTCAGTGATATTAGGAAAAAAATTAAAACAAACCGTCAATCCTGATACGAATGTTGGCGTATTATTACCAAGTACGATTACAACAGTATGTACGTTTTGGGGATTACAGATCCAGGGTTTGGTGCCAGCAATGTTAAATTATACCGCTGGAGAAAAAACCCTAAAAGCCGCATGTGAAACGGCGAAATTACAATATGTCATTACTTCTCGTCAGTTTTTGAAGCAAGCAAAGTTGGAAAATATTGCTGAAAAATTAAAACAACAAATAACACTGATTTATCTTGAAGATATCGCAACACAATTAAATTGGTTTGATAAGTTTTCTGGATTCATACTCAGTAAATTTGATCATTATTTGCGATTTAACGCAAAGCAGTCTGCTGAGGATAAAGCCGTAATTTTATTCACATCAGGATCGGAAGGTACACCGAAAGGTGTCGTACTATCTCACAAAAATTTGATATCAAACATTCAACAACTGAGTGCCACAATTGATTTTTCTGCAAAAGATATTGCGTTAAACGCGCTACCATTATTTCATTCCTTTGGTTTAAGTGCTGGCATGATATTACCAATGACTTCAGGAATTCGAGTATTCTTTTATCCTTCACCATTACATTATCGTGTCATTCCTGAATTAGCCTACGAGATTAATGCAACATTATTATATGGTACAAACACATTTCTTTCTGGTTATGCTCGGTTTGCCAATAATTATGACTTTTATAGTTTGCGATATGTTTTTGCTGGTGCAGAAAAATTGCAGGATGACGTAAGACGAACGTGGCAAGATAAATTTGGTGTCACAATTTTTGAAGGATATGGTGCAACAGAAGCGAGTCCTGTCATAGCGGGTAATTCTCCTTTAGCAAATTTACCTGGAACGGTTGGACAGCTTTTACCTGGTATGGAGTATCGCTTAAAAACAGTGCCTGGATTAAAGGAAGGTTCAAGATTGTATGTGCGAGGTCCAAATATCATGTTGGGTTATTTGTTACATGATAACCCAGGTGTGTTAGTTGATCCGAATAGTGAAATGGGGCAGGGATGGTATGACACAGGTGATATTGTATCGATAGATGTAAAAGGATTTGTCACTATATGTGGTCGAGCGAAGCGATTTGCAAAAATTGCAGGGGAAATGATTTCACTCAGTACGATTGAAACCTTAGCAAATAAAATTTGGCCTAATGCCCTACATGCCGCGGTTGCGATACCGGATGATCGTAAAGGTGAGCAGGTTGTTTTATTAACGACTAACGAACAGGCAAATCGAGATCATTATCAAAAACAAGCAAAAATAAATGGTTTAGCAGACATTAGTGTGCCTCGTAAGATTCAAATTGTGTCGGACATTCCCGTTTTAGGAACTGGAAAAATTGACTATGTGTCAGTAGCAAGCCTTTTGGAGGCCGCGTAATGCATACTCAAATTTATCGAGTTCTAACGACTCAATTTTTAACTGCCTTTGCTGACAATGCAGTATTGTTCACCGCGATAACCATGGTAATGAATAAAATGCAGGTAGGTAGCTGGTACATTCCAGCATTGCAAGCAGCCTTTCTAGTCGCTTTTGTTGTTTTTGCACCGTGGGTAGGGCGGTTTGCTGATTCAAGAGCAAAACCAAACGTTCTATTTATTGCAAATATTGTAAAAGCGCTGGGAGTCGTATTTTTATTTCTTGAAATTGATCCGTTAATAGCTTATGGATTTGTTGGATTCGGTGCTGCGATATATAGCCCAGCAAAGTATGGAATTTTACCGGAGTTGGTTAGTGAAGCTGATTTAGTAAAAGCCAACGGATGGATTGAAGGCTCAACCATATTAGCGATATTAAGTGGTACAGTGGTGGGTGCAATGTTATCTGAATATTCTATATCACTCGCATTGTTAATTATTGCAATTTTATATCTTTTATCTGCTGTTTTTGCGAAAACAATTCAGCATGATTTGGTGATTGGATCTTCCAGAGAAAATTCAATTAAGGTATTCAAGTCTCAGATTCGAGGTTTGTTAGCGACACCACGGGCAAGATTTTCAACAGTAGGGGTAAGTCTGTTTTGGGCAGCGGCAACAGTGTTACGTGTGCTAATTATCGCGTGGGCGC